>Ga0210040_10004588_pt1 | contig 17977 bp, 17 predicted proteins | sample CryGeyCG12114_NA_FD_185462 | JGI IMG/M metagenome (GOLD analysis project Ga0210040, IMG submission 185462) | Groundwater microbial communities from aquifer - Crystal Geyser CG19_WC_8/21/14_NA (SPAdes) (version 2) | ecosystem: Environmental > Aquatic > Deep subsurface > Groundwater | place: USA... | reverse complement strand
GAAGCTTTTTCGGCCATACGACCTCCGCCAAATCTTTTTTCCCCAATATGAATAACACCATTTAAAAATGTACCACTTGTTACTACGACAGATTTAGATGCAATCTCATGACCTAAACCTGTTACCACTCCACATGCACGCCCATCTTTTACTATAATAGACGTAACATTGTCCTGATAAAAATCAACATTTTGGGTACTCTCTAACATCTCTCTCCACTTCAAAGCAAAAAGCATTCTATCACTCTGTGCTCTTGGACTCCACATTGCAGGACCTTTACTCTTATTCAACATTCTAAACTGGATTAAACTAGAGTCTGTAACTATTCCACTATATCCTCCCAAGGCGTCTATCTCTCTTACTATCTGCCCTTTTGCGATTCCTCCCATTGCAGGGTTACAGCTCATTTGAGCCATTGTCTGCATGTTCATAGTCACTAAAAGAACTTTACTTCCAAGATTTGCTGCTGCTGCTGCTGCCTCACAACCAGCATGTCCTGCACCAACCACAATTACATCGTATTTGTCAAACATTCTTAAAAATTAATATTGCAAAGATACCTTTACTTTTTTACAAGCCTTTTGACTACTGCTTTTGTTCCACGTGAAACAATTACTTCTGATTACAGGCAAAATCCTGAATAACCATATGACTGCCATCAGGATAAGCGCTAACTCCAACACCCATTTCAACATACAAAGAAGAAAGAAGAGATTTTCTATGACCCAAACCAGGAACACCTTCATCAATATAAAGAAGAGTAAGCATCAAAGGAATATTACCAGATCCAAAACTTATGTTTTCCCCCGCACAAGCCTTAATAGGAATAAATTTCATTCTATCCTGAAACGAAACACCAGAAGGAGAAGTGTGAGAAGGCAAAGCTTTTTTATCCCTCAAGTCATTCGCATGATTTTGAGCAACTTTAACCAAATTCAAATTAGGCTTTAATAAAGGAAGAGGATTTGTTTCATACAAATCATTCTTAAGGCTGTTAGAATAAGAATTCCTAAGATTTGGATAAGTCTTAAGAAGGGGTGCGACAACACTATCCCAAAACTTCCTCGGGTTATTCCTGCTATAGTTAGTCCAATAAAACCACTCTCTTTGTAGTGAATTTAAAGCTCCCGCCTCTGGAAATTGATCTATATATCCATCTATACTTCCTTCCTTAGCAGGCAAAGAAGGAAGTTCTTTAACAACCAAGGTCGTAGAGCCCATATGTTGAGAAAATACAACAGCAGGTAAAAAGAGTAATAGTACGAGAAGTTGTTTCACGTGAAACATAAGAAAGTTTTATTTTTCACCAAAAACCCTCAAATAATAGTCCTCTTTCTCCCTCATAATTGTTATTTCGCTTTTCTTTTTATCCTTATAGCCACATAAATGAAGAGCACCATGAAAAATAACACGTAGCAGCTCTTCTGAAAACGTACTAAAATGATTAATGGCATTATCTCTAACCCTGTCCACACTAATATAAATTTCCCCATTAGTGCCTTTACCCTTAATAGATAAATCAAACGTAATAATATCTGTAAAATAATCATGTTGAAGAAAAGACTTATTCATCTGCAAAAGATAGTCATCAGAGCAAAAGACGTATTGAAGATGTTCCAACTCCTTCCCTTCTAAATTAAATAACTGTTGAATAAACTCCTTCACCTTATTCTTTTCCTTTAAACGAATTGTTGGAACATCAGCGCAATTAAACCTAACCTTTACCATCTGCCTATTTTTACATTCCAAATTTCGTAACTAAAAGCGGATTATACAGTTTACTTTTGCGTGAGAGGGTTAAGCAATGAAAAGATTATCAGAAATAAAGATTGGCAAAACAGTAGTTATTCATTCCTTTGAGAAGGATGACATATTCATTAAGTTAATGGAAATGGGATGTATACCGGGAGAAAAGGTCAGAGTTGAACAAATAGCTCCCCTCGGTGATCCTATATCAATAACAGTAGCAGGATATAACCTTAGTCTGAGAATAAATGAAGCTGAAAAAATATTAGTTGAAGAGCTTTAAAGGAAATAGTAAAAGAACATGAAAATAGGTTTATACTTTGGTTCTTTTAATCCTATACATATTGGACATTTAATAATAGGAAGTTTCGTTGCAAATAATACTGATGTTGAACAAGTATGGTTTGTCGTATCACCTCATAACCCACTTAAAAAATCTTCCACTTTACTAAACGAGTACCACCGTCTTCACTTAGTACAGTTAGCAATAGAAGATGATGAACAACTTAAAATTTCTGATATAGAATTTAAGCTCCCTCGTCCTTCATATACAATCGACACTCTAACTTATATTGAGGAGAAGTTTCCAAAACACAGCTTTTCAATCATTATGGGCTCTGATAGCTTAAAAAATATTAATCGCTGGAAAAATACAGAACTCCTGTTGCAGAATTACTCATTCCACGTGTACAAAAGACCGGAATTTGAAATAAAGGATAAATCTGCCAATATTCATGTTCTTACTGCACCATTAATAGAAATTTCTTCAACACAAATAAGAGAAGCTATTAAAAAGGAAAAATCGATACGATACCTGGTGCCGGAAAAAGTTAGGGAAGAAATAGAAAAGAACAGGTATTATAAATAGCGACTATAATAACCACCCAGCCAGTAAAAAAACCAAAACAATTAAAGGGGTTGGAACTTTTGTAAAATAAAGCAGGACAAAAGTGAAGAGAAGAGCAATGATATTTTTCAAATCATAAGGAGAAGAAATCGACATAAATAGAAGTACTGTAGCAGCAAGCATAATTCCTACCACCACTGCATTAATCCCTTCCATAGCCCGAAATACAACAACATGCTTCTTAAGATTGTTCCAGACAGGAAAGAAAAACAAAACAAGTAAAAGACTCGGAAGAAAAATACCAATTGCTCCAATTAGACATCCTAATAGCTGGTATCCTAGTCCCATATTTTTCAAAACCATGCCGCCTACAAAGGAAGCGATTGCAAAGACAGGTCCCGGAAAAGCCTGCACCATTCCTGCTCCCGTAAGAAAGTTGCCAGCAGAAAGATAGTTTGTCTTTGCCCTTATTACATATTGTTCAAACATCATTGGTATAAGCACTCCTCCACCTCCAAAGACAAGACTTCCAAAGCGATAAAAGTTTTCAAAAAGATTTACAGGTTTACGCAATGCCCATTCATTAATACGTGCTACTTCACTTAAAAGACCAGCCATTGCGAAAATAATTACAAAACCCCATAAATTTCCCCATTTTATCCGACTCGGTTTAGTACCGGTCTCCGGAATCCTTTTATCACTAAAATTACTGACAATACTACCCGAAAGAATTAATATTGGGAATACCCATGGCGACTTTATAAAAACAGTTACCAGCATTGCCCCCAACATGATAAAAAAGGGAGCCTGGTGTCTAATGAATAGTCTGTAACTCTTAAAAGCAGAAAAAGCCATAAAACCCACCGCCATAGGTTGTATGAATCTGAAAACATTTACCTGCACCTGTTGAGCATCTAAAAACTGAAGCAAAAAACTTAATGCACCCATTAACACACATGCCGGGAGAATCCAAATAAGTAAAGTGATTGTTGCTAATCCGATTCCACTTCTTTTATATCCAATTAAAGTAAGCAGCTGGCTGCTACTTGCACCAGGAAGTAACTGGACAAAAGCATTTAATTCCATAAGTTCTTCTTCAGAAATATACCGATGTTTCTCAACAAAGATTTTATGCATTCTCACCAGATGCATTTGCGGTCCGCCAAAGGCTGTAAGACTATGTAATAAAACTGCCCGTAAAAAAGGAATATGTCTGATTAAAACCAATAGAAAAAATTTTAGTTAGTTATGTATTAAAACCTGACAACCTTGATATAAGATCTATATCTTCAATCCGATTTCTCTCAAAACGTTCATCAAGGTATTTACCGGCAGTGTAATCAGGATAAGCTTTTGGATGATTTCCATCTACACAACTTTTAAGACACGCTAAACTCATACTGCTACGCGGATGTAAAAAAAATGGGATGGAAAACCTGGAAGTACTCCAAAGCTCCCTTTTTGGATTTACAACCCGATGGGTAGTACTGCAGAGTTGATTATTTGTAAGACGTTGAAACATGTCTCCTACATTAACAACAATTTGATCTGGTAAAGAAGTGACTGCTACCCAAATATTTTGTTTTGTAAGTATCTCAAGCCCATCTGCACTTGCACCCACCAGTAACGTTATCAGGTTAATATCTTCATGGTGTTCCGCACGAATAGCACTTTTAGGCTCCTGGGTAATAGGAGGATAGTATAGGCAACGTAAAATACCATTGCCATTATGAACATAGTTATCGAAAAAAGATTCCTCCAGACCTAAATACAATGCTATCGCCTGTAACGATGCTGTACCGCTTTTTTGAAAGCTTTTATACGCTTCGGAGAAAGTTTCATTAAATTCATCTGGAACACTGTAATTTTTTACCGCAACAAATCCCACTTCTTCATAAGCTTTTCCAAAACGCTGTACAAACGCAGCCTTGGTTGCCGGATTACCACTTACAAACTGAGATAGGTCTACTACAGGAATTGACATAAGTAAAAGAATAACTTCTTGTAAATATCAAAAAACAATGAAAAATTACAAAACAATAAAGGATATATACACAAGGTGTAGAAAATAAACCTAAACACTACTTATTCAACATAAAAAAACCCGCATAAAGCGGGTTCAAAACGATATAATAATAATTACTGCTTTACAAGTTTGAAAGACTTAATAAAAGTATCACCGACGAAGGCATTAAAAATATAAGTGCCATCAGAAAGATCGCTGATATTTAAATCTAATTGTTGAACACCTGTAATAACATCTTTATAAATCTTTTTTGCAATACGACCATTAGTATCGAAAACTTTCAGAGTAAGTTTCCCTATACTATTTGCTGCTACACTTAGGTAACCGTAAGAATTTGTTAGCGCTAAATCAAATGCATTGGTATCCATGATACGAAAGTCTTATAAAAGATCAAGTTTAAATACAATGTCCAATATCTGCAATTCGAATATACGAAAACTATTTATATTTTGTGTGTTTTAAAGAATGTATTTCTTTTTCATTCGGCTCATCTAACACATAAGTAGAAATATTGTTTATTATCATTTCATCAAGGCAATCGATAACATTTTGATAACTGGCTTCTGCATTCGGCTTAATTAATACGTTCAGACAATTTTTGTTATATTTATTTAACATCTGTAACTTTTTTTCTATTAGTACTGAACGAAGCTGGTTGAAATTAATTTCCTGAACCTGATTATTAAAAAAGCCGTTGTAATAGAACACTTTATTATTATCTCCCAACAAAAGCGTTATTGTCTTATCAGCAGAAACCGTATTAGGATCTAAAGTTGGTTTGTCATCAGGAACAATTAAATTCATAGCAACCGGTTGGGCAATGCTGGTCGTGAAAATGAAAAAAGTAATAAGTAAAAACCCCAGATCTACCATTGGGGTTAAATCAACCCGAGTAGAAAGCTTTTTGCCTTTTGAATTCTTCTTTCCCGGTGTGGTTTGTATTTCTGCCATTGTATGTTTTTTTAAATTAGATGCATTATTGCGTTAAAATCCATAACTAAAATAAAATATGTTAAAACAAAAAACCCACAGACAAAAGCTGTGGGTTAATACTCTAAAAAGTAAGAAGTCTAATTTCCGTATTCACTCAAAAATTTGATACGCATTATTTTTAATTGCTCCCATTCATAACCACTGTCCGCTAATTCTTCCTGGGCAATTTGCAATGAAGAAGTTTCACAACTGCGAAAATACTCTATTATCTCATCTTGTTCATCTTCATCCAACATGTCATCAATAGCATAGCTTAAGTTAAGCTTAGTGCCACTTGCAACAATTGTTTCCATCTCTTCCAACAATGCATCTAACTTTAGATCTTTGGTTTTAGCGATCGTTTCTAATGGAATTCTTTTGTCAACATTTTGTATAATAAATATTTTGTTGTTGCTGCGATTAGCAACACTTTTCATTACAAAATCATCAGGCTTTTCAATGTCATTCTCCTCGACATATTTTGAAATGAGGTCAACAAACGGCTTTCCATATTTCAGGGCTTTACCAACACTTACACCCTGGCATTTCTCCAACTCTTTTAAGGTTGTGGGATACATAGTAGCCATGTCCTGAAGCGAATTTTCTAAAAACAAGACAAACGGAGGTAAGCCTTTTTTCTTAGCTTCTTTCTGCCGAAGGTCCTTCAACATATTGAACAACTTATCGTCAGCAGCAGCACCAACAGTTGCAGCCGGAGCATCCGCTTCCTCATCATCTTCGGCGTTAGCATCTTCAAACTTGTTATTTAAAACAATTGGAAAACTTGCCGGCTTTTTAAGGTAAGCATCAGAAGTTGGTGTGAACTTAAGTAAGCCATATTCTTCAATATCTTTCACAATAAGATTAGCTAACAACATCTGTCTTATCAGACTGTTCCAATAATGAAAGTCTTCGTCTTTACCACCACAACCAAAAACAGGCAGCGTATTGTGACGATACATCTGGTTTTGCGGAGTAAGCTTACCCATCACTACGTTAACAACGTAGTCAATAGTAAATGACTCACCGACAGCTTTAATAACTTTCAACACTTTTACAACGTTATCTTTTGCTTCAATCTTTTCCTTTGGTGTGCAATTATCACAACCACCTGTAGCGGCACATTTATTCGTGTCCCAATCTTCCCCAAAATAATGGAGCAATATTTTACGCCGGCAAACACTGCTTTCTGCAAAGCTTACTGTTTCATTGATCAATTGAGCAGTTACCTCTCTTTCACTTAAAGGCTTATCACGCATCAGGTGTTCTAACTTAGATACGTCCTTATGAGAATAGTAAAGAATACACTTACCCTCCAAACCATCACGACCTGCCCGTCCCGTTTCCTGGTAATAATTCTCTATACTTTTAGGAATGTTATAGTGAATAACAAAACGGATATCAGGTTTATCGATACCCATACCAAAAGCGATGGTAGCAACAATAACCTGCGTATCTTCTTTTAAAAATTTATCCTGCCGCTCGGCGCGAAGTTTTGCATCAAGGCCGGCGTGATACGCAACAGCCTTAATTTTATTAGCAACCAATATCTCAGCAAGTTCTTCTGTTGTCTTGCGATTTAAAGTATAGATAATACCGCTTTTACCAGGGTTTTGCGATATAAAACGAACAATATTCTTTACCGTCTGATCTTTTTTAATCTTCGGCTGAATTTCATAATATAAATTTTCCCTGTTGAAAGAAGATATAAAAATTGATGGAGTACGAAGACCTAAGTTTTTAAGGATATCACTCTGAACTTTAGGCGTTGCCGTTGCAGTCAACGCTATCATGGCCACATCAGGATTTATTACAGACATCATTTCTTTCAGGCGGCGATATTCCGGTCTGAAGTCATGGCCCCACTCAGAAATACAGTGAGCCTCATCGATGGCAAAAAAAGAAATTTTTAAATCACTAAAAAAATCAAGGTTTTCCTGCTTGGTCAATGTTTCGGGAGCAACGTATAATAACTTCGTTTTTCCGTCAATCAGGTCAGCTTTCACTTCACGTTGCTGACCTTTGGTAAGCGAACTATTCAAAAAGTGAGCAATATTATCTTTTTCACTATAACCTCTAACAAGATCAACCTGGTTTTTCATCAGGGCTATCAAGGGACTAACAATTATGGCACATCCTTCCATTAATAGTGCCGGCAATTGATAGCAAAGACTTTTACCACCACCTGTAGGCATGATAACAAAAGTATCACGACCACTTAACAGGCTATCAATTGCTTGTTCCTGTGTTCCTTTAAATTTATCAAAGCCAAAGTATTCTAAGAGCCCTTTATGAATATCGTAGTTATGATTAGCTACATTTTCAGATGAAGCAGCAGCAGCAGCTTTACTTACAGGCTTTGCAGTTTTTTGTGAAGCAGTTTTTTTCGCAGATGTATTAGTTGCCATTTTTCAAAATATTTCCATTCCCCTCCCGGCAGAATTTTAGACTTTTTAAGTAAAATAAAAGTTACTTTCTACTTGTCTAAGAAGCTGTCTAAAATTAGTTTATACTTTAATATTAGAACCTAAAGACGCTATGAAAACCTACAGATGAACGGAGCGTCGCAACGGATGATCCGTTGAAGTACAAATGCTGGTTTCCAAAAAAATAAAATTTAGACAGCTTCTAAGATTTAAAAAAAATAATAAAAGATTCCTCTCCTTCTTTTTAAGAAGTTAGCGAAGTTAATACAAGACGACTGTTATAAAAACGTCCATTTGTTAAAGTTTACCTTGCCTGCCGCCGTTGAAGACAAACACAATTACTTATAACAACTCTAAATAAAGCAAACATGAATACAACAAAAAAATTATCACATTTGCATTTTCAATTCTGTTTAATTAAGGAATAGTATTTTTACGCCTCATGAATGTATCACTTTTACAAACAGCGATTAGAACCATTGAATTAGAAGCTGAGTCAATAGCAGGACTGGTAAGTTACGTAGATGCAGATTTTGAAAGTGTTGTAGAAGCCGTCTGTAAAACAACAGGGAGGATGGTTATCAGCGGCGTAGGTAAAAGTGCAATAATAGCGCAAAAAATTGTTGCTACACTCAATAGTACCGGTACACCAAGTTTATTCATGCATGCAGCCGACGCCATCCACGGAGACCTTGGCATGATCCAAAAAGAAGATGTAGTAATGCTTATTAGCAAAAGTGGTGAAAGTCCGGAGATAAAATTGCTTATTCCACTAATAAAAAATTTTGGGAATATACTTGTGGGAATGGGTGGAAACATAGATTCTTTTCTGGCAAAAAACGCCACTTACTTTTTAAATACAACTGTCAGCCAGGAAGCCTGTCCTAATAACCTGGCCCCTACAAGTAGTACAACTGCACAAATGGTAATGGGTGATGCCTTAGCAGTATGCCTTATGGAAAAGACAGGATTTAACGGACAGGATTTTGCAAAATTTCATCCCGGAGGAAATCTTGGTAAAAGGTTATACTTACGGGTAAAAGACTTATATACATTTAATGCAAAACCTGTCGTATTGCCAACAGCAGGTTTAAGAGAAATAATAGTGCAAATAACCAAAGGACGTTTAGGTGCGACGGCAGTTGTATCTGCAGAAGGCAACATAATTGGTATTATTACAGATGGAGATTTAAGAAGAATGTTGGAAACAACAGAGTCACTGGTGAATATAAAAGCTGAAAATATATTAAGCTTAAATCCTAAAATAGTTTCAGCAGATGAGCTCGCCGTTAATGCACTTGAGATCCTTCGGTACAATGATATTAGTCAATTGATCGTTATAGATGAACTTAACCAATATCTGGGAATGTTACATTTGCATGATATTGTGAGAGAAGGAATTGTATAATCAGAAAAATTTAGTTGATTTAATATAAATATTAAAATGAATAAAAATCATTACGTAGCAATTATTGCCGGCGGTATAGGCAGTCGTTTCTGGCCAAAAAGCAGGGTTGGTTATCCAAAACAATTCCTCGACATTCTCAATACGGGCAAAACCTTAATACAACAGACATTTGATCGCTTTCAACAATTTGTTCCGGCAGAAAATATTTTTGTTGTTACTTCGGGAGAGTATAAAGATATTGTAGCCGAACAGTTAACGGATATTAAGCAGGAAAACATAGTATCAGAACCCAGTCGTAAAAACACAGCTCCCTGTATAGCCTATATATCTTTTAAAATATTAAAAGACGACCCTGATGCAACCCTGATTATAGCACCTGCTGATCATCTTATACTTGACAATCCTGCATTCCAACAAACCTGCAACCTTGCTATAGACTTTGTGGACAAACACGACGCCCTTGTTACTTTAGGCATTAAACCTACCTATCCTAATACAGGCTATGGTTACATTCAATACGAAACAGAAAACGTGGTAGAGGATAACGTATTTAAAGTAAAAACATTTACCGAAAAACCAAACCTCGAGCTTGCAAAGACATTTCTATCAAGCGGAGATTTTCTCTGGAATGCAGGTATTTTTATCTGGAAGGTAAATACTATTATCCGACGCTTTGAAATGCACCAACCAGAGTTACATGAGATTTTTGCAGCAGAAAAAGATAAACTTAACACTTATGAAGAAAAAGAAGCAATAGAGAGAATATATTCACTGTGCTCAAGTATTTCTATAGATTATGCAATTATGGAAAAGGCAGATAATGTTTATGTTATACCAAGCAGTTTTGGCTGGAGTGACCTTGGTACCTGGGGAAGTGCCTATGATAACCTGGAGAAGGATTATCTCGGTAATGGAATTGCAGGCGATAAAGTAATGGTTATAGACTCTACCCAATGTATGATTTCTGCGCCTCATAATAAATTATTGGTATTACAAGGCTTAAACGATTTTATTGTTGTTGATACCGAAGACGCCTTATTGATATGTAAAAAAGAGAAAGAACAGGAAATCAAGGAATATGTAGCTGAAGTAAAAAGAAATATCGGTGATATATTTTTATAAAATGAGATATGCATCAAAAAAGCCATCTTAAAATCAGATGGCTTTTTACTTTCTATCTTACTTTCTAATATTGCTTTTTTTGTAGCCGGCATCGGTTATCTAATCAACTGCGGTTGTGTCACTCACTTATACTGTATATTTTTATGGCGGCAATTTTAGAAACAACATAATTTTTAAACTCCCAAATTGCAGTTAAAACAATTTCTTTAACGATATCGCATACTTACCTGAAGTAATATTGAGAATCAAAAGAGTCTTATTGCTTCAACTTATACGCAAAATATTTATCTCTGTTTTCATAATTCTGGGAAGTCTGAAAGGAACTGCACAAACTATTACCATTAGCGGCACTGTTTATGACATTACCAAAAAAAACCCCATTGCTTATGTAAGCGTTTTAAGCACGTCAGGCAAGGGTACAGCAACAGACTCTACCGGAAAATATAGCATCACTGTTAAAGAAACTGACTCAGTCTTTTTCTCATTCTTAAACAGGGCAACACCAAAATACGCAGTCTCTACCATTCGTAATCCTGAAGCTTTTGACATTTCAATTTTGAAAAAGGTCCAGGAATTACCGACAGTATTTGTAAAACAACGAAATTACCGGGTAGACTCCTTACAAAACAGATTGGACTACCAGAAAGTCTTTGATTATAAAAAACCGGGGTTAGGTACCTCTATAAATCCGGGGTTAGCTGTCGGTCTAGACTTTGATGAGTTTATTAACATGTTCAAGTTTAGAAAGAACAAAAGGATGGTCGCTTTTAAAAACAGGTTGTTGAAAGAAGAAGAGGAAGATTATATAAACCACCGCTTTAATAAAGGGTTGGTAACCAAACTTACCGGACTTCGTATACCCGAATTAGACAGCTTTATGGCAGAGTTTAGGCCTACATTAGAAATGACACAAGAATTCAATGATCTCGAATTTGGTCAATTCATTGTCGAAGCGTACAAATATTATAAAGCCGGAATAAAAATCGATAGAGCTGTATTCAAAAGAGAATTTGAATAGCTAAAAAAACTTGTTTTTAAACAAAGCCTTTCAGTTCTTAAAAATTATTTTGATCGTTATTCTCCCGAAGGTTTTCCATTTCATCACCACCGAGACTATAGTAACTGTTTTCCTCATCTTCCTGTCCCATAGCCTCTGACTCACTACCTTCCAGCTCTGCATCAGGTACATCTAAATCTTTGCCTGTTCTTGGCTCCCAACCTCGTAACCTAAGCTCCTCGTCTTCATCCAGATCCATATCACCATCTCTTGGTCCTAACAGGGCTAAATCTTCGGCTGTTACATCGGCTTCAGTTCCTGCAACTATCTCTAAATCTTCATCCTCTTCTTCCGCCACCTGTGTAAAATCCTCCTTTAATTCAGGTGCTCCTTCTATGTTTTCAACATGATCAGGACTAATAGTATTTGAACGTGTAAGATTTTCTACATCGATTTCTACTCTACCGGTATTATTACCAGGATTTAAAATATCATCTTTTGCAGGGTAATGTGGATAGCCGGGAAAATCCTGATCGATTTTTTCATCATTAGACTCTTCAACTTCCTTCGGCGTATCTATCACTTCATCAGGGTCATTTGTAGTAGGTTGTGGTTTACCATTTGTCTCTTTTGGATCGTTTGCTATTGCCATAGTTATTTGTATTTTAACTACATATAAAAATAATGTGCCGGGCAAATAACTATAGCAACTAAATACCGAACAGTGTAAGTATTAAAATGGGAAAGTAAAAAAGCGGAGAAAACAATTAGAAAACAAACGAAGCAATTTATAACAGCAAAGGGATAAATGAACCGTACACAGTCAAAATTATATCACGTAATACTTGAAGCTATAAACAGAAAAATACCACTTATACCCATAATCCGAATGATTAGACCATAACCAGGTGGCAGGCTTTATGAAGATATTAGGAAAAATTATATAGTTATGAAGATCATTAACACAAAAACACATGGTGTACTCGATTATATAATGGGTCTTATACTCATTGCATCACCATGGTTATTTGGATTTGCAGATGGCACCGCTGCGCAATGGGTACCCATTATATTAGGTGCAGCAGCACTTGTATACAGCCTGATGACTGATTATGAATTAGGGGCGACAAGGATTATCCCAATGAAAACACATCTGACACTTGATATCATGTCAGGTATATTACTTGCTGTTTCACCCTGGTTGTTCGGATTTGCAGACAGAGTTTCAACTCCCCATGTAGTGCTTGGTATTATAGAAATTGCCGCTGCTTTAATGACAAAAACAGCACCGTCAACCGGTAGCTTAAAAAATGCACGTACCGGCAACGTAGTATAATCATTTGGAAAATAGATCTAATACAGTAATGTTTAAAGGGCGGTTTGGCCCTTTTTTTTATCCGCCTACTGGCATGCTTTTATAAGATGGTGAGTAAGCAACAGTTAACTTAATATACGGTAAACACCTATAACAAATGAATAATAATTTGAAGGTACCAGCAAACATGTTTACGGTAGCGCCCGGTGTTTGGGGAAGAAAGGATGTCTTTGTCAACTTTTACATCATTCACGACCTGCAGGATGATAAATGGGTGCTGGTTGATAGCGGATTAAAATGGTCAGCCCCAAAAATAAAAGAAATGGCAGCCCATCTATTTGGAGCTGAAAGCTTACCAAAAGCAATCATACTTACACACGGTCATTTTGATCATGTAGGATCAGTTGATAAACTGGCGGAAGAATGGAAGGTGCCTGTATATGCCCATCATCTGGAAATACCTTATCTGACCGGTGAATCAGATTATCCGCCGGCTGACCCTACTGTAGGCGGAGGTTTGATGGCCACAATGTCGTTTTTATATCCTAAAAGCCCAATTAATATTTGGAGATACGTAAAAGTATTACCTCCCAACGGGGTAATACCTGTTTTGCCAGAATGGCAATATATAGAAACACCCGGACATTCTCCCGGACATATCAGCCTTTTTAGAGAGTCTGACAGTGTTTTGGTGGCTGGGGACGCTTTTGTTACTACGAACCAGGAATCGCTTGTCTCTGTGCTATTACAAAGCAAGATAATGTCGGGGCCTCCCAAATACTTTACCCCGGACTGGTTTTCTGCCAGATCCTCGGTAAATAAATTGCATGACCTCCAACCAAACACTGCGGCAACAGGGCATGGACAGCCCATGAGAGGCAATGAATTACGAGTGGCCTTAGACGAACTAAAAGATAACTTTTACAAGAAATCCATACCAGAACAAGGGCGTTATGTACCCAACCCCGCCGTTACAGATGATAACGGTATCGTGTCTCTGCCTCCTAAAAAATTTAATAGCAACGAAATTGCTATAAAAGCATTCAGTTTAACCGTATTAGTAACAATAGCTCTAATGTGGACGAGACATAAAAAAGTGAAAAAACAGATTGAGTATCACAACCAGATAGAGGTAGAATACAACTATTAAGGGTAAAATACAACTAATGGGTGAACAGATTATAAAGGTTAAAAGAAGATTTTAGCTGGTAACAAAATGACTTAAATAAATCTGACAGCTACAACTTACAAATAAATCTGAAGTATTAAATAATAAAAAAAGACAGTCTGTTCACTGTCTTTTTTTATTAACGGCAATTTATTATTATCCTATTAGTCCGGCTGCCCTGCTTATATCAAGCATTCGGTCCATTGGTTTTTTTGCAGCTAATCTCAAATTTTCGTCCATTAAAATCTCCGGCGTTTCATACTCCATGCATAAATATAGCTTTTCCAGAGAATTTAGCTTCATGTAGGGGCAATCATTACAAGCACAGTTGGTAGTAGGCGGTGCAGGTATGAAAGTCTTACCAGGAGCATCTTTTTGCATCTGGTGCAAAATTCCCGCTTCAGTAGCAACAATAAATTCACTGTAAGGTTCGCTAACCGCGTATTTGAGCAACTGAGTGGTACTTCCGACGAAATCAGCAGTACGTAACAACGCTTCTTCACATTCAGGGTGTGCAATAACCTTAGCATTAGGGTGGCGAACTTTTAGCCTGGTGATTTTCTCTAAACTAAATATCTCATGCACCATACACGCGCCATTCCATAAAAGCATATCACGGCCCGTTTTCTTATTTAAAAAGCCGCCGAGATTTTTATCAGGAGCAAAAATGATTTTTTGATCTTTTGGAAGACTGTTTAGAATAGCCTCAGCGTTGCTGCTTGTACAGATAATATCACTTAATGCTTTTATATCGGCAGTACAATTAATGTAACTGATAACAAGGTGATCAGGATGTTTTTCTTTAAAAGCTTTAAACTGAGGTGCCGGCGCGCTGTCAGCTAATGAACAACCAGCGCGAAGGTCAGGAAGGACTACCTTTTTTGAAGGATTTAGAATCTTTGCAGTTTCCGCCATAAAATGCACGCCGGCAAAAACAATTATGTCGGCATCGGTTGTTTGTGCTTTTTGTGCCAGTCCAAGACTATCACCTAAAAAGTCAGCCACATCCTGGATATCCGGCTCCTGGTAATAGTGAGCCAGCACAATTGCATTTTTCTCTTTTTTCAATCTCTCGATTTCTGCAAATAAGTCCAGATTCACATCAACATCAATATCCAAAAACCCTCTTTCTTCAAGTTCATTTTTTGCTTCGACTATGTTCATAACTACTGTAATAGAATCTTTTAATACTTATTTATAAATAAAGCTATTATTACTACGGCTGTGAATAGCGGGATAACTTAAATTATAATTCTGTTGCAAATGTAGAATATGCTGCTTTATCCACTCATATCCACATGTGCTCCACAGCCATTATTACAATAAAATTAAGGGTTTTTAGTGTTTACCAACACCTGTGGATTATGCAAACACTGCATAAAAAATGGTAAAAATATTACAGTTTTTGATGTTAGTCACCTGCGGATAATTGGTGTCTTTTTTCTCTAAAACCTGTTTTTTGTCAAAAACGTCTAAAGTTCTTCATCGTCTTTCCCCATCAAAAATTCAGGCGAAGAGCCTTTTCCACACATTTCATGCTTCTTAACATTTACCTGTGGAAACAAATAATTTTGAATATTCGGTTATAAAACTTAGCGATAAACTTATCAACACGAAAGAATTATGCCAGTTGTTGCTATAACGAAGCATTAATAAGGGTTTTATAAGGTTTTGCACATTTGTATAAACAATTTATTACCCTATTTTTGCGTCCACCTAAAAAGTTATATAATAGTTATGTCGGTTATTCAAAAAATCAGGGATAAATACGCCGCAGTGGTTATTGCAGTGATTGCCTTAAGTTTAGTCGGTTTTATTTTAATGGATGCTTTTGTCGGCCGTGGAAGAGGTGCTTCAAATGCTAATGGCAGTGTTGGTAAAGTAAACGGACAAAAGATCGAACGGACAGAGTTTGAAAAAAAGATCAATCTGCAACAGGCAATGTATGGCCAACAGGCGCCGCAACGGGAGCAACTTGTTAGCAGCGCATGGGAACAAACTGTAGACGAAATCATTATGAAGCAGGAATATGAAAAAGTCGGTCTCCAGTTTTCAGGGAAAGAATTAAACGACGTACTTTTTGGTGCTAACCCTCCGCAATGGCTGAGTCAGCAATTTACGGATCCACAGACAGGGCAATATAATGTAGCACAGGCAAAGCAATACTTTGCCCAAATTAAAAAACAAAAGGATAATCCAAACCTTGAGATGTTTAATGAGGCTTATATACTGCCTACCATTAGCCAGGCTTTACGTCTGAAATACATGGCTTTGCTTGGCGAAAGCACGTATGTTCCAAAATGGATGGCTGAAAAGACATTATCTGAGCAAAATGCTGTTGCATCTTTTTCTTATGTAAATGTTCCTTATACAACTATAGCGGACAGCACAGTTAAAGTTTCGGATGATGATATATCCGCTTTTATAAATAAGCATAAAGAAATGTTCAGGCAGGATGAAGCAACCCGTTCTGTTTCCTATGTTTCATTCAACGCTTCTGCATCTGCTGCCGATAGTGCAAAAGTTATGAATCAGGTTAACAACCTTAAAGGAGAATTTGCTGCGGCTGTTGACCCTGAAACTTATTTGACAAGAGTAGGTTCTGACCTTCCTTATTATAATGGTTATACATTGGGATCTAAATTACAGGTTCCAAATGCAGATACGATTAAAAGTCTTGCTAATGGACAGGTATTTGGTCCTTATATAGATGGTAATAGTATTACCATTGCCAAAATGATTGATCGTCGCAGTATGCCTGACAGTGCAAAAGTTCGTCATATATTAATTAAGACGGGTGATAAAGGTCAAGCTAGTTTAGCAGACAGTATAGCTAAACAAAGGATTGATAGTATAGCAGCAGCAGCACAGTCAGGTGCAGATTTCAATGCACTGGTCACAAAGTATTCAGATGACCCCGGAAGCAAAAGTACTCAGGGCGAGTATACATTTACTTCTCAGCAATTTGGTAATTTAAGTAAAGAGTTTGCAGAAGTTGCTTTCTATGGTAATATAGGTGACAAGAAAGTTGTAAAAGTAGACAACCAGGCTTATAGTGGTTATCATTATATAGAGGTAGTTGAGCAAAAACAGATAGAGACTGCCTATAAAATAGCTTATCTCGCTAAAGCTATTGAAGCAAGCCAGGAGACTATTAACAGTGCTAACAATCTTGCTTCCCAGTTTGCAGCAGCAAGCCGCGATAAAAAGAATTTTGACGAAAATGCAGCTAAGCAAAACTTTCAGGTTTTGACCGCGCCCGACGTTAAACAAAATGATTACCAGATTCCCGGCTTAGGTGAAAGCCGCCAGTTTGTTCGTTGGGTTTATGAGAACAAGGCAGGTGATGTTAGTGAACCTTACGAAATAGCCGATAAATATATAGTAGCCGTGTTAACAGGTGTGTCAGATAAAGGATTAATGAGTATTGCTAAAGCACGGACCACTGCTGAGCCACTAATTATTAATGAAAAGAAAGCACAGCAAATTATCTCTTCTAAATTTAAAGGAGGTAATACAATAGAGCAGGTTGCACAAGGTGCAGGCACAAGTGTGTTACGGGCTGATAGTGTTGGTTTGGCACAACCATTTATACCAAATATTGGTAATGAACCTAAAATTGCAGGAGCAGCTTTTAATAATACTCTTAAAGGAAAAGTAAGTGAACCCATAGCAGGCAATACAGGAGTATTTGTAATCAAAGGAGAAAACGTTTCTGCCCTTGCTAATACCAGTGTAAACGTTGAAGACCTGCGCAAGCAATTAGAAAATCAACAGAAGCAAATGGGTGGATATCGTAGTATTGAAGCTTTGAAAAAGGCAGCAACAATAAAAGACAATAGGTTTGATTTTTATTAATAGAAAATTTAATAATGAAAGCCCTGGTATTTGCCGGGGCTTTTTTGTGACCGGCAAAATATTCTTTGTGGATCTTTGGTTGCGACGCTCCT
>Ga0210040_10004587_pt1 | contig 17978 bp, 7 predicted proteins | sample CryGeyCG12114_NA_FD_185462 | JGI IMG/M metagenome (GOLD analysis project Ga0210040, IMG submission 185462) | Groundwater microbial communities from aquifer - Crystal Geyser CG19_WC_8/21/14_NA (SPAdes) (version 2) | ecosystem: Environmental > Aquatic > Deep subsurface > Groundwater | place: USA... | reverse complement strand
TTTTTTTTCACTAATTGATAGGAAAGTGTAGAGGGACTATAGCATTATTATGTGCACTGGAATAAAGCTGAGCTCCAAAATTTTTAATAAAAACTAAAGGGGAGCTTTAAAACGGGTTTAATAATCTTTATTAAAAATATTTTTCAGTTATCAGGTGTCAAATCACAAAAATATTGATGTATTATTATTTTAGTGATTGCAAGTTTTGGTTTGAATGTCGAAAAAACTTAAAATGTGAAATTGAAAATTTATAAAAGACGTAGTTTGCTTATTTTTTATGATCACCCACGGCATTGAGATATTTTTAACCATAACGTGAACTCCAACGTGCTGCTTAAAAAAAGAAGCAATGTCGATATTGTTATTTATTATTTGGTGGATACTTTTACCGTTGAACTGCAACTGTGTGCACGTATACTGGAGCAGAGCGGAGCGGAGCTCGGTCAACTATAGCGGAGCGGAGCGGAGCTCCAAAAATTTTGTGCCGACTGGAGCGGAGCGGAGCTCCAAATTTTTTGTGCGAACTGGAGCGGAGCGAAGCGGAGCTCCAAAATTTTTGTACGAACTGTAGCGGAGCGGAGCGGAGCTCCAAAATTTATGTAAGCTCTGGAGCGGAGCGGAGCGGAGCTGAGACCAAACTTACATCACTGATCACGTTTGATTTTATAATAGTTTAAGCCATATGATATTTTGGTGAAAACTCAATTTATACGGTGCGTCTCTCAGCAGTGCATAGAAGAAACGGCGCGGCAACTCTGCGATTGTAAATATTGAAAATTGATTTGAATTTTTGAGGCTGATGAGTCGGAGTTTAAATTTAAAGTGACTAGTGTAGTGACTTAGTGACGACTGGTTAATTGAATAAAAAGAAGATTATCTAATCAGCTTATTCTGTCGCTCTATATGCTGCTTCTAATAGTGGCTTGAATCTGAACAGGCAAGTTTTTTTTATCAGATCGAAAAGGGTTTCTCTTTTTGACCACTGACAATATAATTGACATAAAATCCTTTACTAACTGGACAGACTGACAAAACCATTGAATTAGTTATGAATCTTCCTGAGGTAAGTAATTTACCATAATAACAATAGAATGATGAGAAAACTCAATGCTCGATTTTAATTGCGTTGCTAACTTGTTTATTGTGACTTAAATTTCGTAGCCCATCAAGGGAATTTGGAACACAGGCGCCGACTTCGTGACACCAATTTTTAGAGGTGTCATTGATTGGACGGGGCAGGTTATGACCAATTGCACCACAGGCAAATCATCTGAAGCAACTGACGGGAAAAAGGAAATTGTAAAAGCTGTTCAGATTAGCGCTATGAAACTTCCGTTTAATCGACATTTGATCAGAGCGGCGGGGATTTCTGGTGCCATGGCTGTTGCATTAGGAGCCTATGGATCGCACGGTAAAAAGATATGAATTTTATAGATTGCGTGTTGAAGACAATTCATATTAATGTTTGGCAAACGTTTGTGTAAACCATAGAAGTAGATATATCTATAATACTCGGTGTAAACTTTGAATACGATCACAGTTCTGGTTACGGATGAAAAAATCTCAGAAGGACGGAAACATTCTTTTAGGACCGCTAATATGTACCATTTCTTTGGTACCTTTGGATTAGCTGCTTGTTCTCTCTCAAGATATCCATATGTTGTAAGAAATAATTATTAAATTTTAATATAATGTAATTATTATGACGATTAGGATTAAAAGATTGGAAATTCATGTCATTTATTGTACTTTTCTGTGTTTACGCAGTCCGGAGCACTTATGGTTGTAGGATCAACTATGTTTTGTGGCGCCTGCTACTATCATGGTTTTACCGGAGAGCCCAAAGTTACCAAAATGGCTCCTTTTGGTGGAACCCTCTTGATTGTTGCTTGGCTCTCTTTGGTTTTGTAAAACGAGAAGAATGGGAGAATGAAAATTAAGGACATGTTGATTTCGGTTTTGGAATTGGAACGCATTTTGTCCATGGCACAGTGGAGTGATTGAGTAGAGAAAGGATTGCACAAAGAAGAAAATTGCTTCTTTACTTTGACAGAATGACAGAATGTCTTGGGAAAGTTATTTTGCTAAAAAATAATAGTTGATTTATTCTGTAGTAAGTTTCCCTTGTTTGACATAATAATGTCCATTGTCCATACGTTTGTGCGTTTATTCAAGAACGACTTTTAGATCTCTGTTATGTTGAAAAAAAAGTTCTCTCGTGTGAGAGCATAAAACACGTCACGTTGCCTGTGTTTCATTTCGTTTTCAATTGATTTGTGATTTATGGTATAGTTAATAATCTAGGATTTGAAGCTAAGAAAAAGCACAAATTCCAAACAACACCAGTATAAAATGATATGTTGCTTGTTTGACTCAATTTTTTATTAGTAGGCTTCACTAGTCCTATAGTCTTCAGTCTTGATTCTAGTTATGTGAGTTAGCTATATTAGAAATTCCAAAATTACTAAACGCATTAACATTCATTGTACGGACTCAATAAATGATATTTCTAGTATCGTAATTCACAGGGAAAAAATCTTTTTTACTTCCAGAAAATTTCTTTTTCATGGTGCTTATGCTTGCTAGCACACATGTACGTAAAATTGAGTTCCCATCAATTATCATAATCTAAATTTTGAATATTGATTTACTACTACATACATACCACATCAACCCTTTGGTTGTCATCTTTCTTTCTCCCCCACATTTTTTTTGCCGTGAAAAGCACCGCTTTCAATTCGCTGCATTGCTTACATATCGGCTCTCCACTGTCAATTCTGGAGCCCGTTAAAATGTCTTTGGAGGAGAGCAGATGTCGTGAAACAGGAAATGCATGGGAACAAATACTCATCTATCTAGGAGAAAAATATGCATCCATAAATACCACCACTCCTTCATTCATTCATTCCATACCGTAGCTCCTTTCTCATAAAATGATGAAACTCAAAGGGGTAGCAAACACTTTATTTTTCAGATTCTACCCATCCATATGTCTCCTTAAGGAACAGATAATAAACCGTGCATAAAAAATGGGCCCAGCCTCATCATCATCATGCTTGAGCTAACGACTGGAAACCCAATATAGATTCGTCTGTCGACCATTTTTCCATGAATCTTTAAATACGAGTCAGGTCAGAAGAGAACGACAAGTGGGAAAACAGATGCATGGAAAAAATTGTCTCCAGCCGTCTTTATTCGTTCTTTATTACGGATGTGTGCATTTGTTGTCAGAGTTTAACAGGACAACACATTGCATTTTATCCATGCTCGGAATCAATATCTTCCAATGTAAAAGTATCGAATATTGTACAATTTCGAAAGTTTTATGACTGAATCATTTTTGTTAGCAAAAAATCCTGCCCTAACTACCAATTAGACTTAAAATTACTTAACTGACTCCCTATGCATAATAATTCAACTTTTATCTCATGGTTGATAAGAAACAAATGTGATAAGTTTCTAACTCCCAACAAAATTTCTTCTTCGTCCAACTAACTCTAACTCCATAATAGAGAAATTCAACATAACTCGCATACTCATTTACAAATCAAATTGAAGAATTTTAGCATACCCAATTATACCGCTGTAGCTCCCATCTAATAGCATGTACAAAGATTGTATGGATGCATGCATCTGTGATGATTTACACACATACCAAATGACTAGTATTTCTTAGGAATGGAAACTGACTTCAATTTCTTTCCTTGTGCTCATAAATATTTGACACATAGTGTTTAAACATATGAGACTTAACCCTTTTACCACATTTACAACAACAGATAAGTTACACAGTTATACAATACTCTATACTCAGTCAGTCACTAACTAACTATGCTAATATAGTATGGAATAATGAGTAGTAAGTAAGTTTAAAAAACTTGGGGGAGAATCGTTGTACTTTGTCCATATAGTACTTACAATTTTTACATATGTATGGAAAAGGATTTTAGAGTCTTCATTTTCGTAATATAGTAAACCGTGTGAACGCATACATTATTATGTGCGTCGGCATTTTAAAGGATTTTTAAAGAAAATTTTTCCTGTCACTTGCTCATGTTTTTTGGAGACAGGGTCGGTTTGGGTGGTTTCCCATAAACAGGTTTCCTATTCCTATCTTTGTCTTTCAACCATTAAATGCTCCATGACCCGCCTCGGCTTTAGTTTTAACCTCCGCGTTGTTTTTACAAAAAATAACATTGTTGTTTACACTGATCAATTTTTAATGCACTTATTACTATTTTCATTGTATGAGGGGTCAGTCCTTAGTATTGAATTAGGACGAATTTAAACACAGCTCGTGAGAAAATTGATTTTTAATGCTACTGACCAGTTCTGTTTCCTCCCCTACTGTTGTCCACTGCTACAAAAATTGCATGTCCAGAAAAATTGAACTGGTATTGTAAAGGGATTGACCATTAGCTAGCTACAGAAATTCATCACCTGGTTAGTTAGATGGCATAAAAAATGTGGGTGTATAGAGATGCTAAAAAATGTGAATATTTTTTCAACTCCTCATACAAAATAACAGGATCAGTTCTCTCTACTTGGCTTCAAAAAGGGCTGGGAACTTAATTTTTTAAACCAAATCCTTAAAGTGCCATGAAATGAACAAAAATTGGTACGATTCTCATATTGCTCTCATTTGTTGTGGAAATTCATTAAAGACTGACTTAAATTCGTCCCGTAAGCACACTATGAAATGGAGAATACAGAAGAGCCCTTTATTTTTTCGGATCTAGCTCATTTGAACTGTCTCCCTTTTGTACAAACTAACCCTTTGACTGTATATGGAAACAAGTAGTGCGGTGATCGTAAAAAACCGAAAAAGCGTATGTTTCTTTCCATTAAAGAATATGGTGGAAACAGTTCTTTCCCACGATCTTGAAGCCAAAAAAATTTAACATTTTTTGACGTCTTCATTTTTTTTATCCTACTTTGCATATAACATAACATGCTGTATATTCCTAATCTTTGTGTATATTTTTTAACAACACACCGCTCTCTCTTTAAACAACACAAATCATGCAGATGGCCTCGACTATGTGGAGAAGATGACAGAAAAGTGTACATAATATGGTGTACACTTTTCACAGAATCTTTGCTCCCTACTTTTTATACACATTGGTAGTTCTGTTGGTGCACACAAGTAAGTACATTTGTTATTGGACACAGTATGCAGCATTATGTGCGTTTGGTAAGATATGCATATTATTATTATTCCAACCCTTTAGAACAAAAATATGATAAATATGCACATATGGAAAGATTTTTGACTCTTTGCATACAATGTAGTCGATAATGAAATGTTCTTGGGGGAAATCTTTTGTCACTTTGTTTTGTAACACTTGTATTTGTTCGTATATTTAATTAATCTCAGAGCCCATAGCGTAATGATACAAAGATGCGGTTTTTGTAACTGGTTGAAAATTATTTTATACGCTCATGTAAAATCAAATCCTGGGACTATAACGAAACATTATGAAATTGAGATACATTTTACAAAGCAAAATTAAGGGTAGCTCAGTTGCTCACCTGCAGATGGCGTACAAGGGCAGGGTGTGTAAAATCGACTCGATTCGTTTTAAACTTACCGTCACATACAATTTTTTGGCTTCCAATACTAGAGACTTTTTATCACTCTGTTCTTCGTTTAATCCCTGGTTTGATCTGATGCTTCATTTTCCCAGTTCAAACAAAATAGATTGCCAGTTTGAACCTGTACATTCTACTGAAGCTAAATTTCATTTATTGTAAATATATAAATTGACGTTAATGTCCACTAAATCACACGAGAAAAGATTATTTGTGAAATGGTCAAAAATTTTCCTCACTTCTGTATTAATATTCTTTATAGATAGTTGTATGAAATGTGAGAATGCGTATTATCTAGTAAGTTTTACTTGTTGACTGTATATGCACTTCATTTTATACAACAAACCATGAGAAGATAGGTTCATTTACCCCTGGCTCACATTACTCAATAGAAATAGATGTGTATGATTACAAAAGAGTTTGAAACTCAAAAATTCCACTACTATCCACATTCTGGTGGCAAATTAATATTCATATCAGGTGACTGCAACTTGTTCTCAGTCTGAAATCAATTCGTGAGAAGTATTTTGGCAGTTGATCCTACAAAAGCGATCAGTCCATCCGACCTGCTGGGAATTTAAAATGGATGAAAAATTACATTCTCTGTGCTGTTTGCAGACTCTCTTTTGAGTTGCCAATATCCGATCCATCGTTAGATTATCGTTACCCCACGTTTCTCTTTATTGCTCACACATTGAGTAATATCATAATGGATCTTCCTCGCCCGGGGCACAAAAATGATGAAAACCAGTGGAAGCTGACAAATTATGTAAATTGAAGTTGCATGGAGAACTGCCTCAAGGCCAGTTTTGCAAAGGAAACGTAAAAATTGGACAAAAATGAAGAAAGTGAATTATTATTACCACTCCCTGCCAACTTTCTACCTTTTTCCTTATGTGTTCAATTGGAATAAAACTTGTTTTCCCTAGCTTAACCTGGTTTAAAAGTCTTTTCATTTCATGGATTTCCAAATTTTGTTATCTCCTAGTTGGCTCAATAATCCCATAAACTCTTGATTCAAACTCAGTCTGCCGCATTTTAAGCTAGTTTTGTGCTTGTCACTTGTGCTTTCCATTTTACTCGAAATTGTTTTTAGCATGGTTTGGATGCCGTGGTCAATTTTTATGGAATCATGTGAAGTTTGTACACTACTATTGTTAAGGTAGTTGAATTTCATCATTGGTTGTGCACTAAAAAGATATTTTTGAGATCTAATGAAACAAACGGAAGAAAAAGCTTTCAGTTAGCAAGGTTAAAAAGGTGCTTCAATCTGTATACATTAATGTGAACATAAATTCTTTGTTGACAGGCCAGTATTAATTGCATGCACTTGGAGTTCATTTTCCCGATTAGCAATAATTATATGAAAACTATGCATTCTTGCAACCACACAAGACACTGTATGTACACAAATTTGGATTAACTTGTGGATATGTAGCATGCAAAATTTGCCTATTACTAATAGATATAAGATGATATATTTGTGTGAGCTCCAAATGGGAAAAAGGTCCACAAAAAATGGTCATCACGCAATTGGCCATACCATACTCAATATTTCTTACAATAGTTTAATTTTTTGCTGATTTCATCAAATAAAATATAATTCAGGAGCTCTAACGCTTCAGCAAATGCTTTTGAGTAAGAAACTATAACTATAGTGTAATGGGCAAAAACCAAAGATTGGCTCCATTTCAACTATTCTTTGTGACTCTCCACAATTCCTCTATTTCTACCAACATAGACAGATGCAGGTACAGTGTTAGTTTGAACGCAAAAATGACAAAGACTGCATAATGAAAATTATTCTGTGCTCCCAAAATCCTGCCAACTGCACTCCTCCTGAATAATGAGTTGTGACAATATTTACGAATTTAGCTCAAAAAGCTCTCCGACAGACACATGGGTTTGCAAAAAACATGGAAATCGTTATTTGTGAGCATTCCTATGAAAGAGACAAATGCTTTTCTCACACAACCGTGTTGTTGGGCCCAAGTAAAATGTCATCTCACAGTTAGTTTGGTGACGTCTGCGGTAGGTAGGCCAAAGTGATGGGTTAAAAGTCTCAAATGTTACACTTTTACATGGCTTGTTTTAAATTGGATATCCTAATCTGCTACATGAATGAGTACACAGATGAACAGCATGCAATGCATGTGTGTATGTAAATGTTACAAACTAAACCGGATTTTTCGTTGTTCCTTAATATACAACTTTTACTCTATTTTTTCTGTTGGAAAGATCCGTGCATATCATAATATCATACAGGCCACACGTACTGTAATTTCGTTGGGAAATGTTTTTACCTTGAATCATCGATTGATACAATTACTATTTACTAACTAACTAACCAGCTAACTGTAGTAATAGACAATTTACTATGATTTTTGAGTTTTATGTGCTTGATTTATGCATTTACAGTTAGTAATGGGGGCTAGATTTTCTGTTTTCCATCCATATTATGTCATGTCAATCAAACGGTTGCATAATGAGGTGTCAGAATTCCCATAAACAAGACATGGGGGAGGACGGGAAAGTGGGAAACTGCTATTATATTTGACTAACTGTAGCCCAAAAAGATGATCCTAATAATCCACATGTGTGCTTAGGAGACACTAGGGTTCTAATATTTTTCTACAACAAATCTCCCATGAATATTTGTATAGACTCTAGCCATTGCCATTATATTGGAAACGGGAACAGATGAAAAGGGTTGACACTCTGTACATATGTAATGTGTGGTTCATTTCATATTTCATATGTAAATACAAGATGGGAGCAAACTAGTCTTTTAAACTTCACATTCATACTGGTCTGATCAGTATGAGATAAATGTGGGAAGCTAAAAAACTAACTGACTGTACAGATTCAGCACAAAGATTTTGAGCTATTTACAAGCTCCTTATAATTAGGCTAAAAGAAACTTTTCAATACTCCTTTCCATTTCAGTAGTCAACTAACGAGCAGCCAAGTTTTTTTCCTATTAGTTAGTTAGTAAATACTGTTTTTATTATTTTAATAAATGCTCTACGTTCATTCTGTGTAAATTTTTTTGTCTCATGTACCAACTAACTAAATACCGTATGCATGCATGCATGCATCACTGAAAGAAATAAAGAGCAAATGTCACACTCATCATCATTATCATAGGATTTCATCATTTTCTCAAAACTTAGTAAGTTCAGTCAGTTAGTTAGTTCGTTACTGTACATAAAAAAACTGTGTAAATATGAGTGTTTAATCGCACGATTTCATCGCCCTGAGTTTGTATCTAAATGCTGCTAATAGTTTATTTATACGGAGGAAAGTTTGGCTAGTTAGTTAGTTAGTTAGTACAAATGCACATCTCTAAATAGGAGAAAAAACACGTAATTTCATTAGTTAGGGTTGCCGGATACAAATATAATCCCACTCACTACTAACTAATATTAATGTGCATACTTAGGGTTAGAAAATCTTGTATGCATGATTTTTCCTTGGTCTGCTCAATTTTACTCATCTCATAAACTTGTGAGCTAAGAAAACTGTGTTCCCACGGTATGGCATCAAAGCTAAAACTATGTTCATTTTACGAGTAGACAGCCTACACTAAAATGGAGCGCAAAAGGGTTCAGTTTTAAGCACAAATAATCATTACAATTTTAATCATGCGTGCAAAAAAAAGTGCTCAAGGGTGCAACAGGTTTGCTAACACACCAAAAGAGCTCACTTGTGCCCAACACATATAAAATAAGTGTCTTTTGGTTTTTAAAGAAATCGTAAAAACTGCAATTTAATGACAGACTAAACACAAAACCGCTATAAATGTTTAACAAGGATGGGAGAAACGTAAATAACACGAACCAACATCTTTCTCTTGTTGCAAATTGAAATCGAAGGGCGAAAAAAAAACATGGGCTAGTTACAAGAAATTATTTAACACAGTTTCTCCCTTTTTCCACATTTAATCTTTTTGGTACATTTACTGCCTTTTTATGAGACAGTTGACGCGTTCCTTTGAGTTTTTGTAAACTACTTTTTTCCTCCTATTCAGTTAATATATAAGCTAACAAAAAGTAACTAAAATTGAAATAGGCATGGTAGTTTATTTTACTAACTTACTAACCCAACACTTGAGCAATTTGTTTTACACTCTTGTAAAAAAAGAATTGTGTCTTGTTTTGCACTACTGAAATTGAACATTTTTTTTGCACTACTAACATTGATATTTGCCGTGTAAATAAATAACTAACTCAAAGTAAGTAAGTAACTAACTAACTAACAAACTAACTAATATTACCCATGGTTCGTTTATTGCCACCCTAGTATAAGAACTAATCGTGCAAAACCTCATCTCGTTTGCACTCATGTGTGCACATTCGTAATTTATGTATGCTCTGTACGCTATAACTTTCCTTCCAGTGTTTGTTACATGAGGCAATCTTTTGAAATTTCAGACAAACTTGAGCAACCAATGTGAAACGTATGCATCACATCCACAGGGACAAATAATGAAGATGAAGCTGATAAATGCGAGAGATTTTATCATGCATAATTACATGGTAAACAGGGAGAAATATGGAACATTATAAAAGGAATCACATCCCAATGAATGCAATAAGTAACTAAAGGTGGAATTATTAGTTAGTTAGTTAGTAAGTTACTTGCATTTAGTTAGTATTGCAAAGAGCCATTATCCCCATTAGTTAGTTAGTTAGTAACAAGCAGATATTAACACAAATCCGAATGCAACTCTCTTGTGTCTATTTGGATAGAAAGAAAACGAATAATCATTCTATTACTCACAGCTCACAAGATTTCCACAACTCAAATTGGACGAGGATGATGATGAGAAACGAGTTTTTTTCACCCATATGAATTCCCCTTCATATCTAGTATTCATAAATAAAATGATCTAGTAAAAATCTCACTAAGGGTAGTTAGTAGTGAGATTCTGTATTGAAGAAAAAATGATGAATCTCTCTGGCCAAGTGAGAAAATAATTTTCAAGTTTAAAAAGTTTAAATCATGTAATAATAATATTAACTGAGTGAGCAACTGACTGACTGCACCCATGTGTGCATATTGAGCTACTTGTGAAATAAAAAGTAATCACTTGAGTGCAAATGGGTTCTATAATTTCATTTCCTTTATTGAGGGGAATGGTTGATCAATCAATGAGTTTTGGGTGACACATTTTCTCCCTCATCAGTCACCCAAGTTTCAAGTGTGAGTGAGCGATTTTTTTATCCAGTTTTCAACCCGGTTGTAAACTATTGTAATTATTATTGTTATTAGTTGTGTGTGTGAAATAAGGAGAGCACTTTTTTCGTAATTTTCATAAAGGGTCATGAGTGAGAAATGTTGCTAACTGTATTTTTCAATTTATGTTTGGATCGCCAGGTCATGATGACATGGAGAAATTATAGGAGACTAGCAGAGTATACGTCGCCTTTAATTTTGTTCAACCCTTCGATCTTGATGGAAGAGTAGTGAACAGAGTGAGGAGAATAGAAAATTTTAGTAATCCTCATTCCACTTTTTCACCCTTTGAGTTTCCGTTATGATGAGCTCAGATTATGTTTGATTTTTTGTTTTCACTCATTGCATGCATTCAATGTAATATACATTGTGTATTGGCTCTCTATGCAGGATTTAGATATTGTAGTGATTCAGTGCCCGTTGCATTTTTTTCGACAATTCTTAATATTAATGAGTATTGGCAGAGGTTATATGTATTTATTCGAGTAGTTTTCAATTGGGAAACCAATGTAGCTAGTGAAAAGCAGAATTGTCACCCATAGAAGCAAGCTGGATCCAGGGCCCGGCTGTCTAGCATCAGTATTTTTCAAATCTGTTCGCCCTCCCAGGTTAGAAACGAAAAAATTCGCCATATATTCGAATTCATCTCATGAAAGCAATATTCCAAAGCATAACAAAATCATTTCCATTATTATCATGATCAATGGCCATACATTAGCAGAACTATTCCTTTACAATTGTAAATATTACATATGATTGACTCATGGTCTCACATTGAACAGGATAAAAGCCCTATAGGTATGAGAAGGAACACCACTGTACGTGCTGTGAATGAATTTCCTTGTGTTTAAGAGCCTCTAAGCTCTTGAAAATTGATTGATTACTATGATGGAACCGAAAATTTTGGGCTACACTACATGATGGGGAAAGAATAACAGCTCTCAAATGGCAATAATCATCACAACGGTCATACACTTTAAATTGTAGAAATAACATACACAGAGTGAGTGACCCACGGCTAAAAGCTATAAGCGTCCACAATGGAGTAATCTGTGAAAATGCGATTTCATTCACATTATCATTGCTAACTAACTAACTAACTAACTACGAGAGGTGTTATGTACCATGCATGTAATGTACTATGTATGATTCTAATGTTTTTTTTGCTCCATCATTTTTCAGAATAAAACGACACAGGGTTCGTGTGTACAGATGCTCCCGGCTTAACCCTTTACTTTTTGGACCCTTCGTCATCATTCCTAATTCAGAATTCATTTCTACTTACTTTACTTACCATGGCTTTCAAGTAGGGACATTAAAGTACTAAAAGTACGTACACTTAGTTAGTTAGTTAGCAGCAGGAGCAATATGATCAGACAGGCTGAAAAAACATTACAGTTTTTTGTGACCGTCATCTTATTGTGTCATTAGGGAAAAGAAAATGTCAAGAGAATTTGCACAAAAAATCAACTGTTTTGTGAGACACACTATGGTATATAAGCTAGTTAGAAATGTCTGTGTTCCATACTAGTGCCACATTAATATATCAATGTCAACTTGGAATCATTATTACTTTTGTAGCTTAACTAACTTACATACAGCAACTGTGTACGAAACTATACTGATTTTTGTCATAAAGGATTAAATCATAGGCTTAAATTGTACTAACTAAGTAGTGTATTTATTCAATATATGGTAATCATCAAGTTTCAATTTCATATTTATTTTCAGCAGGATTATTATAAAACGAAGGATTGTATTAGTAGAGTGCCTTAAACTATATTTTTTGGATTTTAAGGAGGCTTGAGGAGAGAATGTAATCAGTGACATCATATGTAAATAATAAATCTAAATGCCGATCTGTGTGTGTTTCAAAAAGTTAGTATTGATTTTTTGTGATTACCTGGTTTAGTTAGTTAGTTGGTTAGTTAGTGGACATAAAAGAGTAAGCGAGTAAAATAAAAAGAGCTAGCAAGTATACTATATCATGATGATAATGATCATCACCGCACCTACACTATGATATTCTTTTTAAAAAGCACTTTGAAATCTCTCAGACAATGGAGACAATCACGAGCTGTAGATATCGACATGAGAAATTCCTGTATTCTCTTCAATAGTGATAATGGGCAGGCTGACACTGCCTTTCAAAAAAGAGAAAAAAGAGCATAACACACCAATCCATCTTTTTTCTTCAACAAGTGTACACACAATCCTTCCAAATAAAAGACGCATGCAAGAATTTTTTCTCTCGTTTTCAAATGTGACCGCAACAGATTACCGTAAAGAGTTAACTAAAGCAATAGCCACTCTCTATAGTCAGTATTTACCAAATGTGTCCAATTTTTATGGACACAGAATAATTATTGGAGGTTGGGTGCATAGGTGTTAAATTTGCTAACTACGGAGGAACATGTAATACTCATTTTCGTAAGTAAGGAACACAAGCTCGACATGATGACTCGTGAGTTTTCCATATAAATATGGATAATGCGGCACTATTCACTCAATTCAATTCAACTGAAATGAATTCAATTGAAAAGGAACATGCGTTTGAGCGGGCGTTGTGGAATATGTCCAAAGTTGTACTTTTTTCTTGCTCTTGTGATTCTGAAAAAGAAGACTTGGAGTTAGTTAGTTGGAACATTAAGATTCCACGCTTTTACTCACGGAGAGGGACACGCATTTTTTTCAAATTTAAATCTTGCTGCATACCTACCTATTATCTATAGAATTATTAAAAGGGTTTGGAAAGCTTGTCATACATATGTACTATGCACTTGATGTCTCATGATCTTATCTTGTATTAGTTTTCATATTCCATAAGTTCACAATGCTATAACATGAGTAGGGGTTCTGGTATTCACAATTATGCACTTTTTGCTCTCGATTTTCATTTCACCAGCATGTCTTGGGGTTGACAACATTATCATTTATAGCTAAAGCTAGTTACTTACATGTGTATTCTGACTCTGACTGATTGTAAAGTTATAGAATCAAATATCTTTCTGAGAAGTACACGATCATGTCCCATTTTTTCTCAATCCAAGTGCATTGAAGATGATGATGAATTTTATGTGACAAAGTTTAGATTTCAGCTCTGCGAGACAGCGTCTAGATTTTTATCACGCTCTGAATAGACTTTGACCAATTGCCGCCGCAACGAAATAATACGCAATAGTGCTAACCAACTACTGTTTTTTAATATTCTATGTGAATGCGTCAATTACATTTCCAATAAAAGCGTAGCCTGAACCTTCAAAAATTCATTCCTGTTATTTTCGTTTGCTCAAGACAGCAGAATGTTGTTATTGAAAAGCAATGTGGACATTTTACTACAACAAACTGCAAAATAAGTGGACAGCAAATAAACAGAAACGCAAAAACATGACTGACTAACTCCTCACATGAAAATTTGTACATTATATATTCTAACTACTGGGAGCACACAATGACCATCCATATCCAAATATAGGTGGGGTAAACAATTGAATTCTGAGTCGCCATTTAGTTAGTTAGTTAGTACTCACCGTACCCAAAGCATGCCCATCACTCTATAGTTCCTTGGCCTTTTTATTATTCTGCCATTTAAATCCTTGTTCTAAGTAACTAACTGACTTCCCAAGTGAAAAATGTTTAGTTCGCAACAATAATACTACATACGTACACACACATAACATTATTTCCCCCTTTTGTGCTGTAGGGTTCGCACTAACTCTAACCCAACTGGCTAACAAAACTGTACATACTTACTAACTAACTAACTGCTGTACCTAAATTTAGAATCTCTCTACCTATATAGGTGTATATTGTAGACTGTAGTAAAAATTTTATCCAATTCCATTCTTATTTTTTCCTCTTCACAATAAATTCTAATTACTCCCATCCCTATTTAGCATAAGACATGTAAAAAACAAGATATTTTCCACCAGCGCTTCACAAAAACACTATAATCAAACTGCTATACTAACTACTGTTTAATAGTTTACCATCCCTCAATATGTAGCCACGTATCTTGATTTGCCCATATCTTTTGTCTTACTTGACTAAAAGTCTGCCCTCAAAGCTTACATAAAATCATCATGGTTGAATGCACTTTCTTGTTTTTCATACATGACTGCTTTTCCTTGTTGTTATCTTTGGACTGCTATATATGATGAGCAGGTGCTAATTATTGAGATTTTACATTTGCACAGATTCACAAATCCTTCTTTTTTTCTCACTCGCCACTACTCCATAATTAGTTAGTAAGCTCACTAACTAACTACTTACACAACCATACGTGTCCGGCGCTTTGTCTTTTCCTGTATAATAATATCACTCACTCACTACTGCTGATAAATAGAGCTCATTTTGCTCCCAGTGTTTACTCCCTATATATAGTTGGTTATAGTAGATGCACGTGTAAAAAATAGCGTAAGCATGGAGTTTCCCATTTGGTTAGCTTAGCTACTAACTAACTAACTAACTAACTATATATGTGTTTGAATTTCTCCTCAGGGATTGTAACATTTTTTTCTGTTAGTTAGTTAGTCAGTTAGCCAATAGCCTTTTAATACTATATGGTGAGCTAGAGAATTTAAAAATGATGATGGTTATTACTGTATTATCATTAAGATGAAATCTGAGGGAAAGACCTTGTTTATCTTTAGACTTGAAATGTGAAAAGAGGCAACGCCTTAGATGCCAAAAAATGTACACAGGACACCTGTGGATTTTTATGATGTATAATTAGATCACTGGCGATCAAGGATTCTATAAATATTGCTACCATGTGCATTCTGCATGCAGTAGACATTATTAATTTTTCCGTGCATTCTCTCTAACTAACTATTAATGGATTCAAACTAACTAAGGAAGTAATAATAAATAATAACACATAAAATATGGGTATGGTAAGCAAGTAAGTAACTCTCATAGTCAGTTAAGTTAATTTATTTCAATCAGATAGTTGTCAATGTGGTCAAAAGAGAATTTATCATGCAAATTAGCATATTCGTTGAGTTCAAGCCTGAACAATTTTAATGGTTTTCTTTTCTCAAGGCTTCACATTTTGCTACACACTTTATTTACTAACTAACTAACTAAATGATGGGTTTGATTTGGCCAAAGGTTCAACATTCTATTAAAACCTCTAGTTTTTTTTTGCGTAAGCAATAAACGCGTAATGTTTGAATAAGAACCTGTGTACGTGAATAAATTTCCTTTTGCATAGCTTTTGCAATCTCAAGTAGTCACTCCTACATAGTAGTATATGTATACTTTCAAGTTGAGATTCATCCGTACACATTTTTCCATTATCTTGTTAACGAATCATGATTCTATTAGGAGGACTTGAGCAACTTGTCTGTTTTTAGAGGCAATAACCCTAACGTTATGCACATGTACGGTAAATATGGTTCTCAATTGTTCTTTTCATTCCCAGCTTACTCACTTGCAAATATGTACTAAAAGTTTTCCTTCGTATGAATTTTTGTCTGGCTCAGCCACTTGAGACTTTTTGTACTCACTCACTCAGACTCAGGTATGAGAAGAAAACAAATCACTTTTTTCTCCCCTTTCATGCTGAGTTTAATTTCCGTCATTAGCATCACATCACGACACCTTTACAATCTAAGCATGAGAGTTTGACCTGCACATTATCAAATTTTTCGTTAATTGTTTCACCTACCTGTTTGATTATTAGTTACGATATTGCTCATTCATTACATTACCTTATGCTAATTTTCTCCTGTTTGAGTTCACATCTGCTTTCTCTTACTAACTTTTGGGTTAACTATAATGCACCACGATATTTTAATGGGAATATATAGCTTTGTGTTTCTAATATGGAGTTTTATTAGCAGTAGTAGTAAATGATTTTTTGCTGTCTCCAATTTCTTCACAATTTTTTCACTTCGTGACTCAAACGACACCAGTGCTGTAAAACACATGCTTTATAAACTTATCTACAGTTTTACCTAGTCATTGAGCTTATTTTGTCCTATGACGCGAATCCTGATTGATGGATTGTTTCAATGGGTCTATTCAAGAAGATATCAACTAAGAAATAAAATGACATTCCTTCCGAAATTCCAAAGTCCCCTTTAAGCTGATTTGGTGACTGAATGACTAGCTAACTAACCAGTTGGTAGTTAGTTAGTTCCTATATAGTATGTCCGCAAACGATTTTCAAGACATCACATAAACTTTTTGTACTCAATTCATTGTTTTATCATCCGATTAAAGGATAGAGAATATGACACACATACCACATTATGATGCATAATAAAATCCCCTGGCATTTCCAAAACAAAGGACACCTTAATTAACGGAATTAACATATACCGTTTACAGGAGCAAACAACAATAATATTTCTATCCATTGAGCCCCTTCTCTGTGTACTCTTGTTTCTGGCCTTATCTTGCTTGAAAAGACGTGCAATCAACTCTCTCAGTTTATATAGTTTTACTACAGCATTCAAATCCGTATCCTATAAATACACACGTGCGGTTAGGCCATGACTTTGACAAGCAGCACAAGCCAGTGCGATTAGCTTGACAATAGGCCGTAAACCATTATTGACAGAATGGTACAGTGCACAAATGATAATGTATACTATGACACTAACTTACTGCTATATGCGCAAAGTGAATATCATTTATAGTTAGTTAGTTAGTATAAGAATCCACGCTAATGATATGATGAGCCAAAAGTAGCCTTTTGCACATGCATTCGATACAAGTTTAGTTTGTAAATGATGATCGTTCCTTCCAATACAATAATTCCTATCGGCATTTTAAGACATCAATTCATTCCCTTTTCCATTATCATGTCAAAAGAGCTCATCCTTTTTTTCCTACCCACATGAGTACACAAAAGTGCACATTGTTTAGCCCACGGTCATAATCTTTGTGCACTACAAGATTGCACTTCTTTTCTCAATAAAATGAATACCTGGCTCTGTCTAGTATTGCTATTTTTGGTGTGTCTTTGAAAATCATGTAGGGGAAACATCAGTCAGCCAGTATATTATAATCTACACAAATAACTTATATACTTAATGTTATTGGACTGCCCAGACCGTTTCTAACTAACTAACTAACTAACTAATGTTGCTAAACTTGTACGATTATTATTGGCGATCGACAGTTTGATTCTTTTGAGA
>Ga0210040_10004585_pt1 | contig 17979 bp, 7 predicted proteins | sample CryGeyCG12114_NA_FD_185462 | JGI IMG/M metagenome (GOLD analysis project Ga0210040, IMG submission 185462) | Groundwater microbial communities from aquifer - Crystal Geyser CG19_WC_8/21/14_NA (SPAdes) (version 2) | ecosystem: Environmental > Aquatic > Deep subsurface > Groundwater | place: USA... | reverse complement strand
TTGTCAAGATATTTTGCATGCAAATGCATTTTTACGGTTAATTGTTGCTTAATTATGATTAAAAATTATTCCTGCAATCCCGGGATCCCGTCAATGAATCCCGGGGAAAATCCCGGCCCTAAAATGTGCGATTCCCCGGGATCCCGGGGACGGGATTCCCCGGGGTTATCATCTCTAGTAATGATGGTAATCAGTTTCGTACGTGAATAATAAGTTGGTTTACAAATAGCACCTTTTTTGGATTTCTCAATTGGAATTTTCTGAAAATTGAATACTGCCGGACCTTATAAAAAGCTGCTTGCTTGGTAACTATAGGGACCTTGGCTAACTCACAAAAGAGTAAAAATAACCCAGGCGAATATAAAAAGGCAAAAGGAGCCCTGTTTTTATCATCTTATATTCATGAGCAAACTTCTTGGACATACTGCGTGCGTAAACAAGTGGTATAGTGTGAACAACCCACATTTCATTATTGCATGAGTACAGCTCATTCTATCTTGTAACTAGCTAAATATTTATTTGCAACTCCCATCATTAAGTCAACCATGGAACACATTAAATCTGTCAAACAAAAAGAGTGGATAAAAATAAAAGTTAGTGAGGACACATTGGAGTCCTTATTGGCTCCCAACACACTAACTAACTAACTAACTAGCTAACTATAACAAGGAAGGAAGCCAATATGGAAATAAAAGTACACGGTCCATAACAATAACATGACTCTTTAGTTAGTCAATTATTCCTTCTTATTCATTTCCTGGAGACAACTAACTAACTTATAACTAGCTAATATTACAGTCCAAACCCAGTCGACATATTCATTTTTACGATCATCCGCTAGATCCCACTTAACCATTTATTTATATGATTGACTCGTCGAGTCATCAAACTTTGCATGCCAAAATATTCAGTATGTGTGTGTGTATATATAGCCACAGTGGAGTGAGAAATTTACGAGTCAACTCCTCTCCAGACAAACTCAACAAACCATGCATGCAAACAAGGATCATCTCTATGTCGCACTCTCAAAGTATCCAAATAGGCTAATAAACCTGCCCTCCTCATTTCCAAGTAGAATCCATTAAACTTGCTCACCGTCCGCGCTCTCCTACCCAATTTACTGGCACATAAAAATCCCTTTTTACAGCCTCTCCGCATACTGACGACTGGAGTGAAGCCCATTCTGTACAAGATGCACCTAGTCAGTTATTACAAACCCACCTCACATGCCAGTCGACGGGAACAAGAATTTGCAAAGACCCAAGTCTCAGTCAGTCAGTCTATATCATAAAAATCAATCCCATGATGATCAAGACGAGGAGGAAGAAAAAAAAAGAATCAACAGTTATTCATTTACTTTGCTTGTGTGGATCAGCAACATGGAGTAGAGAGTGGAGCAACAGACCAGTAATAATAATAATCCTATATCCAAACCATATGATCCATCCACTAACTAACTCTGTGGGTACTAACTTACGGGATGCATGATGCATCCTATCTGTTTATGTATGCAAGATACTTTGGTAGCTAAAAGTTTGTACTAACTAACTAACTGCACATTAAATCTAGTATAGCGCACGGATTACGTTGTAGGAAGGAGCAACGAACTCTTCCTTCCTTTCCTCTATATCAACAGAATCTAGGAAAGATAACTATAATGATAATGGCTCTGTGGAAGCCACTATGTGTTCATATATAGTAAGTGAGTGTGTGTATCACTCACAACATCATATGATGAGTCTGTGGGTGCTTGTATACATATTATACAGTATCCCTATTTAGTTAGTTATGAGTAACTTTTCGTCCATGTGTTGTGACTGTAAGTCTAAAATTTAGCAGCTAAGGAACTTGAACTACGCAGTAGATTTGAAGCTTGCAGTTAGGTTTGAGTAACTAACTAACTAACTACCCATAGCTACAGGTTGAGAAATAATACAGGTTTTTAAGCTCCCACATGGTATTTGCTTCATTGGTGTATACATGTAGCAAGTTGCGTTTTATAGACTGCATGTTGCACTTTGCATGGAATCTCGTCATTATTTCCACTATGTATTCCAATGTGGAGACCCAACTAAGTAAGCAAGCAATTAAATTAGAATATCTGAAATTATGAATATTGTCAAACTACCTGGGATTGAGTGGTGTGTACACAGCACTGATTTATAATCACCCCCTGGAGGACTAATTACTTTGAGCGAGCGCTCCACACTTGATGTAAGACGGGAGGTTGCAATAATTCAGAACATGATAGAATGCTCAAAATTGCTGTGTTAGGGGACAATAGATTGAAGCAGGTACGGGAGTTGTTAAGGGATAGTAGACTCTAAGACTGGCCTGTGGGAATATATATATAAGTCCATAGCAGAAAGAGTGCGCGGAAAAAAATGCCATACATACATAACATAGTCAGTCACTTGGTTACTTTACATTGTAGTAGATCTCACTGAATACTTACCTTGAGAAAAAAAATGGGGGTAAAAAATGAGGATAGTGCAACAGCCTGCCTGCATCTACGCAGTAAATAAGTAAGTAAGTGAGCAACCCTTTCTCACAATGTGGTGAGTGCTTTCGCACTCACCAATTGTGGAAGGAAATTTACTAGAAAAAAAACATGAGGAAAAGTCACTCAACTTTGTTTAAGAGTACAACAAACCGGCGATGAGTGAGATACAGGTATAAGTCAATGTTAGCGAAATTCCACCTGGTGAATAATTCTACATGCTACACAAGTAACATAGTAGAATCATAACAATCTCGGCTTATATATCTCTGGTATTTATGCAAAAAACAGAACACTAAACCAAATCCGAGTCTTGTTTTATTCCTGTTTGTAAATTAGAGTTTAATCCTATAGCAGATCTTTGTGCATAATCAAAGTGCGCATAGAATTTAAAAAACTAAGAATTTCTTTTGTACTCAACAGGTAGAATGTATGTACATTATCTACGCAGTTTAAAGCAAGTCCAAAATTTAGCAAATATTTTCATCAGGGAGTTGTTAAAACTCAAGTACACAAATTCACGACTTTTTTCACACTTGATAATAGTAATTGCTTTGGTATGCACCACTATTTGCACACAACTGGCGCATTCCATTCACACATGGAGCTAACTAAGGTGTGCAACGTTTTCCAAGCTTTATGCATACATACACAGATTGTTTTTCTGAACCATGTGTGTTGTTGTGCACACAAACATTGTAAAAGTAGTACGAGGTGTATAGATTAGCCATAGTTAGTTAGTTAGTTAGTTAGTATATGTAACTGACTGGGGTTTAGCATGGCCATTCTTAAGCATTTCTTGCATGCATACGGTAAGAATGGGAGGGAAACTTTCCCTCCATACACTAGGGAGAAGAATTTTTCTCACTTGTGCGAGTATAAGTGAGTAAATGGATGAAGGAAAAATACAGCCATGTGGTGTAAAAATGAATAAGTTAAATTGGTTGATAAATTGGAGTTGGTGAATTCCGTGAGCCTATTAGTTAGTGCATCAGTTTAGTAATGGATACGAATTTATTTTAACAGGAAGAAGGTTGGCTCCTTTTTTTCTCCTGGTTATGTAAGAATGGAATGAGCAAGCATTGGGGAGAGAAAAAAGTGCCACTATAGTAATAAGTATGGAATGAACGGTGCTTTTATTATCTGACTGAAAGAAAAGTTATGGTCTATTGTAAAGAATGCTGAATTTTTTCCTACAGTTTTTGCCTAGTTCCGTTAACGTACAAAGCTTTTGGCATTGAAAAATCGGCACTTGCAGAGTCTAGCTGTATAAAAAGATTTTCTGCAATTTTTAACGGGGAAATCAAAGCGTTGGAATCTTAATATGGAGATCCATTAAACTGAAGGAGATAAAAGAAAGAGGTTCACAAGTGTCACTTTGCTGTGACTAAATATAGTACAGTCAGTTTTAAAGTTGTCACCTGACGTCAATTGTTAACTCAATAACCAACTTCGACGATAAAATAAAGGGCTAAAATTTTTTTGTTACTTTCGAAACTTTAAAGTCGTCATCGTCTAGAATCCATATGAAAAATTGTGAGCTCTTGTACAGTTTGCGTTGACGACAGTTTTTATGTCAAATTATTGCAAGACAATGAAGCCTATAGCTTTTATTCTTGTGTAATGTAAAGTTGGATTCAGTGATTGCGCACAGTTGTAAATCCAATTAACTTATTCATTTTATAACGGAATGCACGTCATTGATGTGCGCACTGAATCTGTCGTAAACGTACAGTTATTTCCAGCCCTTTCCACCAAAGTGGCTGGGTTTCAAATGTAAGCAAAATTTGTATGTAATTTCGTAAAGTAATGGAGGGAGAATATATCCGTCGCCTCTTCATAATAATCTTATGTGCATGTGAGGATACATACTCCTACTAAATAATTTTTCTTTGTCCTCCAACTTGAAAGCGACAAATAATGCAGCTCTTTGAATACAAATGCACTAAATGCACATGTTTAGTCCGTGTCCTTGTCGCGCACAATTTAATGCTTCGAAATATGTTGGAGTCAATCATAGCTATATTTTTTGCACGCCAAAGTGAGCAGAATGAAAACCATGAAACTCGGTGATTTATTAATAATTTGAGGCCGTCTGCCAAAAGTAGGTTAGGTAATTTTTAGCAAACAAATGCTCCTATTGAACTTCAACAGTCCCATGGGGGAGGTAGAATTCATAACTCCAGTGGTATAAGTAACAACTAGCGTTCCTAAAACGTAAGCATTTTAATATTCACGTTGTTTGCTCCTTTGACTGATATCTGCTCCTTTGTACACAAAGTTTATATAACTGCGCAGCAAGGAGAGGATTCTACTTGGAATACTAACTAACTGTAGTGTACCCAGACATTTTAATATTGATTGCATGAAAGGCAATTTTTGTCCCCAAACATCATGCAGAATGCAATGTTTGTACTTGACTAGCCAGCCCTGGATAGATAAATAACTATAAAAGAAAAATGAGTCGTGCTTGTTTGTCAACTCATATTGTTTTGCCCGAAAATTTTTGAACAGTTTATATAGTGCAAATTTTTTTCAAATGACAAAAGAGGAAAAAAATGAATGGGATATATTTTGCCGTTTATACTGCCAGTCAATAGTTTACTTACTACAGCTATAGGTATTATTGCCACCTCCAACCAAGTCTCAATTTTGGGCATATAACGTGGGCCAAAGTATTGTAAGTTAAGAAATGTAAAAGAGCCTCTCGAGCTACAAACAAGCAAAACTTAATGCACACTCAGGTACACAGACTTGAAGCAAATTGAAAGGTTGACAGGCCTCAGTTAATTCCGTGAATTGTGTTCCATTCGGGCTCAAACAATGCGGCAACTACTCAACTTTGCCTACATATAGCAGTCAGAGTTAGTATATTTTCTTGGGACTCCTTTTTGATAAGGCCGACACAATGGGATCATAACCAGAGTGTAAAAAAAACTAGTCAACTCCTATGCAGTCCTGTCTAGACAGACGAGCGAGTAACCTTTGGTGAACTGAGGTATCATAATAAGCACAGAGTATTTAAAATATGAGGACTGAAAATAAATTGCAAATGTAGTACTGACAATTCCGAAGGTTAACAAATAATAAGCTAGACAAGAAAGCGAAGGGGAAACTTTTTGTACACTTTGCCGATTCAATATATGCTATAGGGACTGGCTCAAAAATTAGACTAACTAACTAACTAACTAAAAGTTGTTGCACAGGTAAGCCTTTTGTTGTGTTATGCAATCCTAATAAAAGGGAAAGGGTCCTGCATTCAATTTGTTGAATTAGGGAAACCGTAGGAATTGATTGGATGCAAATATATAATACAAAGGATTTTCTATCGTCATAATTCAATTTTGTAGTGCATGCAAGCAAGGTATTATAGGTAGCTAAAGTAACTAACTATAAGTAAGCTAAATATAAGAGACTGGCGGGGATATTGACAATTTGCATTCTACGTTGTTTGTTTTGAAAAACACGAGTAACTAAAAAATGCAACTTGTCATGGAAAAGGAATCTAATATTTCAATTGGGTTGTCACTCACACACAGTAAGAAGAAAGAAAGAGCCAGAAGCTTTTTGTGATATTGTGCGTAGTTAGTAGCTTCAGCATGACAAAGAGTACAAAGTGCAATAACTCAATCTAGTGGAGAAACCATTCATTCATTCAAAAAATTGGATATTTACGAGGAAAACATGCTCTGAGATTGTTAGGATTTTCTGGAAAACTGGAGCACGCAGTTAGTTCCCAGTTATTGTTTAGCCACTGTGTCCTTTCTTAGATGCACGACGCAGTATTTTCAGAGTGCATAAACCTTTGGGTTCTATAGTGTTGGTCAAATATTACACTCCATGTAGAATGCCACGACTGACATAATGAGCTAATTTTTTGTCTTGTATATGCGGTTTTTTTGCTTTGATAATTAAAACTGGTAAAGTCAATGCCCTAGATATTATATTACAATTGAAACCAATAGTTCCTTTCCCCTGTGTTTTCCACATCCTTGTTTATTCAGTATTTTTTTCCATGCAGCTTCTAGGAACAGATTGTATAGCAAGTTCATGCGTGTGGTTTTTTTCCAGTTCTTGATAGCTGATTTGAGTAGAGGAAGTTATAGCTATAGTTGCCAATTTCTTATCCACGGATTTTATTTAGTTTCAAGTTAGTTAGTTTGTTAGAAGAGATTTCATGAAAATGTACAATATGCTGCTTTTATTTTATAGCAGTGTTCAATGCACGAAATATTTTTACTTGTAAATAGACTTTTAGTAGTAGCATTTGTGCTCCATACATACAGCTTACTGTCTTTGGGCTTTTAACGACAAACAGTTCTAAGGAAATCTTGGTCATCAGTTCAGAATGCAATTGGAGTGCATAGCTGAGTACATACGAAGCGGAATGTGAATGAAGGACATTTCTAGGAAAAAAATGAAGGTCATTCTCTGAACTCTTCAGTTTAATCATGCATGCTAGCGACTGCAGTAGCTAGAATTGAAAGGAGCAGTAGTCAGTCAGTTTAGTCGGACCGTAGCGAGTTTATACAGCAGTACATAATAATGCATACAGAATGAAAACTGCAGTTGACTCATAACTAACTATGATTGCTGCTACTAACTGACTAAATCATAACATCAATTGAAGGGTTGGGGCTGAATTTTTAAATACAATTTAGGACGCTTGGTTTTTTGTAGAAAAAAGGTCGAATTATTCCAGATATTTACTAGCTGAGTAACTAAGGAGGAATTGTAGAGATTTTTTCCCAGCTTTTGAAAACACTTGCTGATCCATATGTTTGTTGACTCGAATATGCTCGTACTTATTGTTGTGTTACTTTTTTCTCCATTCACAACCAACAATGGGGAAGATCAAGGTTCACATTTTCCCAGGATCTTTCCTGTCCACCAATCTTATAAGCCGTTGCCAAAGGTTTTGGTAACAACTAGTTAGAAATCTTGATATTTTGTGAATGGAAGCTTTTAATTTTCTTTCTACAAGTTTAAACACAAACATTCCAGCAATAAATAATCCATAATGTCCAAGAAACTATTTTTTCCCTTCCATTGTAGCATCCAGTTGTACCCCATTATTACAGTTTTCTACGTACATATGTATATTTTGTATTGGACCACATTCCACAAGATGAATGAACCCATTCTTTGCTAACTATAGTAACCAAATCATTGAAACCATTCTAAAAAGAGCCCATTTAACGGCTAAAGTCCATCACACATCAAAGTTATCTCATCCCCTTTTATGAATGCTGCCTTGACCGCTTACACGGAAAACATGAATGAAATGAACTCCATACAATGTAAGATAGAAACGAGTAAATTCCAGAAAAATACCAAACCAGGGTGTCTATGAACTCCATTGAATCGTTCATACTTCACATATTAACACTACGAGTCCATTGAAAAGGAAAAAAAAAGGAACATCCGGCCACCCAAAAACTGAACAATTCAATACTATATTACCAACAAGTTGAAGCAGTCAATGATAGCATTTTTTTAACTGCTTCAGTGACCCCATGCTAAGGATTTTCCGGTCATATATTTTTCTGCAGACACTTGCTGCAGGCTCATACATGCATAGTTTTACTGATGGTCCTCCAAAATATACTACATGTATCCATTCAAATGTATGTTCATATCTTCATTGATGAGCCTCGATTTTTCTCAATTCTGGGTTATCTCTACAATACAATTGACTGAATAACTGGCCAATGGTCACTGGAATGAAATTTACATATGATGTGACATCTATATCCTGTGCTCATACAAAGTGTTCACATATTTGGAATCTTTATGTAACATTTCATACGACGCACTTGGGATGGAAAGCTATTGAATGAAAACAAAAACATAGCCTTGACCTTTGGCAAGGCAACAAAAGAAAAACTACTGTAGATTGTAAATAAAGGATCTATTGATGGCAACAAACTAAGACTCCATTGTACTTCTTAGTTAGTCGTTTTGCAAACAGACGAGACGGGAAAATTATTAGTTAAAGTAAATATAATAACGTGTGCAATCGTAATAGTAGTGGAGTGTCAAGTGGACAACTAAATTGACATGCATGGGTTATTTATAAATGCTGCTGACAACCAATGAACTCTACATATTAATTAAGTTTGAAGGGAAGATAATTAAACGGCTGCCCCGAAAAAGGGGTTATCTCAGAAATCAAATTAGATAACTGCATAGAAACAATATTTTTATGCATTGGGACTAAATTCCAAGACAACAGTGAATTGATGATGATCAGTTTGGTGGAAAATTCCAATTAACCTTTGAATATTATACATACTTTTAAATTAACCCAATTTAAACGAATATTTTATTGACGATACAAGAATAATGAAAAAACTAGTTTGCGGCTAACAAAGTTTCGTAAAACTGGCGTGATTGGGGATCCAAAAACTGCATAAGTCGCCGTAAATCCTCTATTTTTGCTTCTGAAAGTGCGAATGGAGTATTATATGCCCTTGGAACCCTCCCATTACTATTTCCCCGTGCTAAATGATGCGGTGTCCATACTTCCTACAAAAAATATAAGGACAATAAAAATTTTAGATTAAGATTTATGCAAACACAAATGTAACAAATTTATATTCCAAATCGTACGTACAGTTCCATGAGTAGTTCTTGTCAAAATTATTTGAGGGGTTTCAATATCATAATGAAACCAAAGAAAATTGGTAACTTTCAAAGAGTTTGGTCTTCCGAAGTATGTAAGTAAGTTTTTGAAATCAAGAAATTCATGTTGTTCCATCCATTTGACATTAAAAACGTTTTCAACTCGGGAATCTTTGATTACTTTTTCAATGTCGTTGGGTACTAAAATATCACTAACACGCTGTTTGTTTTCAACTTGAGAAAAATCTCTATCACAGGAGTTATAGCTGTGCCCAGTGTAAAAAAGTTTATGATTAAAAGATGTGAAATAATTTTGTCGAGCCAGCTTCATCAATGTGAATAACAAAAATATGTTATTATTTTGTCCTGAACATCTGTCTGTCCAGATTGTCAGCTCTCGCTTCTGACCCCTGTTTAGTACGGAGTAATTTGACCTAACGTAGCTCCAAACACAAGAGCATATTTCATTCGCGCCTCTATGAGCTATTGTTTCAGACCATAAGTGCATTGTTGAAGTATCCAAACTCGAATCATCAAGGCCGAAGTTATAATTGCACAGTTTTCTTAAATAAAAACTGCTAGAATTGCGCAACTGTGGTGTGAATATAACTTGCTGCAAATCTCCAGTGAGTACAATACATGTCGCTGAATTAGCACGTCCACGATCTGCCCGATAACTTTTATATGCATTAGCAGCTGAAAATATCAATGAACTTAGGATTAAAAAAAATCAATTGCAAAGTATGTTAATACATTTAAATTACCTTGATCCCTATGAATATTGAATAACTCAGGCAGTTCCAATTTTGAGATTGAATTGTTTATAAAAAGCATCCCTATACAGCCATTCTTCACATTCGGGTTGTTCTAACTCTCTTCTATTTTCAATGTAAAGCCCATACATCATCGATAAATTAAGTGTGGGGTCCAAGTAAAGTCGTCCAGGAGGGTCAACATTACGAACATAGTGGGATTCATATGTTGGGAATGTTGCAATATGTTCAGCAATAGACTGGCGAACTATATCTTGAATTTTATTGGGCCTGTTTTGGTGTTTCCCTCTTAAATCGATTGGCACAATCACTCCATTTTTAATTTTTGTCAGTAAGACTTCAATTCGTTTCCGTGTTATCCCATAAATGTGCATAAAGGAAAGTTTACAAACATCCAAATCCCGAGTTTCCCATTTGATGGAATACAAAATTGAACAAGTCCGCATTGATTCATTTTCATCAACAGTTCGCATGACTGGAGCGGTCATCTTAATTCCACCAAACAGAACAGCTGTTTGCATGTTGTAATCAACAGTTCGAAATGAGGAGAAAATTTGTCGCTTTACATCCAAACTTAATTGACAACCCGGTTTCCTACATGCTCCGCAAATTTTCTCCTATTGATACAGGTTCAAGTAAATTTTTCAATGAAAGCTGAATTTTTTACTTTATATTCTTGTTCGTATTTTTACTTCAGTTGGGCCGGGAATCTCCTCATGTAAAACGCCATTTCGGCCTGTGTATGGTAATCCCGCGTTCCTCGACTTTTTTGCAACAAAATCACGGTGATTCAACAAATTGAGCGGCCTTTTTTTTTAGCTGTGTTCAATTTAATGACCATAGATTCGGTCATACTTTTTGACTGAACTGACATTTTTAATAAAAAACTACGCAAAATTGTAAAACTAAGCGTAAACACGTAAACTCTAAAAGAAATGAAATTCAAACAGACAAAAAACGATAAACAGTTAAATGGAATAGGAATTAATGCTTGCTCAATTGATCATGAGCCGATGAGCTATATTGTTTGGATCCAAACAAAAATTTTCCTTAGTTACCAAATTTCTGAGATAACTCCTTTTTCGGCGCAGCAGTACAATTGGCAAGTCACTCACAATGTTTGACTGGACTTGGTTCTACCTGGATTAGTTTAAAATTTAACACAAGATTCAGTGTTTAAGTTGAAAAGCAAATTTTTTATGGAAAAGAACATAGGAAAAATCTCGAAACTAAGAGTTCGTTATAGGATTGTTTGTTAGTTCATTTTCCGATTGCAGCTAAATTAGGAACTCACTGGAGATTTTTACTCTCTTTTTTTATTGTGAACGTAAACGCGAGTTTTGGAGTATAAGATGGTCTTAACTGGAGCCCGAATGCATGTTTTTGCCAAATTATAGCCAAGTTCAAGTGAAATACGGGGTAGTCATCAAACATAGTCAATTTGTCTATCAGAATGAAATATTTCGAGTTTTTTTTTGTTTTCGCCATTTTTTCGGGTAAAAACTGTAAGTTTTTCATTCTTCTGGGTTGTAGTAATGACTTGGGTACAAATGACAGAAAAATAGAGAGTGCAACCAGTCTGAAATATCCAACGCAATATAAATCGGACTCCAAACCAAGACGCATTACGAATTTATATAAGGGCAAGTCTGTAGCCAAGGATGACAGCGGGAATCGAAGGTTGTTGCTAAGAAAACAGAAAATTGCACACAAAACTATTATTTAGTTATGTAAAAGATGTGATGTAACTAACTTACCAACTGCGTACATACATACCTACGTACATATGGTATCATTGCTGGAGGTAGCCTATGGATTGTAGCGAGTTAGCTCGTTGCAAAGAAATTGGAGAAAGCATACAGGTAGGTTGGCAACTTTGGTAAATAATTGGAACTTAAACATTTTGGCCGTACCAAAAACTGATGGGAAAACAAGGGTTGTCATCCTAAATACTATGAGAACTACACTCTATGGTTTATAGTATCATATTGAATTCTGACGGACTCACTGTGAAAATTAAGTTAGTGAGCACATGAACTATTACGGGGTTTAGAGTCCGATTTATACGGTTGAATCTTTCAGACCGTTGCTACCTTTTCTTTTTTTTAAATCAGTTGTACCGAAGTAATTACTACTACTCAACATGTATAATCGTCTTCAATGTAGATAGAAATGCCATTTCTGCAGAACGGCAATTCACATTCACAGCTGGGCAGAATTAAATTAGATTGATATTTCAAATATTATCAGTACGCTTCTTAAAAAGGGGTAACCATCACCCACAAAATGACACAGTAGCTTGGGAACACAGGAAAAAAACTATTTTTTTCTGAGAATTCAGGGCATTCAAGAAAAAACTGGAACTGTTGAGTCAAACCTTGATTACAGCAAGCTACCGCTGTGTGGCTAACTCGACCCATTTACCGCTAGGCCGCAACGTCATCCACTTGACGTTCATACATAAAGAATACATTTTTGTTGGTTGGGTAGAAATAGCGTAATAGATGCAAATTCGACTTTAATTGGAAAACAATGTTTGCACTAACTAACTAAGTAACTAACTCGGCCTTAGTGCTGGATTCTGACAATAAAGTCAGGTGCTGTCGAGTGGAAGTCAAGTGCTTACGTACTAATGCATTAAGTTGCCTTTATATAAGAAAGGAAACAATCTCGCACAACTTTCACATGGTATTTACTATATTGCTGTAAACAATGTTGACCTGCCTCTCAAAACTTTTTGCAACAGATTTGTGCTACGAAATTAGTTAGTTTCTTATAGTTTTAGATGCTCAATTATCTCAGTTAGTATTTGTAAGTCTTTGAATCTGCATTGAACAATGGTTATGAAACACAATTCCTGACTTTTGTTTACTCGGCAAAACTTTCTTTTGTAGTTGATCTGTGAAACCTTGCCAAGTTTTGCTAAAAGAAAGTCAATTGTGATGGCAAATAATTTTTTTGCAGTTGTTAAAGGAATTCTGGAAGTACGCAGTTTTGGGGAAACATGAAGATTTTACCAGGAAATGTGTACTGTGAGTTGATTTGAAAGCTCTTGGGATGTTTTCTTCCCAAGTAGAGCAGATTTCAATATTTCCATTGTGTCTTGTTTAATTACGTTTCAGCGTTATTGACATTGGCATAGATTAGTGTGGGGCTACGATACAATGAGATTTTGGGAAGTATATTAATCGTGTGAAACAAAAACCTTTTGTAGCTCATTTATTTGAGCGAGATTTATCGCTAAAAATATAAGAATATAGCATTTATTAGTATTACTGCAGTTGGTTAGTTTTGGAAGGAAAATTTTTCGTATATTCAGCATCATAGTCATAACAAAGTATCATCATATCCGGTTGAATTGAAAATATCCTTTTTCTTGTTTTTGTTTGCATTCCACAGGGAAGTAACTAGTGTATTTTACGTTTTAAATGAAGTAAATGGGAATTGTGCGTGTCGTTTGAAAAACATGCAACCTTATGACTACTTAAGCTGTTTGAAAAACACTCTTTTTACTCGTAAAATACCGCTTGTTAGCTTCACTCATAATTGTTAGTTAACATCAACTTCTCAAAAGACATAAAATTCTAATGGCTTAATTCGTTCACCCGAATAAAATCTTATGATGTTTGCGCCCCTGTAGAAAAAATACTGGAATTCAAACAAGTATATAGAACGGCTTATCAAAAATCTAACTAAAAGTAAACTACTTAACCAACTAACCAATTCAGGTTTTATCATAACAACCATAATGTGAAACATACATATTTTTATGATGGCAATGCATAACGTCCGAATTAACTTGCCATATTGCATTTTTCAGAAGAAAAAAACTAGCACAAAAAAGTCTAAACTTTATACTTTACATTACTATCAGATTTTAGAAGCACTTTAAATGTCCATGCAGTCAACTATACTAACAAAATATACAGATAATATTCCAGTTAAATTTACAGTCTATTATAACTTATGAGAGTGTATACAACTTGACTCGTACGCTTGTGTTGAGGCATTATAAAAAGGAAACGTTTTCCGCTTACTTATTCCATCCATAATGGGCAGTTGTACAAAAACGTGAGCTTGAACAAAGTCTTTGTTTTCACTAAATTCCTAATGATGATAACGATGGCCATTTAGACGTCCATTGGTCATGAGCAAATAGAGACTCAGCTCACGCCACATCCCAATCAATGCACATGCATAGAGATTGCATGCTGTCCAAGTTTCCAAAAGTGCGTGTAATTTCCCCCATTATGCCATTAAGTTAATTCATCAACTAATTTACCACATTATCTATCGTTTTCAATCACTCATTCTCATCAGTTCCCAAAATATTCCTTGGTTAGTTAGTTAGTTAGTTAGTTAGAAACTTCAAAACACATTACTACAACTTTTAAAAACTGTCTTACTTGTTGCATAAAGCTTCACTGCCAGCATTAAATCAAGTCACTATGGAATGCATTAGGCACTATACACACTACATAGTGAGTCTGATATTGGGTTGGACATACTTTCACTCCACATATGAACCCGTATAAATCATTGACCAAATGTAAACAAGCTTTACATTGATTTAAATGACCTTTGTGTTCCCGTACATACAACCTACGAAAGCTGAAGGGAAATCCAAACCAAAAGGTTAAGCTTATGCAATGATCCTGGTCACACTATGGAGAAGGAAATTAGATTGTATCTGGAAGTACCAGGAGCATACTACTCTAATATATGTTTACAAGCAAACTCACGGGTTGAGCCCACGTGCAACGCACTAACTAACTAACTAACTAACTAAATGTCAATTAGCTTACGCTTTGTAATCTGATGAGAAATGTCGCCTGGCTCCCAATGAGTCAGTTAGTTTCAACTATCCTGCGTTAGTTGGTTAGTTTATGTGTATGCTATCCATATTAAGGAGACCACCCGGGTACTTTGGTAGAACTTTGTTATTTTCTCCCATCATACTTGTGGTCTGCATAATCTCTGTATGTGACGTATGGGAATAAAAGGCAGAGGGTGAGAATGAATGTGTCAGTATTTAAAAGCACTTGTGTAATCTGTAAATGACCCCGCACACAGAGCTTCATAGAGTGGTTTGGTTAGTGAACATTTAGGAGCATAGTTACAGTTAGTTAGTGGGCTGATAACCTAAAGCTTTGTGAAATGAGTCGTAACTTTTTTTGTATGCATTTTTTAAACGCAGTTTCTATTTGGCTTTGCTGGTGGATGGAAAATTTAGATTTTTTGAAATGGACTACTGCAAGTATAATGCTACTAGCTTTTGTTTTATGTCTGGAAGATGTTGTAGTTAGCTAAACATTATAGACTGTAGCATTCTCGTGCAGTAATTTTTAGTAGCTATGGATGATTAACAGAGTGGGGATCTTAAACTATGAGCTCAAGTATGAATCAAGTATTTTCTTTGAAAACGGAGAAAATTAAATTATTATGCAGAAAATTATTGATATCTGAGGTACAGTGAATCATGGGAAATTAAATAGCAATTTTTCAGTTGGAATATATGTAAATATTTACATAAATAAAGTACTTATGGCGGGAAATTATAAGCGTGATGTTGTAAACGTTTATGTCGATAAGTCCGATAGCTAGAAGTTAGATGAATGGATTAGAGGTGTGCGTCGATTAAGAATCAACAACGGCGGCGTAGAGGGTAATTTATAACCGACGGCGGCGACGCCGTCGTCGACGTCGATCATTTTCGACGGCGGCGGAAAACCATGAATTTTACTTTTAACCGTAGAATTTTTCAAAAAAGAGCACGAAATTTAGGAAAAATTTGACAGTCAAAAATAAAATTGTTTACAATCTGGCAAAAAAATTTGGCCGAGAAATTTTTGAAATTTTTACTTTGAAAAATGTCATTTTTTGGCCGAGATTTACGAATTTTAAACAGTACTTTGTAAATTTTGTGTTTAAAACTTCCACAGCGGTGGTTTCTTATCGACGGCGCATCGACGCGTCGGCGCGTCGACGCGTCGATGAAAATTATCGACGGCGACGGCGTGAAATTTTGGCCAAAAAACCGCGTCGACGACGACGTGATTCGACGGCGCACATCTCTAGTTCACATAGTCCAATGTTACTATGTGTTTGTACGCATATGTTAGCAAAAGCATAAAATCTCCTCCTCCCACGGCCGTCATCGAATGGGCTTTCTCTAAATTGTAGGGAAACAGCTGACTTCAGTTCCCTTTAAAGCATTGATCAGATGGTTGCTCGTATACATCTCATCACTAGCCTAGTAACATCCACTTCTTTGTTCGTCTTTTCTGTTTTCTCTCTGGCAGCAAATTGTTGGTTTCAAATCAGTAATATTCCATGATTAACTCTGGTAACTTGGATAGTTAGTTAGAATCAGAAGGAATTATGCGTGTAGTAGGGGGCTAAAGAAATCATTTGAATGGAGTATATCCAAACATGAATACATAAATAGTAATATCGAGGGAAGTTGGAAACTTTATTGTAGTCAGTAAGTATTGGACTTGTACAACTAACTAAAGTTAGTTTTAATGAATTGGGATTACCGATTTATTGAAGGACATTGTGGTTTTCTCCGGTTGGAATTTGAATAAACAGTTATTAGTGAGTTAAACCAGTGTGGAGTTGGAACTAAGCAAAAGTGTAGAATAAATGAGTTGGTGCAAATTCCCATTGTTTTCATCTTGTGAGACGGAGGTGTGTTCTTTTAATTTGGTTCCAGAATTTGAATTACTGACTTTGGACTCTAGATTGTTGGGAACGGGTTGGGAGGATTGTGGTGTGGGCTCAAGAATGCCACTGTCGCATATGTGGTCAGGATCGATATCGATTTTGAATGGTCCTGCTGTCTTGAATAACTTTGTACACTCCATAGTGGACCATAACAATGGTCCAAGTTTGATAGAGCGAGAAGAATTCCCTTTAGTCAATATGCCAACAAATTATCGCCGTTATTATTACCAGTACCAAGATCAGAGTTGAAGACTATAGGGAGTGAGAGACACAAAATTCATTAGTTAGGGTTCAAAGTATATATTTTTAGTAGGGTTAACTTAGGTCTATTAGGAAGTGGGGATGAAAATCATGTCTAGTGTTAATATGGCATTATAAATTAAGTCAGCTGAGTTAAGAAGGGAACGCCTGTTCAAAATCTTGTGTTCCTGTACCCAAAATCAATACTGTTTCAAAGGTAAGGGTTCTTTCTATGTAATATTCTATGTTAGTTTAGTTTGTAGTTAACTACCGTTTGTTTAGTCTGTTTTTCAACCTTGAAATACATTGAGAATGAGAAAAGTGTATGAAAATCTGGGTTTCCATATGATCATCAGCAATTCCAGCATGCATAGTATTATTATCAGCATAAATGTTTGTTTATGATTAAGCTTTGCGCATTACTCTGTCTGTGCTTTATCCATACAGCAAGCTGTTTTTGTGTAATCGACTATGCAGTCATTTTGGAATATCTCGTTCAACAAGCAAGCAGGATCTGCCTTTGTTGGTTAGTTGGCTAGCTAGTAGAGTTGCTTCATATTACCAGCAAAAAACAAAAACAAACGGTGACCCTGCGGTTCCAAATATATTAGCGAGATGCAAATCCTCATTTGATAGCCTATTGCCTGGCAACAACTGTACGCAGCAAACCATTAGGTGTGACGGACGGAATGAAGGCTATAGCTGGGAAAAAACTTATAGACACATGTTGAGTTAGTTGATATTCATAGCATATTTATGCCCGCGAGATAAATGCAGTAGAACTTTTTAGTACTTACTATAAGCTGTTTTTTCTAAAGACCCTTTAAACCAAACCATTGTGAGTTGGTTTTGGTGAGTTTAGTTAGTTGGTTAGCATTGCTATAAAAACTCCTCCATTTTACAGTGACTAACGCTTTGATGGTTGAGAGAAACCTTTTTGTGCTAACTAAAACTTTTTGCTCACAAGTCTCTCGCTAAACTTACAGTGCACTCTCAAAAATGGTGACAAATTTTTAGTCAAAAAATGACTAGAAAAGTGAAGTGAGGGAATTGGCTATGAAGTAGTTATTTTTGAGATGACTAGGACTCCTATTCCCCTCTTTGACTATGAATTTA
>Ga0210040_10004584_pt1 | contig 17980 bp, 15 predicted proteins | sample CryGeyCG12114_NA_FD_185462 | JGI IMG/M metagenome (GOLD analysis project Ga0210040, IMG submission 185462) | Groundwater microbial communities from aquifer - Crystal Geyser CG19_WC_8/21/14_NA (SPAdes) (version 2) | ecosystem: Environmental > Aquatic > Deep subsurface > Groundwater | place: USA... | reverse complement strand
CTTCATTCCCTTCCGCTCGGCCGCGGCCCCACAGCGCCCAGCCCAAAACAAGCCCGATCGCATAAGCGACGAGCGAGAGAACCAGCAGTTCAAACCAGATGGGCAAGCTTGGGAGACCTCCTGTGATCCGCTTCTAGGAGCCCGCGGCGGCGCTTGGCAATCGCTCAGGCTCCCTTTCGCAAGCCTTTGGCCGCGCCATAATTCGTCAACGCGGGCCGGGCGTATCCACTGGCGTCGGGCTGATGGGCTCCGTGGCGATGACCGAGAATTCGATGCGGCGATTGGCAGGATCGGTGCGCTCGAGGCCTTCTACCGGGCTGCGCGAACCTACGCCGCGCACGCGCAGCCCGTCATCGGGAATGCCGCGATCGAGCAGCGCGCGGCGCACCGCTTCTGCCCGCTCTCGCGAGAGTTCGAGATTGCCCGGCTCGGGTCCGGAAGCATCGGTATGCCCGGTGATCGCGATGATGCTGCCGAGGCAAGGCCGCAGTGCTCGGGCCACTTCGGCTACGAGATCGCGACTGGCGGCATCGATCCGCGCGGATCCTTCCTCGAAACGGATCGTCCGCGCGCGCAGCAGCGCCTCGACATCTTCCTGGCAGTGGAGCGGGTTGGCCGGCACTTGTGTTGCCTCGACGAGCGCACTGCCGTCCGACCAGCGCACGCCGCCGATCCCCGGCACTGCGGAAACCGCCTTGGCCACCCGGTCGCGGACGCCTTCGCCGAGTTCATTGCCGCCGATCAGCAGCGGATGCCGGCCGGGCGCCCCCCAGGGAGAGACGAACTCGGCCTCGACAGCGCCGCCGCCCCCAGCTTGCTCGATGGCGACCTGTGCCCGCTCAGCCAAGCGCTCCGCCAGTTCCGGCGCGCTTGCGTTGCCGGCAAGCACGGCGATGAGGCCGACGAGAAGCGCGCCAGCCCCCATGCAGATGCGGCGATCGCGGGTGATGGACATGGTGCGCGCCATTCTAGGGGCCGGCCCCCGCCTGCGTCGAGGTCTCATCTGCATCGGCGGCAACGCGCTTGCGAAACAGCATGCGATCTTCCGGGCCGAAACCCTTGGTCCAGATCACCCAGCCGTAAATGCCCATAATGGCCGGAACGCCGAGGATGAGCTCGGCCCATTCGGGCAGCAGGAGGACTAACTGGCCCAGCAGCACGGCCGCTGCTGCCGCCCAGACCAGCGACCAGCGCCAATTATTCACCTTCTCGCCCAATATGGACGACAGCAGCAGTGCCTTGGTCAGCGACGAGCAGCCGAGCGCGATCATCAGCGCTCCTGCCGCGAGCGCCGCACGCAGATAGTCGCTGAGGCCCCATTCCCGCGCCAGCATCATGGCCGAGACGGTGAGCGCCGCCTGCAACGCGATGGTGCCAAGAGAAATCCACAGATTGCGCATGCGTGCGACGTAAATAAGCGCAGATTCGGCGACGACCGAAGTGGCAGCCGCGACCTCCGCCGCGAGAAGAAAGGCAAGCGCGCCGGTGCCGCCGACGAAGTTCGGCCCTGCCAGACCCATGATCGCCTCGCCGGGCATGCCCAGCGCCAGCGCCACGCCAGCCTGCGCGGCGGTGATCCAGAAGCCCACCTGGCACACCTGACGCGCGACCGCAGCGTAGTCCCGCTCCTTCAGCTTGCGCGTCAGCACGGGCCCGAGCACCGGCTCGAAGCTGGTCTTGAGCTTTTGCGGCAGGCTCGCGACCTGCTGCGCGACGTAGTAGACGCCCACCGCAACGGGACTGGCGAACAGGCCGAGGATAAAGATGTCGAGCCGCCTTGTGCCCCATTCGATCGCATCGGCGGCCGCCAGCGGCAAGGCGCGCCAGGTGAGCTTCGACATTCGTGCAAGGCTGGGTCGATAGAAGCGCGGAGGCCCATAAGTGCGCGCGTAGGGGACAAGTGCCGCGGCAAGGCCAGCATAGATCGAGGCGAGATAAGCGAGCGCCAGACCCGAGGCGCGCGTAGGCTCGAACAGCCAGAACAGGCCGGCGAGGATCGAGATCGTCCAAGGCTCGACCACCGCGCGCGCACGCACGGTGGTGGCGATGTCGAAGCGATAGGCCTGCGCCGCGAGCGTGATCTCAGTGAGTGCGTAGGCCGGTATGGCGAGCACGATCAGCCGATCGAGCTGGGTATAGGTGCCGCTGGGGAACAGAGGCGCGGGCACCAGCCAGAAGAACGCAGCGGAGGCGAGCGACAGGACAAGCGCCACCAGCATGCCATCGGCTACCAGGTTCGCTTCACGCTCCTTGCCCTCCGTCAGACGTTGGGCAAGGCCGCGTTTCTCCCCGATTGAGCAGACCAGCGCCACCAGTTCCACCACCACCAGCGCCGAGGCGAAGCGGCCGAGCATGTCGGCGCCGTACAGCCGCCCGCCAATGAGCAGGAAGGGCATGCGCGCGATCAGGCGCAGCAGGAAGCCGATGAGATTGGTTCTTCCGCCCTTGGCGAGTGCGGCGATGTCGCCGCCTCCGTCAGCTGGGCCCGGACCGGCCCCGGCTGTGCGCGGCTCGGTCAGCCGGGGATCGGTCGGCCCGGTCAAGGACGCGGACCCTCCGCGGCAAGCGGCCGGGCGAGGAGCTCGCGCGCGATCATGTCGGGCTCCGCACCCTCGAGCAGGTGATTGACCGCCGCGACGATGGGCATGGCCACGCCGTGCTGCGCCGCCAGATCGCGCAGGACGGGGGCGGTATGCGCGCCTTCGGCCACGGTGCGCCGATCGGCCATCAGCGCAATTGCCGATTGCCCCTCGCCGAGCGCCTTGCCGAGCGAGAAATTTCGGCTGGAGGTGGAGGAGCAGGTCAAAACGAGATCGCCCAGCCCGCACAGGCCGGTCAGCGTCTCGGCCCGCGCACCCAGCGCCTCGCCGAAGCGCAGCATCTCGGCAAAGCCGCGGGCGATCAGCGCATTGCGTGCATTCTGCCCCAGCCGCAGCCCCTCGACCACACCGCAGGCGATGGCGAGCACGTTCTTGACCGCTCCGCCCGCCTCTGCGCCAACCAGGTCGTCGGAAAAGTAGGGGCGGAAGGCAGGTCGCGCGATCTGCGGGGCGAGCCGCGCCCATTGCGCTTCTCCGCCGGCGCAGGCGAGCGTCACGGCCGTGGGCAGGCCAAGCGCCACTTCATGCGCGAAAGTGGGGCCGGACAGGACGGCGATGTCGCTCTCGGGCGCAGCGGCGTGCGCCACCTCATGCATCATGCGCCCGGTCTGCGCCTCGATGCCTTTGGAGCACAGGACCAGGTCATGCGGGAAGGCGGGCATGGAGCGCATCACCTCGCCCAGATGCTGGGCGGGCGTGACCAGCAAAGCTATTTCACATGAAGTAAGCTCGCCAAGATCGCGCACCGCGCGGATGGAGGGCGAAAGCTCGGCTGAAGGAAGGTAGGCTTCGTTGCGCCGTGCAGCGTTGATCCGGTCGGCCAGCCCTTCGTCATGACACCAGAGCAGCACTTCGCGCGTTTCCCCGCTCCCGGCGTTGTGAGAGGCCAGCATCTGCGCCAGCGCCGTGCCCCAGGCGCCCGCGCCGACCACGCCGATCGGGGTCTGGCGACCATCGCTCATGCCTTGACTCCAGCGCCGCGTGCGGGCTCGGCAGCAGGGTCGAGCGGCCAGCGCGGGCGCGCGGCGATGTCCAGCGGATCCGATGCGCCAAGGCCCATTCGCTCTATCCCCGCCCAGGCGATCATCGCCGCATTGTCGGTGCACAAGGCCAGCGGCGGCGCGACGAAGCGCAGGCTTCGCGCGCCGGCAAAATCCTCGAGACTGGCCCGGATCGCGCCATTGGCGGCCACCCCGCCCGCAGCAACCAGCGCTTGGACCGGGCCTATTTCGCGGAAGGCCATGCCAAGCCGGTCGACCAGGCACTCGATCGCCGCGCGCTGGAAGCTCGCCGCGATGTCGGCCGGGGAGTGCCGCCCGCTCTCATGCGCGCGCAGCACCGCACTCTTGAGGCCCGCAAAGGAGAAGTGCGGCTCCTTGCTGCCCAGGAGTGGCCGGGGCAGCGGGACGGCGCGCGGATCGCCCGTTCGCGCCAGCCGCTCGACTGCCGGTCCACCGGGATAGCCGAGGCCGAGGATCTTGGCGGTCTTGTCGAATGCCTCGCCAAGCGCATCGTCAATTGTTGTGGCGAGCCGGCGATAGCGGCCAACGCCTTCTACAAGCAGGATCTGGCAATGCCCGCCCGAAACCAGCAGCAGCGCGTAAGGGAAGTCGAGCGTGGGATCGGACAGGCGCGGGCTCAACGCATGGCCTTCGAGGTGGTTGATCGCCAGCAGTGGCTTGTCGCTGGCCATGGCAAGCGCCTTGGCTGTGACGAGACCGACGATCACCCCACCGATCAGGCCCGGCCCGGCGGTGGCGGCGATGGCGTCACACTCGGCAAGCGAGACGTTTGCCTCGCGCAATACCTGCGCGATCATCGGCGCGAGCCGTTCGGAATGCGCACGGGCGGCAATCTCGGGCACTACACCGCCGTAAGGCGCATGCGCCTCTTCCTGGCTGGCGATCGCCTGGGCCAGGATGCGCCGGTCGCCGGTGACCAGCGCCGCCGCAGTCTCGTCGCACGAGCTTTCGATGCCCAGGACGAGGGTTTTCGAACACGTCATGGCGGGTTCCACTGGACGCAATTGGCTCTTAGGGCAAGGAAACCGGATGCCAAGCACTTCACCCAGCAGCCCTTCGGCCCCTCCCATGCTCAAGCTGGGGACGCGCCGCTCGCCGCTCGCCATGGCGCAGGCCGAGGAGGCGCGTGCACGATTGTGCGCGGCGCATGGCTGGGCACAAGATGCAGTGGAACTCGTGCCGGTCATCGCCAGCGGCGACAAGGTGCAGGACCGGCCGCTGGCCGAGATCGGCGGCAAGGCGCTGTGGACCAAGGAGCTCGACGCTTGGCTGGCTGAGCGGCGGATCGATGTCGCGGTCCATTCGCTCAAGGACGTCGAGACGATTCGGCCCGAAAGCCTGCACATCGCCGCGATCCTTCCGCGCGCGGACAAGCGCGATCGTTTGGTGGGGGCAATCAGCCTGGCCGCCCTGCCGCAGGGAGCCACGATCGGCACCAGCGCGCCGCGCCGCGCCGCGCAGGCGCTGCACCTGCGGCCCGATTGCAAGGTGGTCACTTTCAGGGGCAATGTCGCCACGCGGCTGGCGCGACTGGCGGCAGGTGAAGCCGATGCCACCTTCCTCGCGGCTGCGGGGCTTGAGCGGCTGGGCGAGCATGGGACGGGGCACGTGCTCGATGCATCGGAGTGGCTGCCGGCACCCTCGCAAGGGGCGATCGCGCTCGAGTGCCGCACCGATGACACGCGCACGCGCGATCTCCTGGCGCCGCTCGATCACGCCGCCAGCCGCGCCGAAGTGATGGCGGAGCGTGCGCTGCTGAAGGCGCTGGGCGGCAATTGCCACTCGCCCATTGCGGTGCTCTGCGACTTTGCGGACGGGGTGCTGACCATGCGGGCCGCGCTCTACAGTCCGGACGGCGCGGAAATGGTCGAGGCCAGCGCCCGCTTTGCTCGTGACAGCGAACAAGGCCCGGTCGAGCTGGCGCGTGAACTGCTCGAGCGTGCATCCCAGGCCATCAGCGTGCACTTCAGCGGAGAGGCATGAGCCCGGCGGTGCGGCCGATCATCGCCTGCCGTCCCGAGCCCGGCCTGGCCGCGACGCTTGCCGCGGGCCAGAAAGCAGGGCTCTTGATCACAGGCGTGCCGCTGTTCGAAGTTCGGCCCGTCGCGTGGGATCCGCCAGAGCCCAGCCGGTTCAGCGCGCTGCTGATCGGCAGTGCCAATGCGATCCGCCATGCTGGCTCTGCCCTTGCAGATTACCGGCAGCTCCCGGTGCACGCGGTCGGCCGGATGACGGCCAGCGCGGCTCTTGAAGCCGGCCTGCATGTTGCCGAACGGGGCGAGGGCGGGCTGCAACAACTGCTCGATGGCACGGTGGCGGCGCAGCACTTCCTCCGCCTCGCAGGCGAAGCGCATGTCGCGCTCGATCCGCCGAGCGGCAGCACCATCACCACCCGTATCGTGTACGACAGCGCAGCGCTGCCCATGCCGGTTGTTCTTGCCGATCTGCTACGTGGGAACGCACTGGTCCTCCTCCATTCAGGTGTCGCGGCGGCTCACTTCGCGGCCGAATGTGATCGGCTGGATATTGATCGCCAATCCATCGCGCTTGCCGCGCTCGCACCCCGGATCGCCGCTGCGGCGGGTGAAGGATGGGCAGCGGTACGCAGCGCCGAAACACCGCATGAAGCAGCATTGTTGGCCTTGGCGCGAGACATGTGCCATTAACCTCTTAACTGCTTGTGAGGCGACAGGATCGCATCACCTAAGGATCATGGACGAAAGCTACTCATTTCCGACGCATACTGCGCGATCGAGGCAGCATCCGCTGCGCCTCGTCATCGTCGCAGCGATTGCGGCGTTCCTGCTCGGTGCTGTGCTCACCTTCTATTTCGCGCGTGAAACCGGCTGGCTGTTCGGCTCGGAGGTCACTCCGGCGGCGGATGCCGGCGGCGGCGATGCCTTCGCCGATCTTGCGCAGGAAGGGGAGAGCGCAGGCGATGATGCCGATCCCGGCCTGTCCGCAACGCAGCAGGCGCAAACAGCCACCATTGCAGCGCGCCGCGTGGCGAAGGTGGCGGAGCAGCAGGGCGGGCTAGACCAGCGCGTGGCAGCGATGGAGCAGCGCCTGTCCCGGCTGGACTTGCAGGCGCAGGCGGCTGCCGGCAATGCCGCGCGGGCCGAGGGGCTGCTCATCGCTTTCGCCGCGCGGCGGGCGATCGAACGCGGTGCTCCGCTCGGCTATTTGTCCGATCAGCTGCGCCTGCGGTTTGCCGATGCGCTTCCCAATGCCGTCAAGGCGGTGAATGCGCTCAGCGACGATCCGATCACGTTAGACCAGCTCCTGGCGCGGCTTGACGGTTTGGCTCCCTCCCTGGGCGACACGCCTTCGGACGAAGGCTTGCTCCCGCGGATCGGGCGCGAAATATCGCAACTGTTCGTCATTCGCACCGAGGACACGCCGAGCCCGCGTTCGGAGAGCCGGCTGCGGCGGGCGCGCCAGTTCCTCGAGAGCGGCCGCGTCGAGGCCGCCATCGCCGAGATCCGCAACATGCCCAATGCAGGCGAAGCAGCCGCCTGGATCGAGGATGCGCAGCGTTATGCAAGGGCGCAACGGGGGCTCGAATTGCTCGAGACCACGGCGATCCTGGAGCCCCGGCAATTGCGCGACGGTACGGGCAACAGGGTGGAACAGCCGAGCCCGGCAGCCTGACCTGCTCGCTTTGCTGGCGTTCAGTCCCGGCTGGCCTTTGAACAGGCCCGGCTCAGGCCTTGAGAATGTCGGGCAGGTCCCCGCCAACGCCACGCGCCTCGTCCATGAACCAGCGCTTCAGCGGAGCGGTGCGCTGGACCGCAGCCATGCCCATGCGCCGGACCGCGCTCGGCAGTGCGCCCGGCACGTCGAACAGCCGGGTGAGCCCGTCCGTTGCGAGCGCCACCATGAAGGTGTCGAGCCCGCGCCAGCGCTCGTAGCGGGCGAGCAATTGGGCATCGCCTGCCTCCAGACCGAGCCTCGCGCCCTCAGCCAGCACCTCGACCAGCGTGCCGACATCCCGCAGGCCCAGGTTCAGGCCCTGGCCGGCAATCGGGTGAATGCCATGCGCTGCATCGCCGACCAGCGCCAGCCGATGATCGGTGATCTTGGCCGTATGGTGGAAGCCCAGCGGGTAGGCGGACCGATCACCGATCACCTCCACTGCGCCGAAGATGCCGTGCATCCGCTTTGCCACTTCGGCCGTGAATGCGCGGGGGCCAAGCGCGAGCACGCCCTTGGCATCCTGCTCCGATACCGTCCAGACCAGGGCGCTGCGGTGCCGGCCCTGAGCATCGTCGATCAGCGGCAGCAGGGCGAACGGGCCGGCCGGGTAGAAGATTTCCCAGGCGACGTTCTCGTGCGGCTTTGCGTGAGTAAGCCCGGCGATGATCGCGCGGTGGCGGTAATCCCAGCGGGCGACCGCGATACCGGCCTCCTCGCGCGTGGGCGAGGAACGGCCCTCTGCGGCGATCATGAGAGCGCCTTCAAGGCGCGTGCCATCGGCAAGCACGGCCGCGACGCCGTGCTCGCCGCGTTCGCGCGAAATCACGGTGGCGCGCGGGTGCCAGGCGATCAGCTCCTGGTCTTTCGCGGCCTCGAACAGGGCCATGCGCAATTGCCGGTTGGCGAACATCCGGCCCAGCGAGCCCTCGTGCGGCTCGGGCGCGAAATCGATCCGGCCCGGCTTCATGCCATCGGTGACCGCGATCGTCGCAATCGGGCAGCCATGCGGCTCCAATCGGTCGGCCAGGCCGATATTGTTGATGAGGTTCCAGCTGGCGGTGGAGATGGCCGATGCGCGCCCGTCAAAGCCCTCCGCAGTCAGCTCGGCGGGGTCGGCTCGATCGACCACGTGACTCGACAGGCCCTTGCGGGCCGCAGCCAATGCCAGCGTCATGCCCACAAGGCCGCCGCCCAGGATCAGGAGATCGCGCTTGTCCGCCATGCCGCACGGTCCTAGATCGCAAGCTGTCATGGACGCAAGAGGAACCGCCATCTTGAACCAGCTCGCCCGGCTTGCCGCATTGCTGGCCTGTCTGCTGGGCGCATTGCTGGGCGGCTCCGTTGCGCATGCCCAACCGGCTGCCCTGCAGGCGCCGGGCCAAGCAGTGGGCCAGCCGCCTGGCGCAGAGGCGAACCACATCCAGGCCGAGCTCGTCGCGCAAGGTCCGGCTGTCCCGGGTGAGACGCTGACCGTGGCGCTGCACTTTCAGCCAGAGCCTGGCTGGCACGGCTATTGGTCGAACCCGGGCGATGCGGGCTACGGCATGCGCCTCGACTGGGACCTGCCCGCAGGCTGGAGTGCGGGCGATCCGCAATACCCCGTGCCTCATCAGCTCGTCATCGCCGGGCTGATGAACCATGTCTATGAGGGTCCCTATGCCGTGCTGGTGCCGCTCGCCGTGCCCACGAGCGCAGCTGGCGGCACCCCCGTGCCGGTGGCTGTTGAGGCGCAGTGGCTTGCCTGCACGGATGAGATCTGCGTGCCCGAGCGCGCCACCTTCACCCTGCGTGTCGCGACCGGACAGGCTGCCGACGGCACGAGCAGCGATGCACGCTTCGATCAGTGGCGCGCTGCGATCCCGCCGCAGATCGACAGCGCGGCCAGCTTCGCTGTAACGCCCGCCGCCGTGCGCATCGGCATCCCGCTGCCTGCCTCGCTCGATCTGGCCGCGCCGCATGTGTTCATCGCCGACGAGCAGCTGGTCGATTACGCCGCCCCCCAGACCTTCCGTCGCGAGGGCAATCTGCTGGTGGCCGAGATCCCGCGCGGCGGCCTCCAGCAGGAGCCGGGCCGCATTTCGGGCATTGTCACCCTTGATGGTGCGGGCAATGGCCTGCGCTTCACGGCGACGCCTGGAGCCGTGCCTAGCGGCGGAGAACTGGTGGGGGACAGCGCCGGTGGCGCGCTGACCACCTCGCTGTGGGTGCTGGCTGGTGGTGCGCTGGCGGGCGGGCTGCTCTTGAACCTCATGCCCTGCGTGTTCCCTATTCTCAGCCTCAAGGCTTTGAGTCTCGCGCGTGCGGGTGAGGGCGAGGCACAGGCACGGCGCGAAGGGCTGGCCTATACGGCCGGCGTCATCCTCGCCTGCGTAGCGCTGGGCGGTCTGTTGCTGCTGCTGCGCGCCGGCGGAAGCGAGATCGGCTGGGCCTTCCAGCTGCAGGAACCCGGCGTGGTGCTGGCGCTGCTGGTGCTGGCCGTCGCGATCACCGCCAATCTGGCGGGCCTGTACGAGTTGCCTTCACTTTCGATCACCCGGAATGGTGGGCGCACCAGCGCCTTTGCCACGGGCCTGCTGGCCGCTTTCGTCGCCACGCCGTGCACCGGTCCTTTCATGGCCGCGGCTTTGGGCGCGGCCCTGCTGCTGCCCTGGAGTCAGGCGTTGCTGCTGTTCGCGATCCTGGGCTTCGGCCTGGCGCTGCCGTTCCTGCTGCTCGGCTTCGTGCCGCCGCTACGGCGTCTCCTTCCCAGGCCCGGGCGCTGGATGGAGCGGTTCCGCAATGCACTGGCCGTGCCGATGGGCCTCACTGCGCTGGCGCTGCTGTGGCTCTGCTGGCGGCTGGGCGGCGCCTGGTTCGCAGCACTCGGCCTGGTGATCGCGATCCAGATCGTCCTCCTGCTGGTCGCACTGCGCTCACGCGGCAACAGGCGCGGGCTCGTTGCAGCGGTGGCCGCTGCAGTTGCGCTCATCCTGCTCCCGCAAGCCTATTCCCCGCCGGCGCAGGCCGCCGACAGCGTGCTGGAACCTGCCGGCTTCAGCGAGGTGGCGCTGGCGGAGGCGCGTGCCTCGGGCAAGCCGGTCTTCGTGTGGTTCACCGCCGATTGGTGCCTGACCTGCAAGGTCAACGAGAACGTCGCGATCGAACGCGAGGCCACGCGCGATGCATTCGAGCAAGCAGGCGTGGTGGCGCTTCGGGGAGACTGGACGCGGCGCGACCCGGCCATCACCCGTTTCCTCACCGAACGGGGTGCGGCAGGCGTGCCGCTATATCTGTGGTTTCCTGCAAGTGGCGAAGGCGAGCAACTGCCTCAGGTGCTGACGCCCGACAGCCTGGTGGACTTGGCTCGGCAGACCGGTTGATCGGCTAGCGGGTCGGCGGCGGCGGCGCTGGCCCAGCTGGTGGCTGAGCCTGGGCATCGGCCGCGAGTTCGTCCTGCTCATCCGCCTCCGCCTTCATTACGTTGCGCCCGGCGCGGCACCAGGTGACGAACTCGCCCGGTACGCGGCTGCCGGCGATCGCAAGCAAGCCGCCGCCCGGCAGCGTGGCGGTGAGCGGGCGCGGGCCCGTAAACACGTCGAGCATCGGGTTGGCCGCCCCGATCGTTCCCTCCCAGCGCCATTCGCCGTCTTCCAGCTTGGCATCGACAAGGAAGCGCGAGATCATGCCATTGCCGATCACTGGGAACAGTGCCCCCTGGCCAGGCCTTGCGCGGACATGGCGGATGATGCGCATCTGAGGCGGATCATCGGCCAGCCGGCAATCGAGCGTGAGCATGGGCGGCTCGCCCTCATTGCCGAAGTGAATGGCCTGCCCGCTTTCATTGACGATCCAGCGCGCCTTTGTGGTGTCGGGTGCGGCGATCGGGCGCAGCAATTCGCGGTTCGACTGGGCGAAAGCGACACGGCGGCCTTGTTGGGTGTCGTCCTGCGATTGCTGACAAGCGGAAAGGGCGAGAAGGGCGATTGCCGCCAGAGCGAAGCGCAATGAACTAACCGGCAGCTTAGATTACGGGACGAGGAAGTGGATCGGAGATGCCATGGCCTTGCCATACCGCTGTCTCCAGCCACCCGGCACGTGTACGAGTGACGTCCGCGATGGTGCCGGCGTGCATGTCGCCCCGTGCCATGCACGGCTGCGAGCACGGAAGGTCTGCGGTCCGGCACTCCTCCTCGGAGAAACGGAACAGATTCTTGAATTGGTGCGGTTCGTTCACGAGGCGATCTATAGGCCGTGTTCACCAATCAGTTCAAGGAACTCGCGGCTCTATCGTGCACCCTCCGGCCGGGCTGCAAGCGGGCACGGACCGCTCAGTTCCGGATCGATCATGCTTGCGCGCTTTGGCCGCAGGCAGTTAGCAGCGCGGAGGACGAGGTTGAAATCAGTCCGCGCGGAACAAGATCGTCGGGGAAGCGGCAGCCCCTTCAGGTCCGGTCGCTCACTTCCCGAACTTGCGCTGTGTCTTGCCGTAGCGCAGCTTCCTGGTTCCCGGCTTGCCCTCATTGCTCCGCCCCACGCGCGGCGCTTTCTTCTCGCTGTCGGGCAGGCCCAGTTCGTCGTTTTCAAGCCGGCGTATCTCGTCGCGTAGCCGGCCCGCTTCCTCGAACTCGAGGTCGGCGGCGGCGGTGCGCATGCGCTTCTCGAGATCCTCGATGTAGCTGCGCAGATTGTGGCCGACGAGATTGTTGCGCTCCTCATCGCCCGTGTCGATCAGCACGCCGTCCTGCGCGGCCGTATGCGCAACGATGTCGGCGATGGCGCGCTTGATCGTGGTGGGCGTGATGCCATGCTCAAGGTTGTATTCGCGCTGCTTTTCGCGCCGGCGGTCGGTTTCCGCCATGGCGCGCTCCATGCTGCCGGTGATGCGATCGGCATAGAGGATTACGCGCCCGTCCACGTTGCGCGCGGCGCGGCCGATGGTCTGGATTAGCGAGGTCTCGGAGCGCAGGAAACCCTCCTTGTCAGCATCGAGAATGCAGACGAGGCCGCATTCGGGGATGTCGAGCCCCTCGCGCAGGAGGTTGATGCCGATCAGCACGTCGTACACGCCAAGCCGCAGGTCGCGGATCAGTTCGATGCGCTCCAGCGTCTCGACGTCCGAGTGCATGTAGCGCACGCGCACGCCCTGCTCATGCATGAACTCCGTCAGATCCTCGGCCATGCGCTTGGTGAGCGTCGTGACGAGCGTGCGGTAACCGGCCTTGGCGGTCGCCTTGCACTCGGCAATGCAATCCTGCACCTGGTCCTCGACTGGGCGGATCTCCACCGGCGGGTCGATGAGGCCGGTCGGGCGGATTACCTGTTCGGCAAAGACGCCGCCCGATTGTTCCATCTCCCATGAACCGGGCGTGGCGGACACCGCGACGGTCTGCGGGCGCATCGCGTCCCACTCATTGAAGCGTAGCGGACGGTTGTCGATGCAGGACGGCAGGCGGAAGCCGTACTCGGCAAGCGTGATCTTGCGGCGATGGTCACCCTTCGCCATCGCCCCGACCTGCGGCACCGTCTGGTGGCTTTCATCCACAAACAGCAGCGAATTTTCAGGCAGATACTCGAACAGGGTTGGCGGCGGCTCGCCCGGCAGGCGGCCGGTGAGGAAGCGGCTGTAATTCTCGATGCCGTTGCAACTGCCGGTGGCGGCGATCATCTCGAGGTCGAAATTGGTGCGCTGCTCCAGCCGCTGCGCTTCCAGCAGCCGGCCTTCCTCATGCAATTCCTTGAGCCGCTCGGTCAGCTCGAAGCGGATTGCCTCCGCGGCCTGCTTCATCGTCGGTCCGGGCGTGACGTAATGCGAATTGGCGTAGACGCGCACCTTGCCGAGCGACTGAGCCTTCTTGCCGGTCAATGGATCGAATTCGGCGATGTCCTCGATCTCGTCGCCGAAGAAGCTGATCCGCCAGGCAGTGTCTTCCAGATGGCTGGGGAACAACTCCAGGCTGTCCCCCCGCACACGGAAATTGCCGCGGGCGAAGGCCTGGTCGTTGCGCTTGTATTGCAGGGCAACAAGCTTGCGGATCAGCTCGCGCTGGTCGACCGTATCGCCAGCCTTCAGGTCGAAGATCATGGCCGAATAGGTTTCGACCGAGCCGATGCCGTAAAGGCAGGAGACGGAAGCCACGATCAGCACATCGTCGCGTTCAAGCAGAGCACGGGTGGCCGAGTGGCGCATCCGGTCGATCGCCTCGTTCACCGAGCTTTCCTTCTCGATGTAGGTGTCCGATCGGGGCACGTAGGCTTCGGGCTGGTAATAATCGTAATAGCTGACGAAATATTCGACCGCGTTTTCGGGAAAGAAGCTCTTGAACTCACCATAGAGCTGCGCCGCGAGGATCTTGTTGGGCGCGAGGATCAGGGCCGGGCGCTGCAGCGCCTCCACCACCTTGGCCATGGTGAAGGTCTTGCCCGAGCCGGTGACGCCCAGCAGCACCTGCGTCTGCTCGCCATCGCGTGCAGCCTCCACCAACTCGGCGATGGCGGTCGGCTGATCCCCGCTCGGCTCATAGTCCGAGACCAGCTTGAAGGGCCTGCCCGGTTCCGATTTCTCGGGCCGCGAGGGCTTGTGGGGCACGAACTGCCCGGTGGTGTCAGGCTCTTCCAGCCCGCGTCTGATTACAAGTTCTGCCATGCGCGATGAATATGGGCGTGCGCTGGCCACGGCGCAATCACTTGCGAGGCGCGCAAACGGGCGTCGCAACGTCCAGGAAACCTTGCGCGCTTCATGCCGTTCATTCTGCAACAAGGCAGTTTCGTTACAATGGAGGCTATGGTCGCAACTCAGGTAATGCAGTGGTCCTCGCGGTTCGCGGAGGGCAATCGGCTCTCCGATTTCGGCGAGCAACTGGCGCGTCGCGCAAGGTTGGCGTTCGACAGCGCGCCCGAGCAGGCGCGCTCGCCGGCTCTCCGGCTGCTGCTGGGCGAGACCGGCTCTTTTGCCCAGTCGCTCGTAGGCCGGCCTCGGCAGGAGCTTGAGTTGGAGCGGGCCGAACATCCGCGCGTGGTGATCCTGCTCCCGGGCTTCGCCACCCATCCGCAGCGCATGCGCTACATGGCAGAGCAACTCGAGGGGATCGGCCACACGGTGAAGCGGTGGGGCCTGGGCTTCAATTTCGGTCCGACCGAGGAGAATTTCGAGCTGCTCTCGCACCGGGTCGAGGATGTCCGCGAGCGCTATGGGCAGAACATGGTGCTGGTGGGCTGGAGCCTGGGTGGGATCTTCGCACGCGAGATCGCCAAGCGCCATCCGGATCTGGTGGACAAGGTGGTGACCATGGGCTCGCCCTTCAGCCACACGCCGTACTCCAACAATGTCTGGCGGATCTACCAGTTGGTGACCGGCCATTCAGTGGCCAGCCCGCCTGTCGAGGCGCGCCTGCCGGAGAAGCCGCCGGTCGAGACCGTGGCACTGTGGAGTCCGCGTGATGGCGTGATCGCGCCCCGCAGCGCTTGCGGGCGCCCGGGCGAGCGCGACCGGGCGGTGGCGCTGCGTTGCACGCATCTGGGCTTTTCCAACTCGCCCGAAGCCATTCGCGCGGTAGCCAGGGAACTCGCCGCCTCCTGATACTTTCGGCAATGTAGCCGGCACTTGGCTAACATTGCGAAGCGTGCCATGCTTCGCTGCGCCATACAGGGGGAACATGACCGCTTCGGGTTCAGCCTATTACGACGAGATGCTCGCTCCCGACGGTTCGGTCCGCGCGGCTTACAAGGGGTACGAGGCGTGGCTGTCGGAGCAGGACGGCGCCTGGATGCGCCGCAAGGGTTTCGAGGCGGAAAGCTTCTTTCGCAGGAGCGGCATCACCTTCAATGTTTATGGTGAGGACGATGCCGAGGAACGGCTGATCCCCTTCGATATGGTGCCGCGCATCATCTCGGGTGCGGAATGGCGGCGGCTTTCGCGGGGTATCGAGCAGCGGGTGCGCGCGCTCAACGCCTTCATGCACGATCTCTATCACCGCCAGGAGATCATCCGCTCGGGACGGCTACCCGAACGTCTGTTCCGCGACAACAAGGCGTGGCTTCCGCAAATGGTCGGCTTCACGCCGCCAGGCGGCGTCTACACGCATATCGTGGGCATCGACCTGGTGCGCACCGGCCCGGACGAGTTCCTGGTGCTTGAGGATAATGCCCGCACGCCGTCGGGCGTCTCCTACATGCTCGAGAACCGCGAGACGATGATGGCGATGTTCCCCGAGCTGTTCTCGCGCGTCAAGGTGCAGCAGGTATCCAACTATCCGCGCCGGCTTGCCCAGAGCCTTGCCGCCTGCGCCCCGGACAGTGCGGATACGAACCCGACTATCGCGGTCCTGACGCCGGGCATCTTCAATTCTGCTTATTTCGAGCATGCCTTCCTCGCCGACCAGATGGGCGCCGAACTGGTCGAGGGCAGCGACCTGCGGATTGTGGACGGCAAGGTGCAGATGCGCACCACGGTGGGCTTCAAGCCGATTGACGTGCTCTATCGCCGGGTGGATGACGAGTTCCTCGATCCGCTCAGCTTCAATCCCGACAGTGTGCTGGGCGTCCCCGGCATCATGGACGTCTACCGGGCGGGGCGCATCACCATCGCCAACGCGCCGGGTACCGGCGTGGCGGACGACAAGGCGATCTATTCCTTCATGCCCGAGATCGTCGAGTTCTATACCGGCGAGAAGCCACTGCTCCCTAACGTCGAGACCTTCCGCTGCGCCGACCCCGATTCGCTCAAATACGTGCTCGACAATCTGCAGGAGCTGGTGGTTAAGGAGGTGCACGGCTCGGGCGGCTATGGCATGCTGATCGGGCCCGCCGCGTCACGCCGCGAACTCGCCGATTTCCGCGAAAAGCTCCGGGTGCATCCGGAGAACTACATCGCCCAGCCCACGCTCGCGCTTTCCACCTGCCCCATCATTACCCGCAAGGGGTTGGCACCGCGCCATGTCGACTTGCGTCCCTTCGTCCTGTGCTCGCCGACCGGTGTGGACATCACCCCCGGCGGGCTGACCCGCGTGGCGCTCAAGAAGGGATCGCTGGTGGTCAATTCGAGCCAGGGTGGCGGGACCAAGGACAGCTGGGTCCTGGACGACCTGTGAGGCAAGTGCTCGATCATCGGCTCGCCCGGCGGGCGATCAGGCGCGGAATCGCGAACTTCTTGAGTAAGTCGCCTCTCGAGAATGGGCGCGGGCCCGTTCTACCAGGTGTTCAATGCTAGCGCGCGTCGCCAATGGCATCTTCTGGATGTACCGCTATCTGGAGCGCGCGGAGAACACGGCACGGCTGCTAGCGGCAGGGCACCGGATGACCCTTACGCGCGGCCAGGATACTGCCAGCGAGGAATGGCGCTCCATCCTCACCACGATCGGGTTGCTGTCGTCTTATCAGGAGACGCATGAGGGCTATGATGGCGCGCATGTATGCGATTACGTGCTCCGCGGCCGCAACAATCCTGAAAGCGTGCTGTCCATGTTCGAGCGGGCGCGCACTAATGCGCGTTCGTGCCGGTCGGCGATCACCGGCGAGGTTTGGGAAGCGGTCAATGAAGGCTGGATGACCTTGCGGGACCTGCTCGCCCGGCCGGTGCGCGAAAGCAATCTGGGCATGGCGCTGTCCGCGATCCGGCGCGAGTCGACGCTCGCTCGCGGGGCGACGCATGGCTCCATGCTCCGCAACGAGACCTATTCCTTCGCCCGGTCCGGCACGTTTCTGGAGCGGGCGGACAATACCGCACGCATCCTGGACGTGAAGTACTACCTGCTGCTGCCGTCGCTCTCCTATGTCGGCACCGCGCTCGATACGGGGCAGTGGGACAATATCCTGCGCTCGCTGTCGGGCGAGCGCGCCTATCGCTGGCTCAACGCAGGGCGGATGGACGCGCGCTCGGTCGCCGAGTTTCTCATCCTCGACAACCGCTTCCCTCGAAGCCTGTCCTTCTGCTACGCGGCCATGCGCGAGAACCTGGCCGCGCTGGCCAGGCTGCACGGGCACGAGGGCAAGAGCCACGAGTGCATGCGCGAGACGTATATGCGCCTCAGCAACAAGACGGTCGACGACGTCTTCGACCAGGGACTGCACGAGTTCCTGATCGATTTCATCGTGCGCAACAATGAAATAGCCGCAGCCATTGCGGAGGATTACCGCTTCATTTCCTGAGCCCCGAAATCCCGCAGAGGGAAGCAAGATCAGCCATGCACCTCTCCATCCGCCACACCACTCGCTACCGCTTCGCCCAGCCGATCGCGCACGGGCTCCAGCGCCTGCGGCTCACGCCCAAGGCGACGCAAGGTCAGCGCATCCTCGATTGGCGCATGGAATATGACGGCGCGCACGAGCAGTTCTCTTTCGACGACCAGAACCACAACCACGTGACCCTCGTCTCCGTAATCGAGGGAGTGAAAGAGGTGACGGTGACCTGTTCCGGCATGGTCCAGACCGAGGACAAGGCAGGGGTGATCGGTCGCCATTCCGGGCACCTGCCCCTGTGGGCCTTCCTGAGCCAGACCCCGCTGACCCGGCCCGGGCCTCGTATCAAGCAGCTGATCGCCTCGGTCGAGCGAAGCCCGGAAGGGATGGTGCCGACCTTGCACAATTTGTCAGCGGCGATCCGCGAGCGGGTGGATTACGGCACGGGCGAGACGGGTGTGGATACAACGGCCGAAGAGGCCGTCGGGACGGGGTCGGGCGTGTGCCAGG
>Ga0210040_10004583_pt1 | contig 17983 bp, 15 predicted proteins | sample CryGeyCG12114_NA_FD_185462 | JGI IMG/M metagenome (GOLD analysis project Ga0210040, IMG submission 185462) | Groundwater microbial communities from aquifer - Crystal Geyser CG19_WC_8/21/14_NA (SPAdes) (version 2) | ecosystem: Environmental > Aquatic > Deep subsurface > Groundwater | place: USA... | reverse complement strand
CGTCTCGGCGGCTCGGCGCTGGCGCAAGTGTACAAACAGGTGGGGAATGAGGCGCCGGACGTGGACGATGCGCAGACGTTCAAAGCCTTCTTCGATCTGATCCAGCGCTTCAACCGCGAAGGCCGTTTGCTGGCCTATCACGACCGTTCCGACGGCGGCATGCTGGCGGCGTTGTGCGAGATGAGTTTTGCCTCGCACACCGGACTGGATATCCGCCTCGACGAATGCAAGGGCGGCGACCTCGACATTCTCTTCAACGAAGAGTTGGGTGCGCTGGTGCAGGTGCGGCACGGTGATTTGGCCGATATCTTTGTGCTGTGCGATGAGGCGGGACTGAACAACGTGCATGAAGTGGCGCGCCTGAATACCTGTGGCACGATCAACATCTCGCGCGGCAAGACACAGTTGTTCAGCGAGAACGCCATCGCGTTGCGCCGCATCTGGTCCGAGACCACGTATCAACTGCAGCGGCTGCGCGACAATCCGGCTTGCGCGCAACAGGAATACGACCGCACGCTGGACGCGAAAGACCCCGGCTTGCACGTCAAGCTCACTTACGATGTGAACGAAGAACTTTCTGTAGGTCGGGCTTCAGCCCGACAAGACAGCGTCGGACTGAAGTCCGACCTGCGCACTCGGCACTCGGCACCCGGTAGTGGTCTCACCCGTCCCAAAATGGCCATCCTGCGCGAACAAGGTGTCAATGGTCAGGTCGAAATGGCCGCCGCCTTCGATCGCGCCGGCTTTGCCGCCGTCGATGTCCACATGAGCGACATCATCAGCGGCCGGGTGAAGCTGGCTGATTTCAAAGGCGTGGCGGCCTGCGGCGGCTTCTCCTACGGCGACGTGCTGGGAGCGGGCGAGGGCTGGGCGAAATCCATCCTGTTCAACCCCAGGGCGCGCGACGAATTCGAAGCCTTCTTTCAACGCAACGACACCTTTGCATTGGGCGTGTGCAACGGTTGCCAGATGATGAGCAACCTGCACGAGATCATTCCCGGCGCGGAACACTGGGCGCACTTCGCGCGCAACCAGTCGGAACAATTCGAGGCGCGCTTCGTCATGGTGGAAGTGCAGCCGTCGCCTTCCATCCTGTTCGACGGCATGGTTGGTTCGCGCATGCCCATCGTCGTTGCGCACGGCGAAGGCTATGCCGACTTCGGCAATACCCAGCGCCTGCATGCCGCGCAACCCCTGGTCACCCTGCGCTATGTCGATCACAACGGCAAGCCGACGCTGACCTATCCGCTCAACCCGAACGGCTCGCCGCAAGGCATCACCGGACTCACCACGCCGGACGGGCGCTTCAGTATCATGATGCCGCACCCGGAGCGGGTGTTCCGTGCGGTGCAAAACTCCTGGTACCCGAACGACTGGCAGGAGAATGGTGCCTGGCTGCGCCTGTTCCAGAACGCGCGCAAGTGGGTGGGGTAGTTGCCGGATTTCCCTTTTATCCAGCCGTGAAGCAATGGGTATTTGCAACCAATATCAATAATCGGAGAACATTTATATGGCCACACCAGTTTCGTTGAGAGAGATTCCGCAGCACAACATCTTCCGCAAGGGCGACACCTTTGTACTGTTTGGGGAACTGTTTGGCCGGGGTTATGCCAATGGCCTGGTGAATGAGGCGCGCAAGGCGGGAATGACGATCATCGGCATCACTGTTGGCCGCCGCGACGAGAACAATGCGTTGCGGGCGTTGACGGATGAGGAGCTCGCAACAGCCGAGGCCAATCTGGGCGGGCGCATCATCAACGTGCCGCTGATGGCCGGTTTCGATCTGGATGCGCCCGCAGGCGCACCGACCCCGACCGATCTGCTGGGCGGCATGACCCTCAAGAGCTGGCAGGACGACAAACTCGACTGGGCGCATATCGAGAAATGCCGCGAGGTCGGCGTCAAGCGCTTCCGGGATGGCGTGGCGACAGTGATGGCCCGGCTGGACGGCATGATCGCGGATGGCAGCAATGTCTTTTTCGCCCATACCATGGCGGGCGGGATTCCGAAGGTAAAGGTGTTTCTCGCCATTGCCAACCGCATTTACAAGGGGCGCGGCGAACGCTTCATGTCCTCGCGTGCGCTGCTCGACAGCGATCTTGGCAAGCTGTGCCTGATGAATTTCGACGAGGTCACCGCGAACACTTTCCAGCACCTGATCGAAGGCAGCGCGGCGATCCGTGCGCGGCTGGAAAAGACCGGCGGCCAGACACGCTACACCGCCTACGGCTACCACGGCACTGAGATACTCATCGATGGCCGTTACCAGTGGCAGACCTATACCAACTACACACAGGGCTTCGCCAAGATGCGCCTCGAGCGCCACGCTGAAGCCGCATGGACACAGGGCATCAAGGCCACGGTTTTCAATTGCCCGGAGATACGCACCAACTCATCCGACATCTTCGTCGGGGTCGAGCTTTCGCTGTTCCCGTTATTGCGGGCGCTCCGGAAAGAAGGCGACACCGCCTGGGTGGAGGCGCAGTGGCTGGCGTGCCGCGACACGCTGCTGGAAGGGCAGTCACTGGAGGCGTTACTGCAAAAGATCGATGACTACAATGCCAGCGCCGTGATGCAGACCTATCGCAATTTCGCGGCATGGCCGATGGACAATTCCGCAGAACTGGCGGACCTGATGATTGGCACATCGGAAGAGATCACCCAGATGCACAAGGATCGCAAGATGCTGGTGACGGATATCCTCAGCGCGCTGGTGCTGGAAGGAACCGGGCCGCTGATGTTCATGGAAGCATCCCGACCGGCGGCACCGGTGATCTGGCTCAATCACGACATCATCGCCAAACAGCTCAACCGGATTCACGGTTAAACAGAGGGTCGCTTCCCCTTCCGCGGGGAAGCTGTCAGTGGGGGATTTGCGGGAGGATATTCCCGCGTTCAGTCGATCAGCGCCAACTTGACCAGTTCATGTTTGTGCAACAGTTCGTCCGGTAGCTTGGTGCCGATTTTTTCGAACCACTCCCGGTGCAGGGTCAGCTCGCTTTCCCATGCCGAGACATCCACATGGTTGAGCTGGTCGAATTCCTGCTGGCTGATTTCCGTCCCCGACCAGTCGATATCCTGAAAGCGCGGCATCCAGCCCAGCGCGGTTTGCTGTGCCGGCACGCGCTCTGTGACGCGATCCACGATCCACTTCAGGACGCGCATGTTGTCGCTGAAGCCCGGCCACAGGAATTCACCCTGTTCGTTCACACGGAACCAGTTGACGCAAAAAATCCTCGGCGCATGTTCCACGACGTGGCCCATCTTCAGCCAGTGATTAAAGTAGTCACCGATGTGGTAGCCGCAGAATGGCAACATGGCAAACGGGTCGCGGCGCACGATGCCCTGTTCGCCGACGGCGGCAGCCGTCGTTTCCGAACCCAGCGTGGAGGCGATATACACGCCGTAATTCCAGTTCAGCGCCTCGAACACCAGCGGCATGGTGGTGGCGCGGCGACCGCCGAAGATGAAGGCCGCGAGCGGCACACCCTGCGGGTTTTCCCATTCGCTGTCGATGGAGGGGCACTGGCGCGCGGGCGCGGTGAAACGCGAATTGGGGTGCGCGGCTTTGCGCCCCTGCCTGCCGTCTGCGGGTGTCCAGTCCTTGCCCTGCCAGTCGATCAGATGCGCGGGCGGCTCCTTGGTCATGCCTTCCCACCACACATCGCCGTCATCGGTGAGTGCCACGTTGGTAAAGATGATGTTTTCCTTGAGCGTGGCCATCGCGTTGAAATTGGTTTTTTCCGACGTGCCGGGCGCGACACCGAAGAAGCCGGACTCGGGGTTGATCGCGTACATGCGGCCATCCTTGCCGGGCTTGATCCAGGCGATGTCGTCGCCCACGGTAGTCACTTTCCAGCCGGACAAACTTTGCGGCGGGATCAGCATGGCCAGATTGGTTTTGCCGCAGGCGGACGGAAAGGCCGCTGCGACGTAACGCTTTTCGCCGGTGGGCGACTCGATACCGAGGATGAGCATGTGTTCGGCCAACCAGCCCTCGTCGCGCGCCATGCTGGAGGCGATGCGCAAGGCGAAACATTTTTTGCCGAGCAGCGCATTGCCGCCATAGCCCGAACCGTAGGACCAGATCTCGCGCGTCTCCGGGAAATGCACGATGTATTTTGTGGTCGGGTTGCACGGCCATTTGCTGTCCGCTTGCCCCGGCTGCAGCGGTGCGCCGACACTGTGCAGACACGGCACGAATTCGCCATCGCTGCCCAGCACGTCCAATACCGCTTTGCCCATGCGCGTCATGATGCGCATGTTGACCGCGACATATGGCGAGTCGGAAATCTCCACCCCGATGTGCGCGATCGGCGATCCCAGCGGCCCCATGCTGAACGGAATGACATACAGAGTGCGGCCGCGCATCGCACCTTTGAACAGGCTATTCAGGGTGGCGCGCATCGTGGCCGGCTCTTCCCAGTTATTGGTCGGGCCGGCGTCCTCGCGCTGTGCGGAACAGATGAAGGTGCGGTCTTCCACGCGCGCCACATCGGACGGGTCGGAGCAGGCCAAAAAAGAATTGGGGCGCTTGGCCGGGTTGAGTTTGACCAATGTACCGGCCGTCACCATCTCGGCGCACAGGCGGTCATATTCCTCCTGTGACCCGTCGCACCAGACCACCCGTTCCGGCTCGGTCAGGGCGGCCACTTCAGCGACCCACGCTTTGAGTTTGCTGTGCTTGACGTAATCCGGTGCTGCGCTGTTGCTGCTCATAAACTCACTCTCCGCGATCAATACTGTTGGGGTTAATCCGAATGCACCATGACTTGCCGACTGCTTACGGACGCTGTGCAGGGTTGCCTGCGGGCGCGGCATTATAACGGGGGTATCCCGCAATGCCTAACAGACCTGCAAAGGTATAATGCCCGCCTGTCTTGCGGCAGGCTTCCGCCTATTTTTCTCTGGAGTCGTTTTGTTCAAATTCATCGGTGTCATTGCGGGTTATTACTTTTTGGGTTTCTTTGGGGCGCTGCTCGGCCTGTTCCTGGGTTCGATCATCGACCGGGTGCGCGCGCTGGGCGAGGGCGCACTGAACCCTTTGCAGAATGCGCTGCGGCAGACGGTGTTTCTGGAAACCGTATTCCTTGCGATGGGCAAGCTGGCGAAGGCGGATGGGCGGGTTTCGGAAGACGAGATCGCGCATGTCGAACAGTTCATGCAGAAACTCGGCATGACGACGGCGCACCGCCAGCAGGCCATCGCCTGGTTCAAACAGGGCACGGCAGCGGAATTTGAGATCGAGCCGGCCTGCCGCAAGTTCATGGCAGTCTGCGGCCACACGCACAATCTGAAAGAGATGTTGCTGATCTATCTGATCGTGATGGCGCTGGCGGACGGGCATTACCATGCGGAAGAAGAAAAACTGCTCATCGTGATCGCCGGCTATCTCGGCTATGGCCCGGAAGCGTTCAAACGTTTGCTGGACATGGTGTTGAATCAATCTCATTTTGCCGGCGGACAAGTGAGTACCGGGGCCGCGCTGGACGATGCTTACAAGGCGCTGGGCGTGAGCCGCGACAGCACGGATGCGGAAGTCAAACGTGCCTGGCGCAAACTGATGAGCCAATATCATCCCGACAAATTGATGGGGCAGGGGCTGCCGGACGACATGATCAAGATGGCGACCGAGCAGGCGAAAGAGATTCAGCTCGCTTACGATCTGATCAGGAAGGAACGCAATCTTTAAGGGGAATTCTTCTTCAGCGCGGTTCGATCTGCCACAGATGCTGCGACACGGAGAACCATGCGCCGAGCCAGCCGAGATAGGACGAGAAGACGAGCAGGGCGAGGCTGTCGGCAAGGGTCAATGATTGCAGGGCAAAATTGCTGGCATACAGCCGGGCCAGATCACCGAGCGAGGCGTTCAACACGAACAGGATGCCGGAAACCAGCAACCAGGCGGAGATGCCGCCGAGCAAGCCTTGCAGCATGCCGAAGTAGAGGAAGGGGCGGCGAATGAAGGCGTCGGTGGCGCCGATCAGTTTGGCCACTTCGATCTCCTGGCGCCGGGTCAGGATCTGCAGGCGGATGGTGTTGAACGTGATAGCGACCAGGGCGAGGCTCAGCATGGCAGCCAGCAGCGCAACCGCCAGTCGTCCAAAATCCAGCATTGCTTCCAGTTTGCGCAACCAGGCCGAATCGAGTTGGGCGTGCTCGACATTCGGGTAGCCCTGCAACGCGTCGCGCAGCGCTTCGAGTGCGGCCGGTTCTCCTGTTTTGGGATGGACGATATACGCATCCGGCAGGGGATTTTGCGCCAGCCCGGCGGTGACGTCCGCCAGTCCTGTACTTTCCTGCAATTTTTTCAGCGCAGCATCGCGCGACACAAATTCAACCGCGGCGATTGCATCGTGCCCGCGCAATTTTTCACCTAATTTTTCAATCGCGGCAGCGCTCGTGCCACTGACCAGATACAGACTGATCTGCGGTGTCGTGCCGAGCCGTGCGTCGAGACTCTGCATACTTTGCAGCAGGACATAGCCGCCCACCGGCAGACTCAGGGCGATGCCGGTGACGAGGATGCTGAGCAGGGATGCGCCCGGGGTCGACAGCAGTCGCTGCAGGCTCTCGCGCAGCACGCGCAGATGTTCGCGCAGCGCTTTCATTGCAGCTCGCCCTGTTTCAGATGCAGCGCGCGCGCCGGAAAGTTTTGCAGCACGCCTTCATCGTGGGTGGAGATGACGAGGGTCACGCCGACCTGATGGAAAGACTGGAAGATCGCCATGATCTCGTGCGCGTACTCGACATCGAGATTGCCGGTCGGCTCGTCGGCCAGCAGGATGTTGGGGCGGTTGACGATGGCGCGGGCGATGCACAGGCGTTGCTGTTCGCCGCCGGACAGCGCAACGGGATTGGCTTTTTCGCGCGCCAGCAACCCCACCTTGTCCAGGGCGGCGCGCACGCGTTTCGCGGCCTCGCGCGGGTCGAAACCGCAAATCTGGAGTGGCAGCAGCACATTGTCGAACGCGTTGCGGTCGAATAGCAGCTTGTGGTCCTGAAAGATCAGGCCGATGTCGCGGCGCAGGGCAGGGATGGCTTCGCGCTTGATCGAGCGGATGTTCTGCCCCTTGACCAGCACGCTGCCGCTGGTCGGGCGCTCGATGGCGGCAACGAGCTTGAGCAGGGTGCTCTTGCCCGCGCCGGAGTGGCCGGTGAGATAGACCATCTCGCCGGCCTCGATGGCGAAGCTGACATCTTTCAGCGCCTCGTGGCCGCCGGGATAGCGTTTATAAACTTGATTGAACTTGATCATCTCAAAATCCATTTAGCCACAGAGGACACAGCGATCACAGAGAAATTCGCTTCAACATTCGGAGCAGCGGTTGTATCAGCATGCGCCGTCATCTCTGTGGTCTCTGTGGCAAAAGGGGGTTAAGCCTCTAGTCCCAGCAAGGCAGAAACGAACTCTTCCGCCACGAACGGTTTTAAATCGTCCAGCCCCTCCCCCACGCCGATGAAACGCACGGGAATCGGTTGCGCACCGGCGATGGCGGCAATGACCCCGCCTTTGGCTGTGCCGTCGAGCTTGGTCAGTACCAGCCCGGTCACGCCGAGCGCGGCATCAAAGGCCTTGACCTGCGACAGCGCGTTCTGCCCGGTGTTGGCATCCAGCACCAGCAGGATTTCGTGCGGCGCATCAGGCATCACCTTGGCGATGACGCGCTTCACTTTTTTGATCTCTTCCATCAGGTGTGCCTGCGTGGTCAGGCGTCCGGCGGTGTCGGCCAGCACGATGTCGATGCCGCGCGCCTGCGCTGCCTGCACCGCATCGAAGATCACGGCGGCCGCATCGCCGCCCCTTCGACCTTGCTCGGGACAGGTCTGCTGCGCGATGACTGTGACGTCGTTGCGCTTGCCCCATTCGATCAATTGTTCGCGTGCGGCGGCGCGAAAGGTGTCGCCTGCCGCCAGCAGTACCGACTTGCCCTGATTCTGAAAATGCCTGGCCAGTTTGCCGATGGAGGTGGTCTTGCCCGCACCGTTGACGCCGCACAGCATGATGACGAAGGGCTGGTGTCTTTCGGTCTGCAAAGGCTGCGCCAGCGGCGCGAGCAGCTTGAGCAGCGCCTGAGCCAGCGCTTGCCGCAGTTGTCCGGCATCGCTCAAGCGCTGTTCCTTCACCTGGAGGCGCACGTCGGCCAGCAGGCGGCGGGCGGCATCCATGCCCACGTCGGCGCCAATGAGAACGGTCTCCAGTTCTTCGTAAAGTTCATCATCGATCTTGCCGCCGGGAACCAGCAAAGCGGACAACTGTCCACCCGTGCGCGCCAGACCATCGGCCAGGCGTGCCAGCCAGCTTTTCGGTGCGGGGGTGGCGGGCGTTTTTTTCAGGAAACTAAACATGCGGGCGTATTCGGTTTGAAATATCGGATAATGCGCGGGCATTTTAACGGTTCGGGGTGAAATGGATGAGACTTTATGCTTTGTGTCTGAGTTTGCTGCTTGCCGCCACGGCGCAGGCGGAAGTGTTCGAGACCACGCTGTCGAATGGCCTGAAAGTGGTGGTGAAAGAAGATCATCGCGCGCCGACGGTAGTGCAGCAGATCTGGTATCACGCCGGTAGCATGGATGAGCGCACCGGCGTCACCGGGGTGGCGCATGTGCTGGAACACATGATGTTCAAGGGGACGAAGACCATTCCGGCGGGCGAGTTCTCGCGCCGTATCGCGGCCGCGGGCGGACGCGAGAATGCCTTTACCAGTTACGACTACACCGCCTATTTCCAGCAGTTGCACAAATCGCAACTGGCGCTGGCGATGCAGCTGGAGGCCGACCGCATGCACAACCTGGTGTTGAGCAAAGAGGAATTCGGCAAAGAGATCAAAGTGGTGATGGAAGAGCGCCGCTGGCGCACGGATGACGAGGCGCATGCCTTGCTCGACGAGCGCCTGATGGCGACCGCCTATCAGGAGCATCCCTACCGCAATCCCATCATCGGCTGGATGAACGATCTGGAGAACATGACGGATTCGGATGCGCGCGACTGGTACCACACCTGGTATGTCCCGAACAATGCGACCCTGGTGATCGCCGGCGACGTGAAGGCGCAGGAGGTTTTTGCCTTGGCGCGGCGCTATTACGGAAAAATTCCAGCCGGAAAACTGCCGTTGCGCAAGCCCTACCTCGAGCCGGCGCAGCGCGGCATCAAACGCATGGTGGTCAAGGCGCCGGCGGAGCTGCCGCATCTGGTCATGGCCTGGCACGCGCCGACCCTGCGCGATGTGGCAAACGACTGGCAGCCCTACGCGCTGTCGGTGCTGGCGGGGGTGCTGGACGGCAACGATTCGGCCCGGCTGAACCGGGTGCTGGTGCGCGAACAGCAGATCGCGACCGCCATCGGCGCCGGCTACGGCAACACCTCGCGCGGGCCGACCCTGTTCTCGCTGGAGGCGACCCCGGCACCCGGCAAGTCGGTGAATGAACTGGAGGCGGCACTGCGCGAACAGCTGCAATCGATCGGGCGTGACGGGGTGAGCGAGGAAGAGTTGCGGCGGGTGCGCGCCCAGGTCACAGCGGCCGAGGTCTATAAACTGGATTCCGTGTTCTATCAGGCGATGCAGATCGGGCAGATGGAGAGCATTGGCCTGTCGCACCGGGATTTGCCGCTCATGTTGCAAAAATTGCAGGCGGTGACGGCGGCGCAGGTGCAACAGGTCGCGCGCGCGATTTTGCAGGATGATCAACTCACGGTGGCTGTACTTGACCCGCAACCGTTAAGCGATAAACCGAAGCCGAAGTTGGAGATGCAACATGCGCATTAAATCCATTTTTCTGATCGCCCTGCTGGGTTTTTTCGGCAGCGCTTTTGCCACCCCGCAGATCCAGCACTGGCAGGCAGCCAGCGGGGCGCGGGTGTATTTCGTCGAAGACCACAATCTGCCGATGCTGGACGTGGCGGTGAATTTCCCCGCCGGCAGCGCCTACGATGCGGCGGACAAGATCGGCGTCGCCGGGCTGACCCACGGCCTGCTCGATCTCGGCACGGAAACCTTGAGCGAAGATGACATCGCGCGCCGTCTGGCGGATGTGGGCGCGCGCCTGGGCGGCAACTTCGACAACGACCGTTCCGGCTTGTCGCTGCGCACCTTGAGCAGCGAGACCGAGCGCGAGGCGGCGCTGTCCATCCTGTCCGAGGTATTGCAGCGCCCGGCGTTTCCGCAGACGGTGTTGGAACGCGAGAAGAAGCGGCTGGTCTCCAGTCTGCGCGAGGCGGAGACCAAGCCGGAATTCCTGGCCGAGCGCGCTTTCGGGCGCGCGGTATTCGGTTCCCATCCTTATGGTTGGCAGACGAGTGTGAGCGATGTGGAAAAGATTCAGCGCGCCGAGCTGCTCGATTTCTACCGCGCGCATTTCTCCGCCGACGTGGCTGTGGTGGCGCTGATGGGTGACGTATCGCGGCAGCAGGCGGAAGCGATCGCGCAACGCTTGACCGCTCATCTGCCACCGGGTGGCGCAGCGCGTGGATTGCCGCCCGTCGTGCCCAGGATCGCTGCGCAGGAGGAGCGCATCGCGCATCCGGCGAGCCAGAGTCACATCCTGATTGGCGTGCCCGGCATCGCGCGCAACGATGCGGACTATTTCCCGCTCTACGTCGGCAACTACATTTTGGGCGGTGGCGGCTTCGTGTCGCGCCTGATGAACGAGGTGCGCGAGAAGCGCGGCATGGCCTACAGCGTGTACAGCTACTTCATGCCGCTGCAACAGCCGGGCGCGTTCCAGATCGGCTTGCAAACCAAGAAGGAACAGGTCGGGGAAGCCTTGCGGGTGGTGCGCGAGACCTTGCAGTCCTTCGTCCGGCAGGGCGTGACGGAAAAGGAATTGCTGGCCGCAAAACAGAACATCATCTACGGCTTTCCTTTGCGCATCGACAGCAACGGCAAGATCCTCGACTACTTGAGTCTGATCGGTTTTTACAATTTGCCGCTGACCTATCTGGATGATTTCACCAAACAAGTCGATGCCGTCACCAGCAAGCAGATACACGATGCCTTCAAGCGTCGCATCGATCCCAAAGCGATGGCGACGATCATCGTCGGTGTATCGGAGTAACAGGGTATGGAAATCAAGAATGTTGAAATTAAAAATCTGAATCATGGTCACGTGGAGGCGCGGAGGGCACGGAGAAAGTCAATAAGTTGGTTTGTATTCTCCGCGACCTCCGCGCCTCCGCGTGAAAATAGTTTTTGGTTTGGTTGTTGTGGTTAGGGACATTCATTATTAACAAAGTACGCATCATCGGCGGCACGCACCGCAGCCGCATCCTGCACTTCCCGGATAGCGACGGCTTGCGCCCCACGCCCGACCGGGTGCGCGAGACGCTGTTCAACTGGCTGGGACAGACGTTGTACGGCAAGCGCTGCCTGGACCTGTTCGCCGGCAGCGGCGCGCTCGGCTTCGAAGCGGCTTCGCGCGGGGCCGCAGAGGTGGTGATGGTGGAAAGTAACCGTACCGTTTGCAAGGCATTACAGGATAATGCGCAGAAATTGGCGATGGGCAATGTAGCCTTGCACTGCGAGGATGGGCTAAAATTCGCGGCGCAGGCAAATGCCGCGTTCGATGTCGTGTTCCTTGACCCTCCGTTCCAGAGCGATTATTTGTCGCGACTGTTGCCGCGACTGGCGGATTTGCTGGCACCGGGCGGGGTGGTTTATGCCGAAAGCGGTAGCGCCTTCGATCCGGGCGCGGACTGGCAAATTCTGAAACAGGGCAAGGCGGGCGCAGTAAATTACCGATTAATGGCACACAGAGAAGAATGATCAGAGTCGTCTATCCGGGTACCTTCGATCCCATCACGCGCGGGCATGAGGATGTCGTGCGCCGCGCCGCCGGATTGTTTGGCGAGGTGATCGTGGCCGTCGCGGCGAGCCGCACTGCCACGCTGTTCTCGCTGGACGAGCGCGTGGCGATGGCGCGCGAAGTATTTGCCGATTTTCATAATGTCAAAGTCGACGGCTTTGACGAATTGCTGATGAAGTATGTGCGCGAGAAAGATGCGCGGGTGGTACTGCGCGGCTTGCGCGCGGTGTCCGATTTCGAGTACGAATTCCAGATGGCGGGGATGAACCGCAATCTGTATCCGGATGTCGAGACCGTCTTTCTGACCCCGGCCGAGCGCTATACCTTCATTTCGGCCAGCATAGTGCGCGAGATTGCGCGCTTCGGCGGCGATGTGAGCAAGTTCGTATCGCCCTCGGTCGAGGCGAGATTAAAAGATAAAAAATCAACCAAAGGAGAGTAGTCATGGCACTGATCATCACCGATGAATGCATCAACTGCGACGTGTGCGAGCCGGAATGCCCGAACGACGCCATCTCGCAAGGCGACACCATCTACATCATCGACCCGAAGAAATGCACCGAGTGTGTTGGCCATTACGACACGCCGCAATGCGTGGAAGTGTGCCCGGTCGATTGCATCCCCAAAGACCCGGCTCACGTCGAATCCAAGGAACAGCTGCAAGCCAAATATGAAGCGCTGATGGCAGCCAAGGGCAAATAGCCGTCATGTCATCGCCCCATGCTGGAGGAGAAACATGAATCTCGCGCAAACCACTACACGTTTCTGGCATCGCGTCCCGCTCATCGCCCGTCTGGTCGGCGCGGTCTTGCTGACGGTGGCGCTGGCCGCTGCGGTGCGCACCGGGCTGTTGGCGCAGGAAGCGAAGTCGTTTGCGCAAGCGCGACTGGCCGAGGAACTGGAGGTGGTGCAGACCATCGTGCCGGCAGAGCTGATCGAGGAATTGCAACGGGGTGAACGCGGAGTCGCCGAACGCTATCTGCACCAGCAAGTGAATGTCCGCCCCGACCTGATTGAGTTGTCCTGGCGCGCGCCCGATGGCACGCGCATCACGGCGATCGATCGCTCCCCGCCCGCCGAACATGCCACAGCCTGGTTCGTCGCACAAATGGGTGTGTTGCTGCCGCCAACCGTTATTCCTTTGCAGGCGGGCGGTACCGACTACGGCACACTGACCATCCGCTTCGATTCGGCGCATGCGCTGGATGTCGCCTGGCAACAAGTCCTCACCCAGATCAAGGTCGTGGCGGCCGTGTTGCTGGCCATCACGCTGTTGTCCTGGCTAGTACTGCGCTCCACGCTGCGCGGCTTGCGCGAGTTGAAGCGGGCTACGCAGGCGTTCCAGTCCGGCGACCGTGCCGTCCGTGCGCCGCTGTATGGCGCACCGGAATTGCGCGCCACCACCATGGCGTTCAATGCGATGGCGGGCCAGATCGCGCAACTGGTGCGCACCATCCAAATGGAGAAGGAGCAGGCAGAGGTTACCCTGGCCTCGATCGGCGATGCGGTTATCACCACGGATCGCGAGGGTCGCATCTCTTTCCTGAATGCGGTGGCGGTCAAACTCACCGGCTGGACGCTGGAGGAAGCCGTTGGCAGGCCGCTGGCGGAAATCTTCCACATCATCAACGAGGCGACGCGCATGCGCGTGGAGAACCCGGTCGAGCTGGTCTTGCGCCTCGGCAAAACGGTGAATCTCGCCAACCACACGGTGCTGGTCAGCCGCGCGGGCACGGAATATTGCATCGAGGATTCGGCCGCGCCGATTCGTCTGCCAGACGGCACGCTGCTTGGCTGTGTGCTGGTGTTCCACGATGTGACGGACAACAAGAAGCTGCTGCATGAGGTGCAATGGCAGGCCGGGCACGACGCGCTGACCGGGCTGCCCAACCGTGCCTTGCTGTCCGACCGTTTTGCGCGCGCGCTGGCTTCCGCCCAGCGGCAGAACAAACTGCTGGGCGTGTGCCTGCTCGATCTGGACGGTTTCAAACCGGTGAACGACCGCTATGGGCACGAGGTGGGCGACCGCCTGCTGGTCGAGGTCGGACACCGTCTGCAAGCCAACTTGCGCAGCGAGGATTCGGTGGCGCGGCTGGGCGGCGACGAATTCGTGTTGTTGCTCGACGATGCGCAGAACGTGGAGGAAATCTATGCCGCCGCACAGCGTATCCTCGATGCCATTGCCGCACCCTGTTGCCAGGATGTGGGTGCCATCGCCGTTTCGGCCAGTATCGGGCTGACGGTCTATCCCTTCGACGAGGCAGACAGCGACACCCTGTTGCGCCATGCCGATCAGGCCATGTACCAGGCCAAACAACTGGGGCGCAGCCGCTTCCATCTGTTCAATGTGTCGGAAGATAATGAAACGCAGGCGGCACAGCGCAGCCTGTTGCGCCTGCGCGAGGCCTTGCGGGCGGATGAACTGGTGCTGTATTACCAGCCCAAGGTCAATCTGCGCAACGGCAAAGTGATCGGGATGGAAGCCTTGCTGCGCTGGCAGCATCCGCAGGACGGCCTGATCCCGCCGCTGGATTTTTTGCCGCTGGCGGAACAGACCGACCTCATCGTGGACATCGGCGAGTGGGTGATCGGGCAGGCCTTGCGCCAAATGGAACAGTGGCAGGCGACCGGCGCGGTGTGGCCGGTGAGTGTGAATATTGCCGCGCACCATTTTCAGCGCGAGGATTTCGCGCCGCGATTGGCACAGCTCCTGGCGCGCCATCCGGCAGTGGCGCCCGCGCTGCTGGAGATCGAGATTCTGGAGTCGGTGGCGCTCCACGATCTGCAGCGGGCGAGCGACCAGATCGCCGCCTGCCAGCGCCTCGGCGTGAGTTTCGCGCTGGACGATTTCGGTACCGGCTATTCTTCCTTGAGTTACCTCAAACATCTTGTGGTGGAAACGCTCAAGATCGACCAATCCTTCGTGCGCGACATGCTGGATGACGAACAGGACATCATGATCGTGGAAGCGGTGATCGGTCTGGCGCAACTGTTCAATCGTTCGGTCATCGCGGAAGGCGTGGAATCCGCCGAGCATAGCGTATTACTGATGCGCTTGGGCTGCGACGAGGCACAGGGTTACGGTATCGCGCGCCCGATGCCGGCATCTCAGGTGACTGATTGGGTGCGCCAGTATCATCCCGATCCCAGTTGGGCGCTGTGGGCGGATGCGCGCTGGGAGATCAGCAATCTGCCCTTGCTGGTGGCGCAGCACGACCACTTGCAGTGGGTCAAGCGCGTCACACTGGCCGTGGAGAATGCACCGCTGGGGCTGTCCGCAGCGGAACTGAAAAGTCACCACCAATGCCGCTTCGGCCATTGGTACGAGGGGCATGGCAAAACCACCTACGGCCACCTGCCGGAGTTTGCCGCGATCGAACCGGTGCATGTGCGGGTGCACGAAACCGGCGCGGAGATCATCCGGCTGCGCGACGCCGGTGAGATCGAACGCGCGCGCGAACTGTGCAGCACGCTGCTGGGCTTGAAGGACCAGATCCTGGTGCTGACCCATGCCTTGCAGGTGGCGGTGTTGTCCGGCACCACGCGCGATTGAACCGTTGACATCCGCTATTGCCTGGAACGTGGGCGCGCGCCTGTATCGGTTCCGGATTGTTCAATAGAGGGAACCTCTATAAATTCATTTTGCGGGCGAATCGCGGCGTCGCGTGTTGGTTCCGGCCACTGCTCCGCAGTTTCACATCGGCTACGCCGATATGAGCCTTCACCGCAACTTCGTTGTCGCTCATTCCTCGCCTATCCATCTGATATGTCTCGTCATTCGCTGCGCGGCTCCTTGCGCTTCATCCCGCAAAAGTGAATTTCTAGAGGCCCCCTTAGAACCAAGAATCCCCGTGGGCGCACAGTTGATTGCGCGCCAGGGGGTAGGGAATCGGGCACCCACAAAATGGATCATCCGGGAAAAAGCATTCTCACGCGGAGACGCGGAGAACGCGGAGAAATTCAAAAAGATTGTGCCTGTTCCCTCACTCATTGGCTTCGCCGCACCGTGTCGAGGCCGCAGTTTGGTTTTACTCCGCGTTCTCCGCGTCTCCGCGTGATCAACTGCTGTTTCTGGGATTATTCGGATTGACAACAGAACAAGCGTTCTCTATGCTGCGCAGCACGTTCGTTCTGTTTGGGTGTCGCCATGACCGATTTCACGCCTGCCAATGCCAGAGACGTCGAGTACCTTGCCAAGCTGCAAGACTATTACGCCGACTGGAAGAGCATTCCCTCCTACGCTGCGCTGTGCGAAGTATTTGGCATTGCCTCCAAGTCCTGGGTCAAGGCGATTCTTGATCGGCTGGGTGAAGCCGGTTTCATCGAGCGCACGCCGGACGGGATATGGATCCCGACCAGTCAATTCTTTGCGCGTCCGCTGGCGGATGCTTCGGTTCCGGCCGGCATGCCGGTCATGGTGAGCGCGACCCAGGGCGAATACCACGTCATCGACGAGATGCTGGTCGATACGCCTTCAAAAACCACGCTGATCAAGGTGAAGGGCGATTCGATGAGCGGCGCCGGCATTCACGACGGCGATGTGGCGGTGGTGGAGAAACGCGATCTGGCCAATGTCGGCGATATCGTGGTTGCCATCGTGGACGGCGAATTCACCTTGAAGACGCTGGAAAAAGAACGCGGCAAATTCATCCTGCGCCCGGAAAATCCGGCCTACCCCATCATTCGTCCGCACGGGACACTGGAGATTTTCGGCGTGCTGGTGGGTTTGGTGCGCAAATACCGCCAATGAGGGTCTTGTCCGTGTTTCTCACCTATTCCTGATCAAGGTCGGCCTCGACCGGGATCACCAGTTTCACTTCATCGCCGATCATCGGCACATATTTCGCCATGCCAAACTGGGTGCGCTGGATGCTGGCCGTGACGTCGGCACCGCAGTGTCGCCTTCTGTTCAGCGGATGGGGGGCGCAGCGGAAATTGGCGATGGTCAGTTGCAGTGGGCGGCGGGTGCCCAGCAGGGTCAAATATCCTTTCGCGCCAACCGGCCGTTCTCCTTCAAACTGAAGCTCGTCCGCGGTGAAACGGATGGTCGGGTGCAGTTGGACATTGAAGAAATCCGGTGACTTCATGTGCTCATCCCATTTCTGGAATCCCATATCGATCGAATCGGCATCGAGGGTGATATCGATGGTGCCGGCCTGTGCGCCGACATCGAGCGTGATCTTGCCGCGGGTCTGGTTGAAGCGACCGCGCTGGGTGGAATAACCCAGATGATTGATCTCGAACGACGGCCAGGTGTGGGTGGCATCGATCGTGTAGTGTTCGGCGGCAAAGGACTGGGCGGCGAACAGGGTCAGCAGCCAGACCAGCACGTTGCGGAGGGCGATTTGGGTAGGGCGATTCGACATGGCTTTGACCCCGGATAGATCGTCCGCCGATGCTATCGCCGGACACGAGAGGTGGCAAGCGAACTTATTGCGGCGGCAGGTATCATAGCGGGCGCTTGAAAAAATGAAACGCTGCCCCATTTGCGGTGGGCAGCAAATTTCACCTGGGGCCGGGATGGCCCCGATCAATGGAGAGACTGTCTATGAAACGTATTTTCCTGTTCGTTCTGACCAATGTGGCCGTGCTGGCGGTCATCAGCATCACCCTGCGCCTGCTCGGTGTGGATCGCGTGCTGGACGAGAGCGGCGCGATCAACTTCAATGCCTTGCTGACGCTGTCTGCGGTGATCGGTTTTTCCGGTTCCATCGTTTCGCTGTTTCTGTCGAAATGGATGGCAAAGCGGTCGGTGGATGCCCATGTGATCGAGAACCCGCAGGATCCGACCGAACGCTGGCTGGTGGATACCGTGCGGCGCCAGGCCGATGCGGCGGGGATCGGCATGCCGGAAGTGGCGGTTTATGACGCGCCGGATGTGAATGCCTTTGCCACCGGCTGGAACCGCAACAATTCGCTGGTGGCGGTGAGCACCGGTCTGTTGCATGCGATGAGCCGCGAGGAAGCGGAAGCGGTGCTGGCGCACGAGATCAGCCACGTCGCCAACGGCGATATGGTCACGCTGGCGCTGATCCAGGGCGTGGTGAATACCTTCGTGGTGTTCTTCGCCAAGCTGTTTGGCATCCTGGTCGATCGGGTGTTGCTGAAGAACGACGGCCGCAACGGCCCCGGCATCGGCGCGTTCGTGGCCGAGATCGCCGCCCAGATCGTGCTGGGCATC
>Ga0210040_10004582_pt1 | contig 17985 bp, 4 predicted proteins | sample CryGeyCG12114_NA_FD_185462 | JGI IMG/M metagenome (GOLD analysis project Ga0210040, IMG submission 185462) | Groundwater microbial communities from aquifer - Crystal Geyser CG19_WC_8/21/14_NA (SPAdes) (version 2) | ecosystem: Environmental > Aquatic > Deep subsurface > Groundwater | place: USA... | reverse complement strand
GTCGCCGGTCAATGTCTCTATCTGAGTTTCGAACGACTTGCTGGCCGCTTCCCAACGTACACGCTCTGAGGAGAGACTGTCCAGTAGACGAACACTTCGGTCAACTTTGGTTTGTACTCTGGACATTTCAGTCTTGATTGCTTGCGTCTCACTGATGAGAGCAGCATATTCTGTCTTGTACGTCGCTATACTGTCTTCGAGCTTCTTGATTGTATTCTCGATGGCCTTGGCTTCGGCTTTGGTCTGGAGGGCTTCATCTTCAAGTTGCTCGACTTCTGTCCGTAGCGGGCCGACACGGTCTAGAATTTCTGAGTAGTTGACTTGAGCTTCAACCCATTGCACGAGAGGACCGCAGGCTTTACTAGCACGATTGACACGCTCAAAGGTAAAGTCCTCCAGAGACAAGTACTCATCGCGCATCTTCTTCCGAAGACTTGCTGTCATTTGCGCCTCGTTGTCATAGTTGACAATGCTGGCAATGAAATCTTCTCGTCTCACGATGCCCTGGATCGTCTTCCAACTGTCTGCTTTGTTGCCAAGTAGTGTGCACACCGACTCGAGCGCAAGCTTGACACCGGAGGGAGGATTCGCCATTGATCTGACTTCTGTCAAGTGCTGTCGCTTGATGTTGCTTACGCTTCGCTGCGCTTCAATGACAGCGGGTTCAGCTTTCGCAAGATCAGCAAGCACAACCTCCCTTCTCTTCGCAACTTCCCGCTCCTGCTTTTCCAGTGCATTTTGGATTTCAAGAGATGCTGTCTTTCTCGTCTCGGCCTCGCGTTGGTCAGCAACCATACGCTGCAGCTTTTCGTTTGCTTCTGAGTCTTTCGCCTCGAGCTGCGTCTGTTTCTGTGCCAAACTGGTTCGAAGGTCTCTTACTTTGTCGACTGTGTCACGTAGTTTCTCTAGCCCGACATTGAGATGCCGTTGCTGGTCTTCAAGGTCTTCACGCTTCTCCTGAAACAACTTTGCAAATTGCGCCACAAAGTCCAGGTAGTGGCGCGGCGTAAGATATGTCACTACGCCCTGCTGCTTCTCCAGGCGCTGGTTAGTCTTGTGTATCGAATGATGGATGTACACCATGGCATTGATGATGGTATTGCGGTGAGACGCTGGCAGAAGTAGGTCTTGATAAGCAAGGGGTATGCTATCAGGTGCTTTGAAGTTGGCTTTGTCAAGATCAAGTGACTGTGTGAGCTCGTATCCAACTTGGAAAAGTGCCTGATCTGACCAATCACCCATCCAATTGAGCACACAACGATTGAATAAGGCCGGACTTGTGGCTGCCTTAGATGAGAGGCCTTCCTGTGGTGGATTCATCGTAAAGACGACGTGCAAGTTCCTCACGATTTGCTGCGTAAACCATTTGTACAGTTCTTCTTGTGAATCCAGAAGTAGTCCTTGACGTTGTGCACCCTCCTTGCAGGCAGTCATCAAGGCAGAGTATTCGTCGCCTTCAAACAAACCTGGCACTTCGCCGTTGGCAAGCAAGGTATTCATGCGTTCCAGGAACCCGGAATCTAGGACATTTGATTCATCCATGATGAAGCAGATCTTCTGTCCGCGAGTACCACATGCTCGAAGGACACTACGTAGATCGTCGTCGAAATCCTCTGCCGAGTAACGTCCATGAACTTTTATCTGGAAGATGCTCAGGCCGTTCATCCATGCCACGAAGCGTGACAAAGTCGTTTTTCCACTGCCACTCGTCCCAATGAGAATTAGATGTCCTTGTGGCTGGCGAAAAACCCTATCGATCCGCAGGGCATGCTCGAGAACATCGTTGAAGAGTACTAGAGGTACATCCACCTCCTCTTCACAAAATGTCCTTAGACGAGCCTTGACGAATTCGCGGAGCTGTTCCTGCTCAACGGACACATAGTTCTTAGACAGCCAATTCGAGAACAAAATTGGCCCTTGAAGAGCCTGGTCAATATCGGCAGTGGGGAAGTGCTCCAGTGCCGTTTGTCTTACTGCGTCCGCAGTCCAACCTCGTTCATCTTGGTGCACAAGTCTGTCAGAAAACAGACGCAGAGCCTCATGTGCCCAGATGCGAACCAGACCTTCGAGGGACAGCTGCTCAAGCGGCGCAATTGCTTCGTAGATGCCACGGACCCATCTTGTTAGTTCTCTGGGAGAGTAGACATAGTGAGGCTGGATATCAGCGGTGAAACGCTTCTGTGACTTGAGGTAAAAATTAACCATCGCTCTCGTGAGTGCATCACCATACCCGCGGAGGCTGGGAACGACTTTGAGTACGGCATTATTGAAAGTTCCATAGATCTGCGTCAGTGAAAGCTCGCCCGGATAGTCTACCATCACGACAGGAGCATGACGAAGAAAGCGTGCGCCCATCGCATGACGTCCAGCGTCTTCGGGTGGATTACATGCTCCGACAAACTGAACGCGCTCTAAACTGACCCACGCCTTGTCAGTTGTCCTCCAAAACCCGTTTTGCTCGATCAATTGACGAAGAAAACTTATGGCACGCTGTGTACCATATTTATCGGGGGCAGGGAGGTTGATCTCATCACAGAAAATCACGAGCCATCGCCCAATTTGGGTTGGAGCTAGTACCAAGCCATTCAAGGTTTTCTTGTATTCGCAATATTGCTCAAATGTCTTGATAATGAGCTCGGGCATCGTTGCACTTGAAAAGTTGAGGCCAACGACTTCCATGTCAGGCAGCTTGCGGAGTGCACTGAAAAGCGTCATGGTCTTGCCAGAACCTGGCGGACCACAGAGCATAAGCGGCTTGTGCTCGGCAAGCCATGAGTAGAGCACATCCTCGTGTCTGACAGTGTCTACAGTGGGTATGATGACATCAGTTTGTGTGATGGAATGTGTATTGACCTCGATCGTTGGCACTTGAGCTTGCCAAGGAACCCATTGCGCTTGAGGTAGAGTGGCATCATAATCAATGAGCGAGGTAGATTCGTCCAGGGTTGGCAAGCTGGCATTGGTCATAGTGCTGATGAAGTCACCAAAGACCTTGCGAATAGACAGTGAGGCGTCGCCCACCAGCGCCCAAACTGTCGCAACAAGCAGTTTCTTGGAGATATATGATTCGATTTGTTCATCATCCAGAGGGAATTCAGGATGATGTGCGTTGTACTCGAGGATAGAGCGGCAAGCCTTGGCGAGTAAACTGAATAAGCTGTTAAGCACTCGTGCCTCGGTGTACTCCATTATGTGTTTCTGTGTGCCTGCAGTTTGTAGCGCGCGAAGCAAGAAGTCGTCCCGCTCAACAAGATTTGTTAATATTGCAACAACTTGACGTTGTGTTTCCTGAGCACGTCCGGAGAGTTGCCCGCCAGTGGAGACGTCTTCGTCAAGGTCCTCGAAGGTACGCGAAGCCAGATTCGAGAGATAGTGCTTGATCATAAGTGCAGGTGTGACAGTATCATCGCTGAACCATACCATACCACACCTGCTGACTGTGGCAAGAGTTGCGTACTTCAGGTTCTCTACCTCAAACATGATTCGAACATTTGGTGGTAGATTAAGACGCTCGCCGTTTGGTAACGTCAAGATTTTGTTGTCGTCGAGGACGCTGTTCAGGTTCTCCACCCACTCGGGATCAACATCTCCATCGAAGACAATCCAATGGCGCTTAGCATCCTCGCCACGAAGGTTGTCCACGATTCTCCTGAGAGTCGACGTAAAAAGTCCATCGGTCCACTCTCGAGTGGTGCTGTCAAGGCTGCCATACAGTGCTTCCTTCGACATGACCTTGGGGTCAATGACGTGATGCACACCATCAACAGCCTCAATTCTCTGCAAGGCCTGTAGTAAGACTTTCCATATTTCAGATTTGCCAGACGCGGACTTGCCGACCATCATCACACCGTGGTGTATGTTCTGTATCTGATAGAGTTGTAATATCTTGGTTAGCCATTCGTCGCTCAAGGTCAGATGTCGTTCTTTCATAACATCTTCGATGGCAGTCTTCAGCAAGGTCAGATCGGCAGGAACGTAGTCAATACCAGGAAAATCACTCTGTTGTACCACGATGAGACGCTGAACATCATCCTTGATCATCTTGGGGGCGACGGTCTCGCGTATGCTTTGCACAAGAATCTGCGACTCTAAGAGACTCGTATCCCCAGCATTATCTTTGTCGGCTTGCAGACGCATACGCTTCAGGCCGCCCGAGCTCACAAGCACGCTCTTGAGTGCACGAAGTCCGAAATCGTAATGAGGCTGTTTGGATAGGCGCTGAGCACAGTGTTGGAAAAAGGGGACAACTTGCCGAGCAATCTCTTTCGCTTGTTTGAATCCTTGGGAAAAAAGCATTACCTCAGCAATCAATTCCTTGTCAGGCCTTGACATGGCAACACTCCGGAATAGTTTTTTAAGGTTGTCTGGAAGATTCGATCGTCCTGCGTACCCAGGATTCATGGTTATGAACAGGCCAGAGTTCTGGTTGACGCGAAATCGTCGTCCGACGAGGTCAATGTGTGCTTTTTGCTCATGAGTACTGTTTCGAAGACCAATCTGAATGTTCTGGATCATCTGTGAGACCGCAGACAGGATGCGTTCCTCCAAGCGGTTGAACTCATCGAAGCAACCCCAAGCTCCTACTTGGCAGATGCCAAGAAAGATACGTCCCATAGCCTGGAAGTCGAAGGTGTCATCGCAACAAAAGACTAATGTAAAGCGTCCTAGTTGCAACCCTAGTGCTTTGACAGACTCCGTCTTTCCTGTGCCGGCTGGACCGTAAGGAGAACCACCCAGTCTCTGGCACAAAGCTTGGGTAAGAGTCAAAAAGCAACGGTCCGTAAGTGGTGTACGGACTAGACGATCAGGTACACCAAGATATTCATAACCGTAGTCCAGGCGTGCATTGGCCATCTCGATATGCAGTCTGTCCATGAGTTCGACGTCTTTCTCATACACATATCTCATTTGCAAGAGCCACATGTAGTGACCTGGGGACGCTGCCTCTGCCTTGATGAGTTTGGCGATGATATCTCGCTGGTGAACAGCCTCTGTGATAAAATGCTCACACTTCTTTCGAGTAAGTGTCGGAAGCTCCTGAAGCACACTCTCTGCGAGCAAGCTGAGAAGCCGCACTTCCTGTTCGTGAAGTTTAGAAAGACCTTCACCGGCGCGTTCAAGGCATCCCTGCACAAGTGTTGTCCATACAACCTGTGCTCCAAGGATAATGATCTGTGCTGGAAACCTGCCCAGATAGTCTTGGAAAGCCATGACATCAAGGTCCTCTGCAGAAAATAGCGGCTCGAAGGCTTCGACTGCCTCGAAAAGCAATTCAGCTAACGTGTGTTTAGCGTGAAGATCCAGCGCTGTTAGCCAATCGTTGATTTTAGGTAGCTTTATCAATGATACCTCCTTCTTGAGGTCAATTGCTTCGCCCTCCTTCGAGACAATTGCAATGATAGAGTTTTCGTCATTGACTTGGACGTTGGATATACCCGCAAACATCTTTTTGAAGTGTTTCGCTACTCTTGTTGTCTCGTTGCTGTTACCAATGATTTCCAACAGATCTTCGTCACCAACGAAGTAGAATCGTGGAAAGGATACGCGCTCGCGTTCCAAATACTCACCCAAGGCTTTTTGTATCTTGCTGAGAAGCTCTGCTAGTCGTTCAAGCGATTTCTGTACACCAGGTATGGCCAAAACGTCCATCACAAATGGCGATTTGTAAACTTTCTTCATCACAGCTGAGAATTCTGTGTTGATGTTCGAGAATCGGCTTGACTCAGTTGGTAAGAGATGCTTGATGTCGTTGTTTCCACTGAACACACCCTCAAGGTATACCCACTGGCGCTGTACGTCAATCCAGACATCGAAGAGAACATGTACTCTGTTCAACTTATCTTCCCAAGACGACGCCTCTTCTTCAAACTCTCTATAATATGGCGAGTGTCTCATTGCTTGCAAGGAATTCAAGTTCTCACTACACTTCGTGAATAGATCGTCCCAGCCACGGATCAGCCGGCACTTGTTTTGATAGTTCACCAATTCCAGCGGATAAGACTGCCAAGTGTCGCGTACTTGCCGCACGAAGTCCTCAAGAGCAAGCTCTCCACGGGCTTGCATGATAATATCACGGATAGCTGCCTCGCTTGTTACCAACTGTAAGTCCCAGACATCACCAAGGGTCATGGAAACCTCTGAAAACCTCTTTCCAGGTCTCAAAGCTTTGTAGATTTTCAGCCAATGCCGTTCTCGAATCGCGTCGGATTTCAGGTCTAAAATCAAAGGGTTGGCTTTGAGTAGTTGCCGTAGGACATTCTGAACGTGCTCAAACGCTGCATACTGACGCATGCGGCTAGGCATCTCCTTCGTAAGCTTGACGAGCCCATCGAGTGACTGGCGAGTTTTGCGTGGCTGGACACTGCCCCAGAGCATATCGCGTAAATCATCTATGCTTTGCCAAATCGTGGACAAAGCAGACCACACTGACATGAAATCATGGACTTCCTCCAAAATTGCAGCAAGAGAATCGTCTCGACTATGGGGCAACGACAGTGCTTCTTTAGCTTTAGAGACAGTACTTGCCTCATTTTGTAACTTTTCTAATCGCGATTGGTATGTCTTCAGAAGTCCGGAAGCTTCAGATGGAGGAATCGTGCCCGACACCGGTTTCTCCTCTGCCCACTGTGTGACTGTATCCGCAATGCGCTGGCTGATCACTCGATCTTCTGCTGCAATCTTTGCCCGTAGAGCGTCGGTTTGGTCTTCGACGAGCCTGCTTTTGCGGTCAAGAATCTCCTTGAAAGCGTCCCACTCATCGCTGACCTGATTCGCAGACAGCCAATCAGTCGCAAAACTGTAACGTTGTCTCGAAAGTGCCGTCTGGCCTTGTCGAAACAGGTCAACTTCTGGCTCCCATAAGACTGTATTCCGCTTGCACTGTTGAACAGTAGTGATGAACGCGACCGCTTGACCGGTTGATGAGGCTTCTAGAGATTGGCTTTCGAGATCAATTCGAGATCTCTGCAAGTCTGAGAAGACTTCTCTCATCCGGTTACCAAGGATAGATCCAAATTTCACAGTGACTTCGTACTGCCACTGATCATATTTCTGAGTAATCTTCGACTGCACTTGCTCATAATCGAAGGTAACATAACCCATGACTCGCTGGGTATCTGAGGTATCGAAGGTAGCACGGGCATGTCGGATTTCCTGCAGCAACTGATGCCATTGAGTAAGATCTTCGCGTAGGGTATCATGAAGATGGTCAGAACGAAGGTCCCACAATGATTGATACCTTGACCATTCCTCGAGGTATCCTGACATCTCCGCAACTTTGTCATCAACGGCCATGTAAGCGCTTTGAAGGTCAACAGTGTCGCCGAGCGGAAGGTCGGTAAACTTCGCATCGGCACGGTTTGTGCCCATACTCATGCTCAGTTGATATCGGGAAGCTTTAATTTGTTGCAGATTGCAGATCGCACCAAGCCACTCCTCAAGCTGAGACAGCCAGCAGGCTTTGACAAAATTGATGGGCGGATCGACGAAAATTGTCTGATTGTTCATGAGGATCTCTACACGAATCATGGGGAAATTCACCGTGTACGTCTGATCATCGGAGTCAAGTTGAGGATGTGCCAAATCAGCCGTGTCGCCTGAAGCGAATGACCTCGTCCAGTGTGTCAATGCGTTCTTCAGACGTTCTCTGAGAATCTCCTCTAATGCTGCATTCAACCTGGCAACCCAATGGCCTAGGTTTGTATAATTTTCGAGATTGAGCTTATCAACTGCATTTTGAATCACATCTAGCCGTTGTTGAAAGATCCGAGCATTGTAAGGACATGACTTCAAATCGGAAAGGGCTTGCTTGACTGACTGGTCAATTTCTTTGAGAGTCGAAGTTTTCGTGTCAAGGGTCGCAACAGCGGTAGATAGGTCTCGAATGTATTGTACATGCTTACTGTCAGACCGTACTGTGGTTGAATCGCCAACGACAGAACCATCATGCCCTCCCGGGTTTTGTTTGACGTGCATGTCATAAGAATGCACGAATGACTCCCAACGCAAAGGGACACCTTTGGCAAAGAGCACTTGAACATCCCTTTCGTACCCAGCAAGTAACTGAGCGACATCGGGCAGCTCCTGGATGGCTCTCATGGTCGATGCATAGCCAGCCACGCTTTCCATAAGACTCAGAGCGTAAGGATATACGCGCTGAGCTTCTTTCGACACGGTGGATATTCCGTGCGGAATGTGAAAATCAAGCCAAGTCAAATTCCGTACTTCCTTAAAGAGCACAATGATATGTCCATCAAAGTTGACACCAAGCTCGAATAAACTATTGGCCGAACGTCCTCGGCCAATATTGAAGAGACGACCTGAGATTGAAAGATTTCTTCTTTGCACATCATCTCGCCATGCGGCGAAAATGTCCGTAGTAGTCAGCTTCTTGCGGAACAATTTGCTCTCCATTTGCAGTTTCTCGCCATCAGAGTGTAAGGCCCAGTCCTGACCAAGAACAGCCTCAACTTTCTTCATGTAGCCATCTAGCTGCGCTTCGATCTGCCGGACCCAAATTATAGAGCCTGCCACTGGCGGCAAATCTCGGAGTTGCGACATCATCTGTGCCTCGGAATTGCCATATTGCTGCTTGAACCGTTCGTGCAATGCTGCAATGTCACGTTTCACGTTCTCAAGCAATTGTGTCTGATACTCGCTGATAGCGCCACGGACTTTGGGTCTGACTAAAAGAGCATTGAACTTCGCAAAGACGCGAAACATCTCATTGGCGGTCTTGGCCGTTGCCAGGCGGTCCCGGAGTCTCGCAATGATGGAATTCTCCACGCGTGATGTCCTTTCAGTGTAGTGCAGTTCTACCTGTACCCACAGCTCTGTTCCTCGTGGCGAGACGTCAAGAACATCGACATCTCGAATAGCATTGAACGCGTTGGCGACCTCTTGGACAGCGTCAACGTCACCAATTTCCCCAATGATTGCGACCTGGTCTTTCTCATTTGAAACTGAGGAGCCAGAGCTTGAACGGGGTCCTAGAACGTTGACAATGGTTTGCTGAAGCTGTTCATGGTTGACGCGGAAGGTGTTCACGTATCTTAGACGTTCTTGAGAGCGTGTATGTCGTGGGTTGATACGGATAGGTATGATCTCTCCTTTGCGTCGCTTGGTAACATCTCTCGCAACATTGGTGAACTCTTTGACTTCTTCGTCCCATGTATTCCAGATGCTGTTTGTGCTGCGAATGAGGGACAGAAACTCCTGGTAACTCAGAGACATCAGAGATCTGCCGCGTAGAATTCGGTGTAATTGGCTATCCAGGTCCTCCGAGATACCCTCGACTAACTTTAGTGCCCGTCGTATCGGATAATTGCAGATTCTAAGTTTCTTGTTCAAGTGAGTGAATATTAACACAAGGGCCTCCTGGGCTTTGCTGAGGGACGTGGCAGACGACAACCCGTCCAATGGGAAGTCGCGCATGAGCTGGTTGTAACCACGAACTGTTTCGAGGGCATCTTTCAAGCCGGTATCTTCTCTTAAACTAAGGAAAGCTTGATGACGCTTTGCAGTCTTTAAAATGTTCAAAGTCAATTGAACACCGTCTGTCAAGAGCTCGTCCTCCACATGTTTCAACGCAGATTCGAGCGATAGCCAGAAGTTGATCTCTTGAGCAGCGGAACCGCACTCAGCCTCCTTAGACAGCTTGGTGAGCGCTTGTATGGATTTGATCCAGCCATTGACATGATTTTGTATGCTGTTGAGCACTGTTGTATTTTCCAGGACATGAGCAGGTATCAACTGTATCGAGGGCCGGACACCTTGAGATTCTGCTTCATTCAGAGTGTCAGCAACGACTTGATGCATAGGCAAATGTACCATGGGGATATCTGTGTTCTGTTGTAAGTGTAGCAAACTCATCTCAAGTTCAGCCATCCTTCTCTTCGCGCCGGGTATTCCGGTTTTAGCCTCTGGATCTTGCCAGACACGCCCCGAAAGTTCCTGAGTCCGGCTATAGGCTTCAAAATATGGTCCCAGAGCATTATGCAGCACGGAATGAAGGACTTCGAATGGCGAAACAGTGCTGGCGTGTTTGCGAGCGTTGTCGTCATCTTGAAAAGAGCCCGGCAAATTGACAACGTGTATCTGTGAGGCAATGGGTTTCGAAGCTTCGATAGGCACAGGTCGTTTTAGGAAGGCAATTGAGCCAACGGTGGTAGGACCAGAGGAGAAGTCGGAGGACAGGGAGTAGATGTGCTCGCTTCCTTGATATCGTATTTAGCAAACATACGCCCGGATGAATGAAATACCTACGATCTGTCTCATCGTGACCATTTACCAAATCTTGCCGCAGGTCCTTCTGCGCGTACAGTGCAACCTGAGGCTCCGAGGAAAAGCGCGTACATTTGTTGATGGAGTCAGCTCGCTGAGCCTCAGACAACAGACTTCCTACGGCCTCGAGCTCCCCTCTCGCAGTCCCGAGCGTTGTCTCAATCAAACTGGCAATGTGTTCAAGGACGACCAGGGGGTCTGCTGGTTGCGGCGTGTATGGTGTGGCAACACCATCAGGCGTGCTCGGTGTTGTGTCCCCCATCTATGAAAAGAATAACAACGTGGCACGCGATGTAGATTGATTTCCCAATGCAGTCCCAGGAACGCCGTCGCCATGCAGAGATTGTTGACAATCGTTCATTTCGGAGTCTCTAGAACATGGAAACCAAACCAACGGGCCTGCACTGCGGAGAGGCCGCGTTTGGAGAGACGTTAAGCCCAATCAGGGTAGCGGTAGATCTATCTCCACACGGCGATCTAACGAATTGCCTTCCACGCTGCCATGGTTCCCTGCATTGTTCCTGCATACCTCGATACGGTGGAAGCCCACCTACCTAGTTAGATAGGTTAGATGAGAACGACCATCAGTAGGGACCGTGTTCTCCGTTTGTCCTTGCCACAGAACTTGGAGCTCAGCCGTGCCAATCGTAGGATCAATCATATAATAATGAATGCACAGTGCTTAGCTCTTTGGAGATGAGAACAAGTTATTAGGTCTTCGGCACGATTTCATCCTCTACTGGTAGAAAAGGGTGGTCCTTCAACAACAACACAGGACAGAGTACTTCCTTCGGAGGATGGTCCAGTCATACAATAATCTTCTCTCAATATTATCACGTGTCTGTGAAGAATTAAACCCCGGCTATATACAAATCCATTGTGGTAAGCGCAACACCAAATGTTCAATACAACATGGAGTCGTATGAATTGGGCGTGACTCTAAACAGTCTACTAGGTTCAAACGCATACCACACTGGATATGCAGCTGACCCCATGTTGAAGAAACCTTACATGAAAACAGGTATCTCAAAGCGCCCCTAAGTCTGTCAATCAACACAATCCTGTCCTCTCCCTTCCTACGTCGTCATTCGTGTCAGTCGTCACAAGTCCGTGCAGATCGTCAATGCTGTCTTCTTCGCGACGGCACGATTGCGTTCAGTATACCTGGCTGCGTCTCCTTTTTTGCGCGTTTCAATCTCCGCCATGACCTATGATGCTAGGCAAGGTAGCGATAGGCGGACTACCACTTCTTTTACGGTGATACTGTATCCGACACAGCGTCGGACGTTTTGCATTGTTTTGCACATTGTTCGGTTTCCGCATGTTTGATTTCTTCTCGCGTTCGTGCCGGGAACGGCACTTGGGTTCGCAAGATTCGTATGGTCTCTACATCCTGCATGGATTGGACGAATTTCGGTGCCTCGTGTCTGTGAATTGTTGTTCCGAGAATGCGGAGTACTCAAACCGTTTACCTGGCCATTTCTATTTCTTTGTATTGTTTGGGGGGGTTTCTGCTGGAATCATTGGTCATTTCTCGGACGGCTGTCGCATACTCGAAATTTAACTCTGAAGATCCGCCAGAATGTCTTTTTGTCCAGCTGTCTTGGTGCTGGAGCATGTGAGCATCACTTGCTTTTCGGTGGCCATCATCGTGGTCTAAAGCATCAATGCCATTCTCTTCGAGATCACGATCCCGCGAAGCAGTACGGCCAATGCCGGCGTACTTCTCATGCTCGATATGAGCCGGGCCAGGCTTCATTTCTTCCCATCGAGGTTGAATGTAGTCCCCATCTGGAGAAGGCATTGCTGGAAGGTTGCCAACTGGGAGGGCTCGGTCACCTTTTGGTGGAGGGTCGATCCAGCTGTTTGCGTTCATGACTCTGTTTCGATGTTGCACTGTACGATTGTCGCTTCCATCGATGGCGAAACTACCCAGCCTGCTAATCTTGAATGCTCGAAGGCGATCCAAGGCCGTCTTAAAGTCATCCAACACCACAGAGTCGGTCAAACACTTGAAGACGAAGGACAGCTTCCAGAATGGATTAATACCAACGGGGAGTGCATTCTTGAGAACAGATGTCACAGACAGGACGTCCATCACAATGAAGCAGACACTGAGAGCCATCGCACCAAGCATGACTGCGAATCGAGGCGATATGCGAACGATCTGACCAATGCTGAGATCATATTTCGTTTTGATGTTGTAGACGAGGTAGACAGCGGCAGCTATCCACCATGGGTCTCGACACAACGCTTCCCAGGGTCTGGTCTTGAGGAAAACTTTATTGACATTGTGAAAGTAGGTGAAGTTGGCGTATATTTCAACCACCCAGTACGGTTGAGCTAGGATGACGGTGCCGATGAAGATTCGGCTTGCCGTTTTGGACAAGAAAGGTCTCAGCTTCATCCATGATATCACGTTATGTAAGCTCCACGAGATATTCAGTGGTATTGCCGCAGCCGACAACCACCAGGCGTAGACGGGTGGATTGAAGAGGATGAAAAACCCTTGCCAGTACCCGAGAACGAGCTAATTGCCAGTCAGCGAAGACACAAGGGTGCTCGAATACGGGAACGCACTTCTAGCAGGATGAGTTTGTGTAATAGCACGCCACGGCGCATGTTTGCCAACGTGATGCACGACATGATGATGAGCGACCCAACCATGAATCCCTCAGCCCAGGCTTCGAGCACAAGGCCATCTGGATCTGAGGGCTTCGTCACAATTGTGGCTTCTCTTTTCACAAGGAATTGGGCAAATCTGCCCAACTCGGGGATCGGACTCATCGTGAGTCTCGCAGGACAAGGGATACGTCAGGATGAAGTAGAGGATGGATGATCACATCGGCAGTAGAATTACTGTGGCATACCGCTCGATATCGACATGCGCATGGCGAGAAAGCTTCGACAGAGACAGGAAGGGACGTGGTGGAAATCCTGGGGTTGACAGGGAGAACCAAGAGAGAGAAGGTCACAGAGTGACAGAGGTCAACGAGCAAAAGGCGGCACAGGTGACAGCAGCCTCCTTGTCGCGGCGAAAGCCCCAGAAGCAGCGGGTTTGGGGCTGTCCGCGAGTGGGTGGTCGGCACTACAGTACCGCCAGACGGCAAGTGCCTCGAGTCCTGGGCGTGCACGGTGACCGGTCTAGCCCCAAGGATCGTAGCAAGCGGCGGGACAAAGTATTTAGCGAGCGAGCACGCGACGCTAACCATTACCTAGGTACATGTCGCGATATGTTAGTGCAATGATCGATCACGGGGACCACCAATCGCTCTGCCGTGTGGTTGTGCCGCATCGCCGGCAGCGCACCGCCAGACACCTGCACTCATACAGGATGGGATGGTGGTGGGGTCAGCTACGGGTCCAGGGACTCAGAGTCAGGGCACTCTGATGGAGCCCCGTGCGTGATACGAAGCACGACTACTCGGAGTGCATAGAAAAGGCTGGGGCTGTCAGGGTTAACAGCAATAATCCTTGTTCATACCAGTTTCATGCATCACAAGAAACAAAGATAATCGTCAGCATCGGGAGTAGTCCATCGGAACATGAACCAGTATTAGGGTAATAACGGCAGCAACCATGAAACATTAAGGGGTCGTGGTCGTGGGTGAGTCGCATCGTCGTTAGCTACTTACCCAGATGAACGACACTGAGCGCACTTTCTAGCAAGCCGGGAAACCATCCAAACCATGTGGGATAAGTACTAAGCACTAAGTAGCTCGCGGGTACACAGGAATCTCAAAGATGTGCAATTCTTCCCTCTTGGCCGTTGCTGGGCGCACCAAAAGGTATGGAGGCGATTGTTATTGCGATGTATTGCTCGAGCCTATTCTGGTCATAATTGCCAAGGTAGGTACCTAGGTACCGACACAACACGCGCTCCAACGCAGAAGCCCAAGCTCGGTTTTGTTACTTCCTTGAGTGCCCAATTGGAACTACCTAGGCAGGTAGATACCTAGAAGTCCGGGTGCCATGCTGCCAGTGCCATGTGGTTCTATATTGCCATCACAATCACGCCCATTTGATAGAGCAGCCAATTGCGTTTATCAATAAGGAAGATCAAGTATGTTAATGCCAATCAAGTCATTAGTGAACATAGAAGATAGGTACCTAAGTAGCGATTCGTGTGAGACGTTGTCGAAGTCGCCGCCATACAAACCAGTCATCAATTAAGTTAGTCAACACGTCTCAGCCCGGGCGTGATTCATCCACCACTGTGACCACTTGGCACCTCGATTTCCAGAGTCTCGGTGATGACGGTTGCAGCCATCGTCGGCCATCGATTCCAGATGGGTACTAAGTACTAGGTATGCTCAACTAGGTACGTGTTACAACAATCACTAGCCTGACCGCCCATGGAAAAAGAAAGCTGCAGTCGGACCATAAAAACCAAGAACTTGGTGATACCTACCTAGGTAATAAATTGCTGGGGCCAAGGCGGCCTTATGGCCTATCAAAGCAAGTCGCAAGTTTATCCGAAGAGTTCGCATCAAGCCACAACCCTTATTCTCGTATTCCTTCCACCGCACTGACTGGGGCTTGCATTCGTGAAACGCGGAGCCTGCATCAATCATGGCCCGCACCACCACCGTCCACCATTCCTCTTGATCACAGGTCGACAGCATGGAGCATTTCAAAGACTTCTCGGACCCGCGACCAACAGAAGGACCGGACACCGAAGTTGCTGCGAGAGGGAGCACAAGAACCCTCCGGACTTCCTTGGAAGGTCATGTCGTCCCTGCCGCTGCTGTTGACGATGACCCATTGGACGAGGCTGAGAACCAGGGACTTGCCAGAGTTGACACTCGAGTGCATGAAGTAGAAGAAGGCAAGCCGGGATTGCCTGCTTATCTGTATCCTCAACTCTTAAACAATCCCCCAGATTCGCATTTTGCTGTGTCCAACGAGAGAGATAGCGAGGATGAAGAGGCTGATGTCGGTCCTGCACAGTCGTTCCAACGCCCTGCCAGTCCGTCCCCGGTCGCTTTGCAGCGCAATCGAGCGGCACTGGTAAGCAAAGTTGGCGATGAAGGCGTCAATCGGATGCACAAGTTCAGTCTTTACGAAACTACCACCTATTTCTACATTGTCGGATCGGATTTGCTAGACGCCTCCTTCCGCATACTCAAGATTGACCGGACCTCTGAACCTGGTGAGCTCAACATAGCTGAAGACGACATCGTCTACACCAAAAAAGAAACGTATCAAATCTTGAACGCCATTGATGAAGGAAACAGGAGTACAGGCGGACTCAAGCTCAAGACGAGCTTTTGGGGTCTGTTGGGCTTCATTCGCTTTACAGGACCCTATTACATGCTCTATGTTACCAAGCGGAGCCAAGTGGCCATGATTGGCGGACATTATATCTATCAAGTGGACAAGACAGAGCTCATGCCATTGACCACTGCGGCTCACGCAAAGTCCAAAGGCGACAAGTACTTAGAGGAAGCTAGGTTCCTCACCATTCTCAACAACTTGGACTTGACACGATCATTCTACTTCAGCTATTCGTACGACGTGACGAGATCGTTACAGCACAACATCATGAGGGAGCGACAAGCATTGCAAGAAGGATTGGCTACACCTCTCAAACCTGATCATAATAACATGTTCGTATGGAACAATCACCTGCTGGAGCCTGCCAAGGAGACTTTGCGTAACCCCTTCGATTGGTGTCTGTCAATCGTCCATGGATATGTAGATCAATCTGCTCTGTCAATCTATTGGGGTCGCACGGTTTATGTCACTATCATCGCTCGGCGTTCGAGGTTTTTTGCAGGTGCAAGATACCTGAAGCGAGGCGCAAATGATCTTGGATATGTCGCTAACGATGTCGAGACGGAACAAATCGTCTCAGAGATGTTGACCACCTCATTTCATGCACCAGGCCCCACCTTGTTTGCCAGCCCCAACTGGACCTCTCATGTACAGCATCGTGGCAGCATCCCACTGTACTGGACACAGGACAGTACTGGCGTCACGCCGAAGCCTGATATTCAGCTCAATGTCGTTGACCCTTTCTTCAGTGCTGCAGCTTTGCATTTCGACAATCTCTTTCAGAGATATGGTACGCCAATCTACGTGCTCAATTTGATCAAGTCGCGAGAGCGAACACCTCGTGAGTCAAAGCTACTGCAGGAATACACAACAGCAATAAGCTACCTCAACCAATTTCTGCCACGAGACAAACAGATTCTATACCATGCATGGGATATGAGTCGTGCATCAAAGAGTCGGGATCAAGACGTCATTGGTAGTCTCGAGGCAATCGCTGAGGACATTCTACCGAAGACGGGATTTTTCCAGAACGGCAACGACCCTGAGTCTGGGCTCCAGCTGCAGAGTGGTGTGTCAAGAACAAATTGCATTGACTGCCTTGATCGGACAAATGCTGCACAGTTTGTCATAGCGAAGAAGGCATTAGGTTATCAGCTACAGGCCCTAGGTGTCATTGAACACCCATCCATTGAGTACGATTCCGATGCTGTCAATCTCTTCACCCATATGTGGCATGATCATGGCGATACAATAGCCGTGCAGTATGGTGGTTCTCATCTTGTCAACACAATGTCAACATACCGTAAGATCAATCAGTGGACTAGCCACTCTCGCGACATGGTTGAAAGCTTCAAGCGATACTACAACAACTCTTTCATGGATGCACAGAGACAGGAAGCCTACAACTTGTTCCTTGGCAATTATGTTTTTGTCCAAGGTCAGCCTATGCTGTGGGACTTGTCAACGGACTATTACCTCCACCACTCGGATCCTCGTTCAATGTTCGGCAAGCGGAGGCCAAGCTACCGGAAATGGTACACAGAGGAAAACCTGTATGGAGCACAAATTCCGCCCTCGATTTGGCCACGCGAGCTGAGGGAAAGGCCACTTCAATACTTTGATGACTATTGGGTTGAGTACTACCGGCCTCTCGCGCTCTCGTCCTTCAAGAAGCTTCTCTCTTTCAAGATGCACTCCAACCTTCGTTACATTCCCATCAGTTCAACGACAGCAGGCAAGTACGATCTCAGTCCCTTCAGAGTCCGTACCGCGCACGACACCGATCCCTCGGCCCAGGACAAACCCCTGTCTCACCGACGGAAAGGCGTCACATTCATATCCCCTTCTGAAGACACCTCCGCTTTCGATACGAGATCATCTATAGACGCCCGTATAGCCTCTTCTACCACTCTTAACGAGAAACCGCCCAAGCCCGTTGCCCTTGGTCCCTGGCTCGATGCGCAACAACAACTTCACGGCTCGCATCGCAAACACGGCATTATCAAAGAACCCTCCTTCGAAGTGCCTTTCCCACACTCCAAGTCCTACCAGGTTCCCACTACCACTACAACATCAACCGGCACCACAACTCCCCAAGCTACTACCAAAGCGGAACTTGCCCTCCAAGCCTTTACTCAGCTGATCACACACTCGCTCTCCCCGACGGTTCCCGAATTCGACAACGCTGAGTACCACCGCTATATCACGCACCCGTCCAACATCCCGCTTATCATCTCTTCCGACACCGACTACTCCACCGCGCCTGCCGAGTTTCTCGAGTATCTAGCCAAGACAGCGGATAATCAGGAACTCAATTACGTGGATGAAGACAGAGGGGCGGTTGGCTTGACACTAGATGAGAAGGCTGAGGCCAGTCTGGACGAGTATGCCGAATGGGTAGAAAGTGGGTGCAAGGAAGAACCGTTG
>Ga0210040_10004581_pt1 | contig 17991 bp, 10 predicted proteins | sample CryGeyCG12114_NA_FD_185462 | JGI IMG/M metagenome (GOLD analysis project Ga0210040, IMG submission 185462) | Groundwater microbial communities from aquifer - Crystal Geyser CG19_WC_8/21/14_NA (SPAdes) (version 2) | ecosystem: Environmental > Aquatic > Deep subsurface > Groundwater | place: USA... | reverse complement strand
TAACATTTCAAATTGAAACATTTAATTACAAAATTAAACCATTTTGGTCACGGTTGGGGTTATTCTAAAACCTGTCTGAAAACTGCGCACACAACTTTTACCCCGTTCCAAACAGAGTGTGTTAACAGAAATTCCAACTTGCGTTTTCAGGTGATTTTAGCTTTAACATGTGGAGCATAGGGCGCTCCCGTTTCTAGTAATTCTAAGACTCCGCCTTCGGCTTCGTAATAAACAGGTTTTTCGTTATCTCGTTCACCTGGAAAAGTATATTAGATTAAGACAGACTGTACAGAAAGTTCAGTAACTGGAAAAATGTTATGCTATAGCATGTGTCGTTCTTATTGTATCACATATAGTGATTGATATCTATGATTTAGTCAAACCAGATTTACTTGTAAGGAAATTTGTGTGCTTGCTTGTGTAAACTATTAAAAAGGATACTAATAAATAACAATTTGAAAATCTGAGAAATTATTTTCAGTGGTCATGATCAGATTTCAAGAACTAAGTTGTATCTATTACCCTCTTAGGAATAAATGTTGACATCAGCGACTCGTAGTGCGAAATGTTATATTAGGTATAAAAGTCATGTTCTCAGCGTGAAGTGATTTATTACGCTCTTGAAGGTTTTGCCAAGCAATTATTACAGAGAGTCTAAATTCTGTTGAAATAAAGATAAGCGATGCGCTTGTTGTTTCCAGAATTTATCAGAAAAAAATATTTTAGGTTGGGAAATTTCGCTTGAAAACTTGGCTAAAAAGTATTAGAAAACAATGCATTTGCTATTATGGATGAACAAAGCAAAAGTTTGGATAGAACTGATTTACATCCATTGGGTTCATCATTAATGAGTTGGCGTAGGCAAACGATTGTGAAAGCAAATTTTTAATAAACTGTATAAAAGGGATTCATGTCCTCGGCAGATAAAACGAAATGAATGGAATTGCTTACACAAGTTCACAAAACAATACCAGACAAAAGTTCATTTTGACTAGCGCAAGAATTCTATATAGTACTCAAAATTTCTGTGGGACATACTAGGGGACTAGGGGTACACCCGAAGCCATTTACTTTCGTGTGCTTTTTCCAGTCAATCAGATCAGTAGGTAGAGTTGGGTAGCATTGTTTGCTCTGATTGGCTGGGAGAAGTACGCGCGTAGCAATGTACGAAAGTATACGGCTTCGGATGTACCCCTATTGAGTATGAGCTAATGGAGGAGTCTGGGCGTGCACATAGCTAATATACGGACTACGTCTAATGTCCCCGCTGTCACTTTTCAAATATATATAATGTAAATCAAATTTATATATGTACACTGCAATGCGGCTTTGGTGTATTTGTTTTTGTTAGTTGATCTATCAAATTCCACATTAGTTAACTTGATGAGCTGAATTTCGAAAACTATATAGATTACAGACATACTACAGATTAAATATCTACCAACTAACTAACAATATCAATGTCCTTGGCAGATATCAATGAATTATATTGTGTTTTTCATTATGTTTCACAAGAGTTTAGAAGAAATCACATCACAAGGGTTTTTAATTAAGCCCTGACTTAATTTCTAGTTAATTAAAAAACTTGCCATTATGCTTTCTCCAAGTACTAAAAACAATTTTTGCAATTAAAAATAATTTGATTCTCATTAAGTATTTTTAACATCCGGGCAAGTTGTGTATTGCAACAGAAACTTATGCATGTACAAAATAAACAGAAAATGAAACCTTGCACAGTGCTCATATATTTCGTTCCACTATAGGAAACTATAAAATTATCAGCAATCTTTATGAGCTGACTACCCATTCTCATAAAAATCATCCAAAATCCACTTGACTCCTTTTTATGACGACACTAGGATCAACATAATGAAATATATACCTTTTCCTTTATTCTGTGATCCTTTGCTGCAGTTGCATACCAGCTCTGGCCCCTTTTACATTCTGATGCTTTACGGCTCGCCGCCTTTTTCTCGTTTGACCGGAACAAATGGCCGTTAAAGATTTACGGAAATTCCTTCCACTCACACAGTAGAGCAAAAAGTTAACAGCAAAGTTCGTATTGAATAGCATGTTGGCCCATTGTTGAAAACTTTGGAGTCGTTCATGACTTTGCGAATCCCACCAGAAGGTCTGAAAATTTATTGTCCATTGCCAGATTAGGAAGCTTAGCATGTATTAATTGCACAAAAAGTAAAAAAAAAACCTGTTGGATTTTCTTCCATAAACAGTTTTGTTTGCAGGAAATGTTTTCAGACAAGCCAGGCAAAAATGCGCATTCATGTGTGAAGAAAACTAATAAAGTAAAAATGATTTCACTTGGAAAGTTGCGTTTTTAATTTACCCAAACAAATGGAGTGAAAGTAACATGAAACATAGGCACATGCAATTCACACATTATTATAACAACCTTGAATTTTCACTAGTATCCAAAAATTCTAACTATAGCTAACTAAAAGTTTCCAAACAAAATCCACTAAACTATTTCTGAAGGTAACGGGTGGCTCTAATGTTCCCAAACATTGCCACTGCAATTACACATTTATATGTAAGCATTTGAACTAAAAGTGTATTTAAACTTTCACTAGATAACTCCTTTTAGTTATTATGTATACTAAGAAAAAACAATTCTCTAATGGAAAATGGAATATCTAGCTCCATGCACAAAAACTTTGAAAACATGAGAAACTACACAATAATATAATGTATAATTAATGAGAAACTTTTGCAATAAAAATCTCTTTTTCTCCCATAAACTTATTATACATACAATAGCCATGACAAATGCAAAAAGTTATTCTCACCTGAAGCAAAAAAGACGCCGCTCGGACTGCATGAGAGGGTAAATTGAGAACTAAAAACACAGTGGAAACCAAAAGTAATGTTTTTGTTATTCTAATTTCGGCTGCACTTTGACTACTACTACCACTTGGCAAGATGGCTCTGGAGTCAACTACTGTAGAACAATGCCGTGCACCCAACTTTCCCTTGGAATGTTCAACACAAAAATTATCCACTTGATTAATATCCTTAGAAACAGTGTTCAAGTGTCGTATCTCATTCTCTTCCGAATTTGAAATGTGCTCTGGATGACGTGAACTCCCTCTATGATCGATCACATTCACATTAGAGCTACTAGTACACATGGCCTTTCCCAAACCTCCAGCCTTATTTTCAGACCCACTGGCACCAGCATAACTCCCCACGCATTCAGTCCTATGAATCACAATGGGAAATTCGATAGCTTTTCTGTCCCGACTACCGCCACTATTACTACTGCCATCACTGGAATGGGATTTCGTGTTCCTTTTTTGGCTGAACCGGTCCCTAAGTCTGTCAAATATAGATTTGGATTCCACAAGTGTCTCCAATTGGAGCACTTGTCGAGAAATAAGCAACTTTCGCTCCTCCTTCCCCTTTTGAATGCAAATTACAATGCGAAGGTTAAAGAACCCAATCACACAGAATGGTAAAATAAGTGTGAAGAAGCTATCCAAGTAGTTGGCAATGGTGGAAGCGTTCCAGTACATTCTAGGCACGGTGCACACGGAGACTGTTTCAGGTGGTTTCGGAATCAAACTGGGGCAATTGTGGTAGGCACACTCTGTAAGGAGTGAACATAAATGTAATCGGATTAATTACAGGGTGACAATTTAAGAATGCACGCCTTGGTTACGGTGTATCATGTGAACAAACAATTATAGACTTAAGGTCAGGTCATCAAAAAGATGTCAGTAATACAAGTTGTAAAATACTGCTTTGCTTTTGCTTGAGTTTGTTGCTACTTTGCTAAAGCTAAAATAACTGGGCAGAGTGTCTTGCTTAACTAATATGTTTATTATCAAATTAGTACAGTGGTGCACGCGGCTAAAATCTCTGAATTCAAATCGAATATGACTGACAATACTTAAACTAGAGTCCTCTAAACTAAAAGTTTGTGTAGTGAAGAAAAACAATAGTTGCTATGCTAAATTTCATCTCGCTCGACTACATTATCCCCTTCATGAGGACTGGTAGAGTCATCATCTCCATTGTTGACGTCGAGCACACAAAGTTTGGATACTGGACGACGAAAGGTGCCCCATTGAGTAAGAACATCGGCCACTCGAACTAATCCGTCGGTTCCGGGGTAAGTCTTCGTCACCCGTCCTTTAGGCCAGCACCCTCTGGGCATCGTGGTATCCGCAATTACAACTATGGAACCAGGTTGCAAAGGAGTGGACGACTCTATCCATTTGGTGCGTCTGGTAAGACACGGTAAGTACTCACGTATCCAACGTTTCCAAAAGTGATCAATAACTATTTGAGTGAGTCTCTACTGCTTCATAGTTACTGCGCGGGGTTCATCTTTTTGATTTTGTGTTACAGCTGGTGTGATGGGACTAGAACATCCAAGAAGAAAATGTGTAGGTGTCAAGGCCGGATCGTCATGTTTGTCCAGAGACACAAATGTGAGAGGGCTACTATTGACTATTGCTTCTGATTCCGCAAGGATTGTCCGCATCATTTCTTCATTTGGCGTAAGGTTTTTCAAAATTACTTTCAATGTATTTTTAACTGAGCGTATTAATCGCTCCCATGATCCCCCCATATGTGGACAGCCGGGTGGATTAAAATGCCATCTGATTTGTCTTTCTGTAAGAAAGTCACTCATCTTGTTTGTTTTCATTTCTTCCAGTGCGATGCGGAGTTCCGAGTCAGCGCCTCTAAAGTTTGTGGCATTGTCACTGTATATATCGGTGATGAATCCTCTTCTAGAAACCATCCTTCGTATAGCAAGAATACAGGAATCCGTTGTCAAAGAGGATGCCAATTCAAGGTGGACAGCCCGTGTTGCCATACACGCGAATATTACACCGTATCGTTTTTCTGTCTTGTGTCCAAGTTTGATGTTAAGTGGTCCAAAGAAGTCAAGTCCTACTTGTGTAAATGGCTTGGTTCTTCCAGTCACTCGTATATGAGGTAAGTTGCCCATTTTTGTCACTAACTGTTTTGATCTCAAATTTTTGCAATGTTGGCAGCGATTCCATGTGCTTTTTATTGCCATTCGTATTTTAGGGATCCAGTACCGTTGACGAATTTCATTCGTGACAAACTCCATGCCACAATGATTCGCGGTTACGTGATATTCATCCAGCAGTAGCTTTGTATACAGACTCTCAGCTCCAAGAATAATTGGCTGCTTCGTATCTTCCTCCAAATGAGGTGAGTTTTTAAGTCTGCCATTCAATCTGAGCACTCCATTTTCATCTATAACAGGATCTAGACTGTAAATGGAGCTTTTGTTTGATACTTGTTTCTTTTTTTCTAGGGCTGTGAGTTTATCATAGTACAAATCCTGTTGGACTCGTTTTATCCACAGTAGATCAGCAGCATCGAGTTCCTCCGTAGTAAGAGCACCAATTTGTTTCTGTTTTCGGCAGTTTCTTAAGAATCTCATGACCCAGGCTGTTACGCGCAGTAGACGTCGTCGTGAGGAAAACTTTCGTATTTCCGGTAAATGATCCCCATTTTCAGTAGTCTTTAGAACATATTGTGTTTTAATTTCTGTATCGCAATTAGGCGTGTCTGTTGTTGTGATGAGTTCTCTTGGCCAATGCATTTCTTTTTTTCTCAAGAAATCAGGACCTGTCAACCATCGGCTTTTGCTGCTCACGTCAGCATCAACATCTCTTGTTGCATCATCTGCCGGGTTTTCTTTTGTCGGCACCCAGTTCCACTGATCCACTTCCGTTTGTTCTAAAATTTCTCCAACCCTAAAGGCAACGAACTGCTTGAACTGGCGAGTTTCTGATCTCAACCAGCAAAGGACGGTCTTGGAATCACTCCAAAAGAAAATCTTGTCTATGGACAGATCATGGGATTCTTTAATAGTTACAGCAAGTCGGCACCCAAGGACAGCAGCTTGTAATTCTAGCCGAGGAATGCTCATGGGTTTCAATGGACTAACTGTGGATTTAGACATCACAAACGCAATTTCAATTCCAGCTGGAGTTTCTATTCTCATATAAGCAACCGCAGCAAATGCTTTTTCGCTTGCGTCGCAAAAGACATGTAGATCTCTTCGGTAAGCATTTTTCATATAGTAACTGTAGCATCTTGGTATTTGAATATTTTTGATTTTCGGCAAATCTCTAATCCAATTTTTCCATTTCTCAAGCTGACTTCCGCTTAGTTCATCATCCCAGCCTAATTCAACTCGCCAGACTTCCTGCATCAAAATCTTTCCAATTACTACGAAGTTATTGAGAAACCCCAGAGGATCAAACAGCGACATCAGAACTTTCAGCATCTCTCGCTTAGTCGGATTTTTCGTTCCATCAGTGACACTGGCAGGGATTTTTTTAAAGTTGATCACGAAAGTAAACTTATCTGCATTCGCATTCCAATGAACACCTAGAACTCTGTCCGTTTCATTACTAATAGTGGTCTCATTGTTCTTTGCTTTCAGGTTCGGTGGAATTGCCTCCAGGACTTTAATGGAATTGGACATCCAATTTCGAATAAGGAAGCCTCCCCTCCTGTGTACTTCAGTTACCTCAAGAAACCTTTGAATCCCTTCTTCTTCAGTGTGAGTACTATCAAAGTAATCATCAACGTAGTGTTTGTTAATGACAGCGTCAGCTGCTTCGGGAAATTCCTTCATAAATTCTTTCGCGTTTCGATTTTTTACATAATGAGCACTGCAGGGCGAACAAGTTGATCCAAATGTCATTGCACACATTTCGTAAACATCTGGAGTTCTGGATGTGTCCCCATCTCTCCACAAAAACCTTTGAGATGGCAGATCTTCGGCCCGAATCAGCACCCTGTGGAACATCTCAGCAATGTCACCCCCGAATCCTATTTCTCGTTGTCGGAATGTGAATAAGACTTTCACCAGTGGCACCAACAAGTCAGGTCCGGACAGCAGCTTATCATTAAGGCTGACTCAATTTGATTTGGCTGCCGCGTCAAAAACCAGTCGAATCTTCCCAGGTTTATTCACGTTGTAAACCGCAAAATGAGGTATATACCACGTCCTCGGGTCACATGTACTGACTTCAGTAAATGACAGCTTACGGCAGTAGTTTTTTTCAACATATTCTTGTATTTTGTCCTTGTACAGGTTTTTGAAGTTCACATTTTTTCTCATTTCTTTTTCTACAGAGAGAAGCCTTGAGAGGGCCATCTTGTAGGACTCAGGCATCGTAATGTCATCAGATTTCCATAAAAGACCAGTTTCCCAACGATTTCCTATTTTTCTGGTTGTAGATTCCAGAATTTTTTGAGCTCGTTCTTCCTCCATTGACACCAGTGGTTTTCTAGGAGGCACTACTCCAAAATTTTCAGTTCTGAACGAATCCTTGATTAGCTTGTGTAGTTCAGAATCATGAGGCTCTTCATGCGAATGGAAAACTAACTGTTCGTCTACTCTGGTCTTTAGGGGTCCCACATTGCCATGAATCGACCATCCGAGTAAAGAGCGTGATAAGACTGGAGCGTTTATTGGACCCTCTATAATCTCCCGGGGAACAATTAAGTGGCAGTTATCCTGTCCAATTAAAATCCGGGGTTTTGCGTCTACAAGATTTTTGATCTTAATTTTTCGCAGGTGAGTCCATCGCTCTTGTACTTTTCTGACATCAACTGATTGTGGTGTGAGAGACAAATTTCGGATTGTCCTAACATTTCGTATTTTGTGCTTGCAGGTTTGGTCATCCCCTTGAATTTCAATGTCAACCCTCATGGATTGGAAATCGACTTGAGATGACTCATCAGTCCACCGCAAACGCAACGGATCCCGAACTCCCGTGCATCCAATTTCTTTAGCAAGATGGTCGTCTATCATGATCACGGTGGCTCCCTCATCGAACAGCGCATAAGTCGAGACACACCCTTTTGGTCCAAAGATTTTAACTGGTAGGAGGCGCAGGAGAACAGTTGGTGTTGTGGTCAGTGAGTGGGCGACAACATGAGCAGGCTTACCCTTTAAAGGAGCTGTCAATGAGGTCAAACCACTTCTTTCCACTTGTCGTCTCTCTCTCATCCTCTCTACATCTTCATGAAGAATCTTATGGTGGGTTTTTTGGCAACCATTCACTCCACATTTTGCTTTTTGTGAACAGTCTTTCACCAAGTGTCCCTCTCGTAGGCAGCAAAAACACAGTCGATTGACTTGAGTCCATTTTCTTTTCATTGCAGTGTCCAAAACAAGAAACGAATTGCAACAGGAAATGGAATGTTCGCTGGATTGACAAAAGAGGCACTCGCGGTGGTCATCTTGTTTAGCTACGAAAACTGAGTATTTGTGCTTGTACGGTTTGTTGTTGGATTGCTCTGCATTATGTTTTTCTTGTTTAGGCTGTGGGATATCAGTTTTCGAATGTGGGATGAAGCTGATTGCATAAGCCATCTCCTCTAACCAGGACGAAAAATCTTGGAGATTCGGTTCCTCCCGTCCCTTTCCTGCTGCCATCAATCCCCACTGGACCCTCATACTAATAGGTAACTTCAAAACCAAGTCTTCCACGAGTTGTGGATTACACATGTGACCGAGGCATTGCAAGTTTTCCATCGTAGCTACCAGGTTTCTAACGGCATTTGAAAAATCGATGACTGAGTCGGGTTTCTCTTCTTTTGGTGTTGGCATAGATCTCACTTTAGTAATCATGGATTTAATTACAGATCCAGGACGTCCAAACGTCATGGCCAAGGTACGGAGGACATTATCCAACTGATTGGGAAGGTGAAGTATGGATTTTACTGCATCCTTCGCTCTTCCTCTTAGACATTTCTGAAGGCGCAGGCTATTTTCTTCGGGAGTAAAAGCACACGTTGTAGTCGATTGTTCAAATTGACTAATGAAGAAAGGCCACTCCTCGGGATCCCCACTGAAGGGCGGAAGCTCCTTAGAAGATCCATGGCGTGCTATGAAAGACTTCATTATCCCGGAATCTTTTTCTTTCAACTGATTTCCTAAGGAACGGAAAGTGGTCGTCATAGCATCCACCAAAGTGTTGACATCGGTTTGAAAATTCGGAGGAACAGTTTTATTAACCCATTCGTGCGTTCTATTTTCAGGTGTCACGGCGACCGGAGGCGGATTCTTGTCCTGAACTAGATCATCAACAAGTTCTTCAAATATGGACTCATCCTCCAATTCGTCGTCAATTGCAAGCTTTTTAAGCTCCAATTCCTTCATTATGATGGCTTTTTCGCGTTCAAAGATGGCTTTTTCTGCTTCAATTTCAGCTTTCATGCGTCTGTAGCGGATACTGTCAGCTTTGGATACACAGGATCTCACGCTTTTTGGATTTCCTGGGCTCTGAGGTCCTTGTCGATGGGAACTACTTGTGCTTCTAACATCTTCAGTTGTTCCCGTCACCTCGACCTCCTTCTCCCCAACGGAGTTACCACTTCTGAGCATCATTATTGTATCTCCAAGAACTGTGCGTTTCGGAATCGAAGGACCATGTAAAATACTGCTTTGCTTTTGCTTGAGTTTGTTGCTACTTTGCTAAAGCTAAAATAACTGGGCAGAGTGTCTTGCTTAACTAATATGTTTATTATCAAATTAGTACAGTGGTGCACGCGGCTAAAATCTCTGAATTCAAATCGAATATGACTGACAATACTTAAACTAGAGTCCTCTAAACTAAAAGTTTGTGTAGTGAAGAAAAACAATAGTTGCTATGCTAAATTTCATCTCGCTCGACTACACAAGTATTCCGTCGGTTATTTCAGTTTTCTGTTGCGGTTAATATTTTTAAAGTTATGGCGTTTACAAAGTCACAGCGTCTTTTCATGTTAAATACCTACTTTGAATGCAAAAATTATGCAGCTATTACCAGAAGATTTCACGCTGAGTTCAATATTCACATTGATAGGACTACTATTTGTAGAACGATTAAAAAATTTAGAGAAGATAGCAATCTTACTGCTCGTTGTGCAAGTCAACGATCTAAACTGAGCACCGATGTCACAAACCAGATTGTTCGTTTTTTTATCCGGAATCCAAGAATGAGTTTACGGAAAGCTGCGGCCGTGTTACGTCTATCACGAGAAAAAATTCCGAAAAACTTTGAAAAATTTAAAATTCAAACCGTACAAACGACGAAACGTGCAATATTTATCTGCAACAGATCGGGAATCCAGGTTTTTTTAGCCATCCAATTCACAAATCAACAATGCATCAACTTTGAGCTCAAGAATGCATTCAAAGTAGGTATATTTAACATGAAAAGACGCTGTGACTTTGTAAACGCCATAACTTTAAAAATATTAAACGCAACAGAAAACTGAAATAACCGACGGAATACTTGTATTACTGACATCATTTTGATGATCTGACCTTAAGTCTATAATTGTTTGTTCACATGATACGCCGTAACCAAGGCGTGCATTCTTAAATTGTCACCCTGTACATGAGATTTATGAGAAATGTGATTGGAGGACGTTCAGTATGTATGAAACTCGATTATTTTTTATTGGTATTTGCAAGCTGTGTACTATCCTATTTTGCACGAATGATTGTAAAATGATTCATTTATCATCAATGAAATTGGCAAGACTTTTTTGCTGGAGGAAAAAAGAATGATTCTGGGCTGTTAACGAAAAGTAAGTTACCAGAGTTGTGCTCTAAACCTGTGATTCTTGATCGATCTAAAACTGTGATTGCAGAAATTTATAAAATGTCTTTGAAAATTATACGTGGGATAGCCCAAGGTATCATTGTGATAAAGGGGATATCCTTTCATCCGTGTGGTCTGATTTATATGATGACATTTGCAAAGAAGTTTTCTGTGCAGTACAGTAACATGTTATAGACCATGCGTTACTTTTCAATCACTTTAGGCTCATTGTAAATATTTTCCAATTCCGTTAATGCAAACTCTGCAAACTATCTGAAGGGAAATCAAATATCAATTGTGTTTACTTTTATGCCAACTTAACGTAAAAGGTACTCATTTTGTATTGTTTGGTAAGTGAAGTGACTTTCTCTTTATAGTTTATGCATGCACATAACGTTTTAGCTATAAAAAGGGGAAGTTAAAGTAGCACTTGGCTTTCTTTCCACCTTCGTAGCTGCACTACTGTTTAATGAAATACGATGTTTTGACAGTGTCGAGATAATAGTAAAATACAATGGATTCAATACAAAGTCTGCTTCTGATAAAAGATTTACTGGAAACAGTCCTATAAGAACCATTACTTTCTCCCATTGATCATGGAACCACTGACTGAATGGATTGCTGCATAAGATTATTTATGTTGTGTTGATTCAAATAATTCCTAATGAAAAGAAACTCATTTAAATGAAAATGAAGCATCCATAGCACCGATTTTGGTATCATATACATACACAGTTGACTTATTTCATTCTATTATCATTTCTCATTGACGAGAATTCAATTACATCTTCCAATGAATGAATACGGTGACAAAGCTTCAACATTAGTGAGCGATTCATAGAATAAAGCTATCTACAATTGAGAAGTACAAAAGATAAAAAATTTGGCCTTCTTTACAAATCTAGTTAGTTGGGAGGCAGCTCCATAACTTCATTGCAAGTTGTATATCCTTTACAATGAATTAAATTAAAGTACACATATAGTTGACAATGATACAACAACATGGTTGACAATGAAAAAACGTCCAATTCCTATTTTGTAACTAATGCAACTCTTTAAATGAAAATGCAATGCAAAAATCACATGCAAAGCTTACCAAGAAAATACTGACACAGTGTTAAGACCTGGGTTTCGTTAAAATTCACTGGAAAAAAATCATCCCCATTGATCTCAAAATCCTGTTCGTTTTCCTTGGAGACGTTCATCAAAAAATAAGTTTCGCAATTCGGCTTCAGTATATTCTCTATCCATGTGGCATTCAAAAAGTCATGTTCTACCAGCCAACTGGTATTGCGGCCCAACTCTTGCGTAAACTGAGGACCCAGCGGGAACTCAATAACTCGAGCAATGTACCAAACATAGGAAAAGAGTAAAAGTGACAACAGAGTGAGCAGTCCAATGATTTTCTTGGCTCGTGACGCTGTGCACACAGATGATCGCAATAGTGGATAACGGACAACAATGAACCGTTCCATTGTGAACGCTACAATCAACCATACGCTCAGAAAGCAGGTCACTTGACCAATATACATGACAAAGGGGCATGTAAGGCTGCTTGTCTCCAGTATTCTCCAGCTATTGAGCCACACGATGAAAAGACTCGTGAGGAATCCTGTGTCACTGATAGCCAGAGCCATTAGATAGTAAGAAGAGGATGTACTCCGTAAACTTAGACTATGAATGAACACGATTAGTGAGAGACAGTTCCCAATTGTGCCAAAAAGACATAAGAATGGGGTGTAGAACTGGTCCACGAGGGCTGCAATGTCAAGTCCACTGCAAAAATGAGAACAAATGGTTGCATTTGATCGGAGTTAGTTTATGGGAATGAGAATGAATGGGAAGAAAATGGTCAGAGAAAGTTATAATGCATATACTTTTCTGGATTATCAAGGGATGGATGCGTAGGTAACAATGAATGGTACTTGAGTTTTCTATACAAAAATATGAAAGTGTTTGAGATGCCATGATGATAGGTTGGGTGGACTAGATTTAAAAGTGAAATAGGAGTGAGAGAAGTAACCAAAGTGATGAAAAAGTTAGTGTGATTATGAGGCAAGTTGTATAGTTCCTTGCAAATTGTCACAGAGCTACTATGCATTGTAAAGTAAAGGAAACCGTTGGAAACTTGTTATCCAGTGAAAAGCATCAAGATTAGATTGTGAATTACGCTAATCCCAAATTGGAATTCACTCTGGATTGGAATTCATCCAAGAGCGAAAAAATGTGTCGTTGCCCATATATTACTCAATTTGTGTAGCAAATGAGATCTGCCCACATTTTTCTTCAATATCGAATCGCTTTGGGTTTTGTGCAGAAATGTTTGAAATTTTTTACCGACAACATGTCAGATATTTTAGCTGCAAATGGTATTTTCATCCCGGGGAATCATAAAGTAATTGTGAGAACGATGGGGATGTGTGTTTTCACACTGATTGAGTATGCAAAACATGTGTAGCTCTTTTTGAACGCAAATATAAATTGACATTTTATCCAAAATGGTTGAACGGATAAAAGTATTTACTTTTTAGTATAATGAAACTTTGGATTGCATTGGTTACTTATTTTTCAAATGTAAAAAGAGAGAGGTTATCTGTCTGTATTCTAAATGCATGATGAGTTGCTGAGATTTTATATATTCTGGAATCTATAAAAAACTCGTAGACACACATTGAATAGCGTCCATTATGTTATTATTACTAGTTTAGACATGTACTTTGATTTTCTTTTCATCTCATTTTAAATTACAGAGAACTTTATTATATAGTAATTAATGTCACCAAATCAACCCTACATCAATAATAAGTAATTTCAAACTTACACAGATTCTGTAGTTGACTCGCCAGAATCCCCAAAAACAGCCGACTCGTTTAATGACACAAAATTTTCCATGATTATAACTCTCCAACTTTATAGTCTGTCTGCCATAAAGTCCAAAATCTAAGATTTCCACACACAACCGGCTCAAAAATTTAGTAAATCACTCAACTTTTCATGTCTTACGATTTCCAAACAACTCGAGGCTATGAAATAAGTTGGAACCATCCTGTTTTTTGCACTGCTTGAATGTGTTAAACGATTTTGCTGGTTTTCCAAGGTTTGACACACATCTGCATGCACATTGTAGTTAAAATCTCAACCAGAACTAGCACATGGCTAATTCAAGTAGCACTCACGAGAACAAACAAACCGAACCTACTTGCTCACAGGTTGAGCTTTGAATGGCCCTTAAAATGAAAACAGCCTAATGGGAACCATACCAAATTGTAGTTTCTCTAACAAAGTTAGAAATAATGATTTTCAACATGAATTCTTACAAGTATACTTGTAACCACCCAACCAACTTGCATGCGACTAACACTTTACACAAGGATTCTAAACCGCAGGGATGGAAAAGGATGAGAAAATTATGTGCATTGAAAAGCCGAAACTGGAAGATGCAATGCTTGCTTGTTGACTTCCTCATTGACTCTGCAAGCAATGTAGGCTGTAAGTGGTAAGGCTTTCAATCGGAAACAAAACTGGGCTGCTATGAACCTTTCGTACGTTCACCATGGTATAAGTCTGGTAGGTTAGGTTGGTTTGCAATGATAGCAAACCCGAAGCTTTGGAGCTAGACGTGATTTTTTTACTTGGTGCGTCGATACAAAAACTGTACTGACTGAAGACTGACGATAAAAACTGGTACTGCACTTATAAACCCAAAAAATGTGATGCTGGGATAACTGACTGACTGAGTTAGAAAAGATTATTACTTAACCGTGTATTTATTGTGTCTGGAGAAGATTTATTGCATGAACGGTCCATTTGATTTGAATCCGGCAATATGTTTCTTGGATTGTTGCTAAAAAGGGTAAAAAGAAAGGATAGCACAGGCTGCACAGGTACGGATATGTTTGGCTTAGACTTGATGATTTATTGTCGGATTGACTGTGTGTATGTTATGTAGTGTTAATATTTTTTGCTTTTCCAATCAATTGCAACTCTTGTTTTTATTTGGTCTATAAACTGTAATAATAATATAGAGAGCTTATTTGTCTCATTTTTAGTAGCTTTTGAAAGTATAATATTTGAATTAGTGGTCAAATGAACTGCAAACAATATTGTGGACATAAAAAAGGAGTTCTGGAGTTCATTTTTATTCGCATTTGCGCGTGTGCAATCCGTCTTATTCACGCAGTGTAACTATTTAACCTGTTTGTCTTTATTGGGTTGAAACTTCTCAGCCTAAGTCATTACAGCCAGAAAGTTATTATTTTGCGTGCACAGCAAGTCGATTAGAATAATTAAAATAGGTGAGAGTGTTGATGAATTTTTTCAAGTATGTTAGGTTAGTAAAGACGAATATGTTAGTGTACTTTTTATAGAATAAAAAAGTTGCCCCATGTTATTCGGCTAGCCCCGATAAATGGTCGATTTGTGCTACTGTCTGTTTCAAATTGAATGAGACCACCGCAATAGTGAGTTAGCATTTTTGGTTAAATGGTTTGTTGAATTTATAGGAGAAAAGTTTGAACCTTGTTATGGCAATAAGTTTACAGGAATTTCAGAAAAAAAATAAGTTGCATGATTTTCAATGCAATTAAAAAAATTAATTTGGTTCATCGCCAGTTTTCTACTCGGAAACTACTGTCCATTTCAGAATTAATGGCAGTTGCCCTGTGTTATTTGGCGACCAAGGTTAAATGGCCAAATACTCAAAATCGAACCGTAAAGTTCAAAAATGCTATGCCAACTAAATTCATATTTTCTACTTTTCAGTTCATTTTTTTATCATTTAAAACTTTACTTTTTGTTAGCACCAAAAAAGCATTGCCATGTAACCTAGCGAGCAAATTTACTGCCTTTTTTTGAAATGGACAGTAGGAGAAAACAACTAAGGCCAAATAGACTAAAAATTGTCCATTATTTTTTTAAACGGACTATAGTTAAATCTTTAAATCAGTAAATTTTTGTGGCAAAAAAAATTCAGTGAACATTTTTTAAATTAAAAAAATTTATTAAAAAAAGTTTGTCAACATTTTGTTGACAACAAAACAATAACACCAGATAACCCAGCGAAAAAAACTTTCCTTTTTATTTTTAAACGCACATTAGGTCTATCATTTTACTAAATTTCGTGCACGTATGAAATCTCTTATCACAAAAGGTAAAATTATACAAAGGTGGTTTTGTCACCAAGGCATTGGTTACTAATGTGGCTTTGAATACGGTCTTATGTATCGAAACGATCCTATTGCATAAGTTCTTTTTATAACCGTTACAAAACCAGCTACTTTTAAATGTAAATAGCAGAGTTTCCATTGGAGAAGTCTACAAAAACAAACGAATGAATAAACAGTAATTTACTGGATATTGCAACATCTCTCTCCTTCCATAGTCCGTTTCAAAAAATAATGGAAAATTTTTAGACCGAAGTTATTTGGCAATGGTTGTTTTCTTCTGGTTTCCGTGTAAACAAGCTGGTGATGAACAAAGTTTATTTTTTTTCAGAAAATTGCATTTGAAATCACGCAATTTATTTCTTTTTTTGCAACTCCTGTAAAGTTATTGCCATAACAATGATCCCACTTTTCTCCCATAATGGTAACAAATGACCATTTAACCAAAATAGCAAACTCACTATTGCAGAGGTGTCATTCAATTTGAAACAGACTATAGTCTCTTCACTCCTTAAACTTTAACTTAATTTAAGTCCCCGTATTTTATGCTAATTGAACAAAACATGCGTTGAACATTAATCATAAAATAGCAATTATGAAGATGATACAAATGATGTTCTATAACCATGTTTAATGCCCAATCCTGAGATTAATATGCACATTAAAAAGCTGTTGTCAATTAATGTTGTCTTTCAAAAGCGTGATGTAAAAATTCAGTTAATTTTAGCAAAAACAACATTTCGTAAAACTGTAATTTTGCAACAGATGCTATGCAACTTGAGAAACCTCAAATACAATGATTTTGAATGAAGCACTGATAAATTGTCTCACAGCCCATGTACAAAAGAAACTTTGAACAAATAGGATACAGTCTCTTAATTTATTTTTTCTCTTCTTCGTTCTCACTTAGCCAAATCAGATGCGGTGTTTGAAAACTACAGTTTTCTCCGTGGGCACACACATCTGCTGTAAATGCTGTAAGTTGAAGCGATGAGCACAATAATGAAGTGTGCCCAAGATGTGGTAACAAAACATTTGAGTCGAATTCAAAAGTTTATTTGTTCTTCACACTGTACATATAATAAGTTTCATCTCAAACTGAAACATCAGCAAGATTGTATTCCTAAAAAGTCAATGGCCTGCATATGTATGAGACTAAACCCATGACTAAAGTATATTATATGTATAGTGATGTACGGTATAATAAGTAGCTTTCTTTCGTATAATACTTAAATAAAGTCTCTGTAAGACCTTAGAAAACTTTGCTTTTTTTGAGTATTAATTAGTAGCATAATTGATAAAAATGGAATATGGACTAGTTATTAATACATTCTGAAATCAATGAAATCCTTTATGACAGAACGCAGTTGAGCTTCCATAGTGAGTTCTACACACATTTACTGAACGGCGTTGAATTTTGACTATGTACAATATCTAACGTATAAAATTCGTTTTTAGTATGAAAGTAATCATAATCACGTATCCACAATCGTCAAATGTAATGCATAAAGGGCGTGTATATTAATTGAGTTAAAGTTTAAAGATGGAATATTGGTATTTAAAACATGGGCGAGCAAAAAAAACCGAGCAAAAAAAATTCCGTCTGTAGGCACCGAACACTGGCCTGCCAATCCCATAAGCCGCAACACTAACAACTAGTCCAAGCTAGTACACTTCCTAGACACACGCAAAATTTTCCCATACATGCCGCAACTTGATTTACAATTAAACGTTTATTATTCAGCAATTGACTAACATATTTGAAATTGGAAAACATGTTACGTAACTAGACCGTAATTACTATCACAATGCAAAATTTTACGACAATCCGTTCAGTTTCGTATTTGCTAATAAAGTAACTGTGTTAATGTCATCAAGATTTTGTAGAAGCTTTTGGGTGAAAGTCAAGCTGCAATGTATTTCAATGTACCTTCCGTACTCTGCCTCTCTCTCTCTTACTTTCTCTTCTGTGGCTGTTCTCAATAACTTTACTAAAGCAAAGTTAATAAAAATACATTACCACAGTCGTAAGTTCTTTAAAGTGCTTCTAAAATAAACCTCAGCAAGAGGGTATTACGACGAAGCCGAGATATAAGGAATTATTTATATTAATATTACAAAAAACCAGTAATAATAATTAGGGGTTTTTATCGTTTTTCGGTAGTCTCATCAGCTAGTCTTTCTCTGTTCACCAACTTGCAATCGCAAATTGAATC
>Ga0210040_10004580_pt1 | contig 17992 bp, 11 predicted proteins | sample CryGeyCG12114_NA_FD_185462 | JGI IMG/M metagenome (GOLD analysis project Ga0210040, IMG submission 185462) | Groundwater microbial communities from aquifer - Crystal Geyser CG19_WC_8/21/14_NA (SPAdes) (version 2) | ecosystem: Environmental > Aquatic > Deep subsurface > Groundwater | place: USA... | reverse complement strand
TTAAGAAGATTTCCTATTCTATTAATCCAATCACAACTCATAACAAATTATTATTCTACTTTATATACTAAAGGATTTAGATTTGACATAGATCAAATAATAAATTATTTCTAAATTCAAACCAAAACCATTAAGTAAAATTTGGGTGTTGTTATAAAATGTGAATGCTATAGCTTTTGTTTTGCTGTTTATTCAAATGGCTCTTCGCTGTTCAGAGACTTCGTTCGAGTTAAATCTTCCATTCTTCGTAACAGCTGTTCCATGCTTCGTTCCCCAAGAACCTGGTTATCCCGAGTTCTCACATTCACATTGCCGGCAGCTTTTTCTCTATCTCCGAGAACTGGAAATTTTGGTTTTTTCAACGTTACTTAAGCTAATTAAAAAATTTCAAGTAGACAGATATAAAGAGATAACTTACCGAGAATAAAATTGAACTGCGCCAATTGTGCATTTCTGATTTTCTTATTGAGGGTATCTCCAGCGTCTAGATCAACTTCTGCCTGGTATCCTGAGGCATGCAACTTTTTCTGAACTTCTTCAGCATAGTCATTAACAGAAGGTCCAACTGGGACTATACAAACCTGCCTAGGTGAAATCCAAAATGGCCATTTTCCAGCACTAGATTCAGTCAGAATAGCAATCATTCTTTCTACAGAACCAAGAATGGCTCGGTGAATGATAACAGGACGTTTTTTCTCGCCATCATCTGCAATATAGTTGAGCTCAAACCTAATGGGAAGTTGGAAATCGAGTTGGATAGTAGCACACTGATGAGCCCTTTTTAAAGCATCAGTAATCGTAATATCAATTTTTGGGCCATAGAACGCTCCATCGCCAGGATTCTCCTTCCATGGCTTTGCAAACTTGTTCAAGCTGTCAGCAAGTTGGTTTTCAGCAGTATTCCAAACTTCAATGTCCCCTAGGTACTTTTCTGGTCTAGTAGAAAGTTTAAGATCAAATGTGAACCCGAAAATCCCATACACGTGGTCAAGAAAATCTAAAGCGGCATCTATTTCCTTTCCAATTTGGTCTGGAGTACAAAAAATGTGAGCATCGTCTTGTTGAAAACGACGTACACGAGTCAAACCACTTAGTGCTCCCGAAAGTTCATTTCTGTGTAGAACTCCAAAATCTGCCATTCGAAGCGGTAGTTCTCTCCAGCTACGTGGCCGATGAGAAAACATCAAGCAATGGCCGGGACAGTTCATTGGTTTTAATGCAAAGGTCTCCTTTTCAATATCAAATGCAAACATGTTTTCAGCATAATGCTGCCAATGACCAGATGTCTTCCATAATTTGTTATTGTAAATGTTTGGCGAAATGACTTCACTAAAGCCACGTTTTCTGTATTCTCCACGGATCAAATCCATAAGTTTGTTGTAAATATGTGCTCCTTTAGGAAGAAAAAAGCAAGAGCCCGGCGACAATTCATGGAAAAAGTACAGTTCCTGGTCTCTGCCAATTTTTCTATGGTCTCGCTTAGCAGCTTCCTCTTGAAAATGCTTCCATTCTTTCAGCTGTTTAGGATCGGGAAATGATATTCCATAAATGCGTTGCAGTGACTCTGCTTCTGCGCGTCCTTCCCAGTATGATGCAGAATTCTAAAATTTTACAAAATCCATTATTCCTACCATGCGCTAAGGTTGCGATCTTTCCCTAATGAATGTAAATATAAATATAATTATACCTTAGTTACTGCAAGAGCTTTAATTTTTCCAGTATGCCGGATATGTGGTCCCCGACACAGGTCAATTAAAGGTCCACAACGATAAACAGTAGTTGAAGGCTCGGTGACTTTTTCTTTCAGGATACGTACTTTGAATGGATTGTACGCAAACATTTCTAGCAACTGTTCTTTGGTCAACTCTAAACGTTCAAATTGCTGTTTCTCTTTTACGATGGTCTTCATCAGTCCTTCCAAAGCAGGCAAATCTTGAGATGACACCTGGTCTTTTTCCAAAAACATGTCGTAATAGAATCCATCTTGTATAGGTGGACCATAACACAAACAACCTCCGTAAATACGTTCCATTGCTTCACCCAATACATGAGCAGTAGAATGCCAAAACACAGACTGTGCTTCTTCATCGTCAAATTTCAACAACTGTATACTACATGACTCCTCTAGAGGACGCTCTAAATCCCAAAGTTTGCCATTCACTTTAGATATCACTGTAGCTTCGGCCAGACCAACACTGAAACAGATAAAACTCGTTACTCGTGCAGGATAATTTTCATCTCTTTATGGTGAGTTTTTTCAAGTACCTTATCCCTTTCGCAACATCAAAAGGTGTAGTTCTCCACGACTGGCCTTCTATTTCCTTCCCATCTGGAAGAGTAACTTTGATGGATTCCGGTGTTTTAGCAGCAATACTCGATTGGTAATCATCGTAAAATTTTTTCCACAAAGCAAGACGACTCTAAAATCACAATAGAGCAAAATAATAAAACAAACTTTGACCTGGAAGAGTAATATACACAAGAATAAATTGTATTTAATGTTTGGAAATTTATATTTAAGATACCTCGATAAACTCAGGAGTTGGTTTGAGCTCTGTACGTTTTTGTGATGGAGCATCAGGCATGATTAGATCAATTTGTTGAGCTTCTTTTCGCTTTGCTACGACTTTAGAAAAAGATGATAACTGTAAAACATTTACAGAAACTGTACAATCAAACAATTAAATGATGAGTTCCAGTCATGCAAATCTGTACAATAAGTTACAAACTTTAGATGGAGTATATTACATTTGCCTTATTTACTAGTAGAAATCTCGCAGTCAAGAAACTCCGATTCAAATGCCCGGCTTTTAGTCCTAACTGGAATGCTTTAGTGAGGGTATAAAAACAGACTTTCATAACCCGTTGACGAAGAATGTTCCGAATGTTGACGTCTCCGTGATGTTAGCTAATGAAGAAATCAATATGTGAATCAGAAATGCGGAATCATCCACTTTGAAAAACCTTATCTGAGACCTGTATGTTGAAATGTAAATGCTTAGCATCTACAACTTACTAGATAGGATAAAAAGGATAACTTGACCACTCACCTTACGTCTGAATCAAATAATTCCAAGTGCTTTGGCTATAGTTGGTATTGGAACACTTTTCGGTCATTTTTTGGACCTACGTCAGGTGTAAAACCATTTAGTCGAGACTCGAGGAATTCTTGTCCAGTGGTCTTAACACTTGGAATTATTTGATCCAGACATAAGGTGAGTGGTCAAGTTGGCTTTTTTTATCCTTAATCTACTAACCCTCTCATGCGTCCCGATTTCTATCTATAACTTACCAGACTTAGAAATATTCACAATGAGGTTACAAAACCGAAACAACTGTTAACACAGGTCAATTATAACTGTCAATTATTTGGTTGATGAGTCCTGTTGATTCACTTCGAGTGATGCAACAATGAGTAAAAAATCATAAGTTTATAACAAACCATACGTTTTGTTCACATCTGCAAACACAGAATTCGCTTAAACTAAATACCGACAAAAACATGCAGTAATGCAGTCGTCTGTCATATGAGTTTTCCAAACTTACCTCACTTTCACAATACCCATAGTGCAAAGAATCAATGGTGCACGCTTTGAGGGGCATTTTTCTGAGCACGGTATACCAAACATGTCTCCCGGCCGCCATAGTTGACCGACATGTTAATAAACATTCTTCAATATGGCGGAATGTGGCACATGTTTGGACACATGGTTCAGCTTCAGGCTTCAGCTATCACATGGTTATGGTAGCACAAGAAGCACCATCATTGGCAGCAATAGCAATGAAAATTATTTTAGCATTCCCAAGATGTTATTTGTCGTGCTAGTCTTACATTACGGAAAACAAAACGTGTTCCAAATCTCAGTAAAATCTGACCCGATTGATGCAACTAAATTCGACGTCCAAATCAGTAAAATTATTTTTCGTAACCCAGTAGTTGTAGTCACCATAAGGAAGTAAAAAAAGGAAAATTCTGCATGCGAAATATATTTTAATTGATTTGTCCGGACAATTTCTATGATCCTTTCATGTTTATTTCGTTTTTTGTACCATATCGTATCATATTATCATAAAACTTAAAACGATTCAAGTATGCTATTTAAAATTTCAAGACTACGACAAATCATGTCTCAGGACCCATTACTTTTTGGGGTCTAAAAACCGGCCCTCTGCCGGCCAGTACGTAAGCCAAGTCGGCTGGTATCATTTCTTCTGCTTCTTCTTGCTTTTGCTGTCGTTTAGACTTTTTGGACTTGCCCGGACTACTGTCACCCATGATTCCAGAGAGTGTGACGCTTTCGAAACTTTCATTTAAGCCGGCAGTGCTCCCTCTGCTGCTTCCAGCACTGGAAGACGAGAAATTAAAATCTTCTTCTGTTTTGTCATGCATTCGCGTTAGTATGAGCACAAGTTCTTTCCCTGTAGGCACTTTCATAGCGTACTCGATTAAGCCTGAAGGACTTGGAAGGGGTAATACATTTCGCAGGAGCCGAGCTTCTAGAGCTTCCACGGGTTTTGTACTTCGTATGCTTGCTCCAGTGAGAGACTTCATGTGTGCTGCTTCGTTATTTACATGCTTTGGTTCATGATCCGAGTCCTCACTTGTTTCCTCTTTTCTTTTAAAACCAATGAAATGTAACTCCTCTTCTGCAATGTAGTGTTTAAATCTTTGGAGTCCATCTTCAGGGTCAGGGAAAGAGTTCAAAATAACTGACGCCGTCTCTATTGCAGACTGTCTCACTCTGCGTTTTTTATGCAGCAGCGCTAAAGCAACCTGGAAAATTTAAGGCACGCAATGGTTTTCAAAATTAAGGACCCATGAGCATAATGTTGAAAGAAAAATTTCATACTGCTGTATGAATTTATGTTCAATACCCATTGGCAAATCTCGTCCATATTTTTTATATCCGAAAATGTTAGTAGTGTGTAAGTCAATACATCCAATGCTGCAGCTTTAGTTTTGGATCCAGTACCACCGGAGCTGCCACCCTGTTTTTTGCTGTCATTTTCCATGACCAAAATGAAGTAGATCGGTCTGCAAATTATTTCCGGTCCAAACGATTTAACAAGTGCTGCTAAGCAAAAACTAGCTTCCACTCTAGCTGGAGAATTTTCATCCAGATATATTTTGCAAAGAGTTCGGACCAACCATGTGAGGTCAGCGTTCTTTAAAGCTTTCTCGTCACCTGATAACCTCACATCGTATACACGATCGCTTAATACTCTGATAGTGCTAAAAGCTGCAATGAGAGTTTGAAAGTCTTCTGGTCTTTTATTTTTACGAGATTCGTCTAAAAGTGTTGTTATCAGTGGAACTACTTCTGTCAAGTTCTCGGCAATTATGTCAACATGTACGGTAGTTAGCATCATGGCTAAAGAGGAGGCTATTTCTGTCAAATTTTGCCATTTGTTCGGAGTTGAGACTGCGGTTGGTGTCATCTACAATATAAAAAAACATTGCTCACAGCTATATTTAATATTTAGAATTTTCAAGGATAATCAGAGTATATATAGAATTGAATAACAAAATAATTTATACCCATGCGTTTGTTAGTTTACTACAGTTCCTATGCATTAACACTACATTTGTTTGCTTTGCATAAACACTCATATATTACACATACATATTAACTAACACTATATATATCGCTTGATTGCATGCAGAATGCTGTAACTACCTAAAACCAAAATGAAAGAAAGCACGCTGGTGCTCACTTATGGAAATCGGTATGTACTCACAACTCACACTCACTACATCATTGTGGTGTGGCTAACTCAAAAGAAAGTTGTAGACCCTATTATAACTGTAGTGCGGTCGAGTATTGAGTTGGCACAACAGAATGAAAGTAACTGGGTCAAATACAATGAGTTTTGCTTTCGGAATACTAAGAAAGTTTAGCTTTTTTCATAAAAGCAATTGAGGAGTGACCCAGTATCGCTGCCTGTAATTGTATGACACATTTAGGATACGTTTTTCAAAGTCAAGAGTTAAAATTGATGAGGTGCGTGTTTCGGTTTTCGTTTTGCATAACGTTTATGATTATTCCATCTTCTGACACATAGATTAGTTTACTGTGAAATTTTAAAATCTCCATATATTAAATGAGACCTTGAAATTCTACTTAAGGATTTTATCAGAATTTTGCATGCTTAAACCTAACGAATATTTTATGGCAGTGGCAAAGTCATAAACACCAATAAGCTCTAACAAGTTTTGCATGCACTCATTTCATAACTAAAATTGAGGAATTTCGTCCTTGAGCTCAAATAATCTTGTGTTCATAATTATGAATATCAGCTTACTGTAACTTATAAAAGTTTTTAGACTCGGCAGTCAGTAGCCTTTTTAACGCCATGCAAAAATACAAACACGGTGAAGAAGCAAGCATCATAAAAACTGCAGGCAGATCCGGTTATGAAGAGTAGAATAGCGATTAACCTCATTTGATTTTTATAGCTTTGCAGTTTCATGTGAACTATCGATATCCATTAGTAGCTTTTGATTGCAACCGAAACTATAAGTAGTTCTCGCAAACTACGAAATGCTTGAATACAATGTCGTTGTAGCGAAGTTTTGACTGCCAAGCATTACTTAGTATTTACTAGTGCATTTCAAATATATAATACATATATTTTACCTTAAAACTATCTTGAGAAAACAAAGAGACAGCATCCGCTTTCTTTTTGTATTTGTCTTTTGTAGCTCTAACTTGAATCAACATGTCGTCCAACGTGTTAGAAAAATGTTCCGCAACATCATCCTCAGGCGCTTTCCCTTTCGAAGCCTTATTTTCAGCCTCCTCCTTCAATGCTTCATCATATAAAGCTGATATAATCTCTTCAGGACTTTTTGAACTTTTCTCATGTTCAAAACACTCATCATCTTCGGAATTGTTAATTGTGGATGCCGGTTCAACTTCAATCTTGATGCATTGATAGTTACCATCGTCGGAATCATTGGTATTATCATCATTTGGCTCTGGTTTCGTCACGTTAATAATCTCAGATGTGGTAGCTTTACTTTTCTTTGCTTCCGCTTCAACCACTCTTGTATCACTTTTACTGCGCTCAACATATTTCTCAAAGTCACTTAATTCTTTCGTCACTGGTGTGGTGGGAACAGATTTAGTTGTTTTGATTTTCTTGACTTCCGGCGCTACGATTTTAGTGGAAGCAATTACTTGTTCAATCACATCTTTTTCTGTGTACGTTCTCTCCGGATCCAAATCTTTTTCTAAGATAACTATTGGCCTTGGAGTTTTTTTCCGTCGAGCTTTTGTAACACTCTTATCATTCACCGGGGTGTACGAAGCAAGTGAACTCCCATGTCGGTTCGAAATGTCTATACTATTATCTCGTTCACTTTCATCTTCACTGTTTTCAACATCCGCATCACTTTCGTAAGCGTCTTCATTATTTGACGCGAAAGAAGATTCTAGTTCGCTCTCTTCATCTGAAGTTAATTCCTCGTCAGATTCATCAACATCTTTGGACGGATCAGTGTCTCGTTTTTTGTTCGAATTTTGTCCATCAGTCTCATTCCCACTGTCTCTCACTTGAAGCTCTCGCTGCAACTTTTTAATCTCTTGTTCCAATTTCATTTCAAAGTTTTCAGAAACTTTGGCTTTGGCCATTGTTTTTACAGGGATTTCTGCAGAGTGAGATAACCCAGATTCGTCTTCACTATCATAGTCCGTTAATTCCTCTTCATCATTTGTCTCATCGATTGCATTTTCGTCATCTTTTACTAAATCCTCTTCTTCAGTCAACTCTTCATTTTCTTCCACGCTGGAAGCTGACGCACCACTGGAAATAAAATTTTCGGGTGCATCTTCATAATCTACTATGACAGTAGAAAATGAAACCACAGGGGATGCAGAAATTGATCTCCTTCTGCGCTTGTTTAGATATAAAGTGTTTTTGCTTGTTTCTGGTGTATCATCAACTTCTGATTCCGGTTTTTCAGTAACTGAGGGGTTAGGATTTGAATGAGAACTCCAATTTTGCCTTAGCGGCAAATGTAACATTTTTTGCCTGCCCTGTTTGTAGTGCCAATTGTTCACGTTGAGTCCTTGAAAGAAAATCACACACTTTCACTGGCGAGCGGCGACTGTGATGGATGAATGGTCTTGAGAGAATGACTTCTGTTTTTTACGCATTCTTATTTATATGGTATGGTAGTAGTTTGTTGTGGCTGGAAACCCATGTCGCTTTGCAAGAAACTTGTCATTTCACCAAGTACATACGCTGCATGTTTATGTACTAATGTAGTGTGCCCTGAACAATGGGAGACCGTTGTGAGTCAATAAGCCACACAGTGAAGGTATATTTGTTATTCTGATTGCTGTTGACCTTAGTTAGTTTGGCCTACTGAATATTGCCATACACCTCAAGCCGTTACACAGCTTTTTCCAGGAGAAATGTTATGCTTATGCATACATATGAGTACAGACTTTACATACTGTAGTATAATATTTCAACTCAGTCACTTTATAAATGAGTTGAGTGATTAATTTTACGGTGCGACGATAATTCACTATAAGTGAAGCTCCTGCTACGGGTCAAATAAACTGCTTTCTTTACTTGCATGCAATTTTTATAGCAAGTAAAACTTACTGAAGCATCTTATTCATGGCTTTCCAGAGAGGCTGTTTGCATGGTAGTGGTAATGGTATTTCTAATTTGATGTAACTTACTGTGTTGACAGTTCACAGTTGGAATTCAAGAAAGAATATTATGATAAATGTTGCATGCATCTTGTAGAAAATATGAGTTCAACCCTTTTGCTATTTAGTTGGATAAAATTATGTCTTTGGTGCCGAAAAAATTGATTTTTTCAGCAGCAAATAAGACGATTCGGTTAATATTTTACGTGTAATAAGACCTTGATTTTTCGTGCATCTACAACTATGCACTTCCTTAATTTTTCAACTTTTCGTAGTGAATCGGAAATTTACCATCTATCAATGATTCACACAAAAATACGAAAACAGTAGAATTTGACAACTACTTGGTATGATGTGGCTGGTCTTCTGTGAAAAATTTGTCGACTACATCATAACTTGCAGTCGGGTATTCATTGGTTTTTACAGGGGGTGAAGGAATTTGGAGTCAATACTCAATAGGTTGAAAAAATTCAAGAACATAAGTAGTTATTAATTAATTAATCGTAACAATTATGTTATTATTATTGTTATTATGTTACGAAGAAATTATGCATGATCCTGGGTCAATTGTTCTACGACGAATATAAAAACTTTTTCTTTGATTTAAGCATAGAGATAAATTCAGTTTCGCAAAATCACAGATACAAAACGAGATTTACAGCAACAACTAAAACTTTATTATGCACTGGAGAACCTGTTCTCGTTTCTCAATTTCGTTCATCAGTCTTTCTTCCTCATCTTTTCACCTAAATTTTTGAAGACGGAAAAGAAGGGCTTTAAAAGTAACTTTACTTTCTTTCAACTTGTTATTCTGCTGAAATAGTTTCTATAGACTGAGCACTAGTGAGCACTACAATCCGCTTTTACGTGCCCTCGGTACGTTTCGAAAGAAAGTCGTCAAAATTCACCAGAAAGTAGTAATTATCAAGTGTAATAAGTTGATATGTCAGAAAGGGAGCCCAGGGGCTAACATTATTGGATCTCTATTTTATATTTCACAATCAAAAATAAAATTATTTATTGCTATTCGTTGCTTAATTTAGGCACTCAAATTCACTTTCACTCAAATCTACTCCTACGGAACTACGGACAATCCCTTTATACTGTCAAGACTTTAATACCTTTTACGTATTTTCTACTTTTAATTTGAGCATTACTTCTAAATAGTACTCCAGTTCTAAGTAAGTCACTAATCGTTGCATTATTTCAGACATCTAGGGTTCTGTATTTCACTTTTCCGCCATTTTTTGCTCTAATCTATTTCCATCGGAAGACTACCTTCACAGCACGTCTAGTTTATAGTGTTTTATGCTCACTAAACACAGACAAATCCTCAAGCAGTTATTAACTGCGTCGTTATTCTTTTTCTCAATGGGATATTTTCGTCATGTCAGGTCTGCAAAAACCATACCAATCATGCATGTAAGTATATTTCTTCACAATCAAGTGCTTACAACAAGACATCTTTTACCTTTTTAAAGAAAGCTCTAAAGCTTGAATCCATAATGTGATCCACAAGTTTATCAATGGGTTTTACAATAAAAGGAATACTACACAATCCAATTGCAGTAGTACACCATTTACTAGCCTGTGGACTCAATTTGCTTTTATTTTTAAAAATAAATAAAGACATTGCGCAGATTCTGTTGATTGTGAACCCTGGAATGGCTACAGATGCTAATGTTTGCCAGCAAAGTGTATCTGCAGCCACGATTTTTTTGTTCTGCAAGCTCAATAAACATTGAGTATACAAAGAAAAATTCCAATATCACAGTAATAATAATATTATTTGTTTTTACAATTTACCTCATCAGAAACAGCATTTGTTTTGGAAACCGTATCCGCTATGACATACCCAAAAGCTACTGCATAGCTAGACCGTACCCAATTGACATGGACTTGAGCTCGAAACGATTCTCCGACTTCATTTGCGTACCCTAAAATAAACCAGAACCAGTACCAGCAATGATAAATGGAAAAATATTAGTTTCTACGACATTTCATAACAATCTTAACATGAAACAAGTTTAAACTGATTCTTTTACCTAAAAGTCTTACTGGCGTATCCCTCCATACATCAATTTCTTTGGACTCATTAGTAGCTACAGGAAGTTTAGATGCCTTTTCACTGCAAAAGAATGAGATTTTATCATCAAGTAAGTACTTTAAAAAGTTTCAATTACGAGATATTAATTGCAAGATAGACTACTCATTAATTTGCATATAAAATGACGAGTAATATGCAGTCAAAGATTTTCGCAAAAACAATAGCTTACCAGTTCAGCTGTTTCTCCATTTTGGAAGTAATTAATATTGTCCAATTGTTTCCCTATTGTGGCCGGCAATATAAGTCAGCTTCTTTTTTATTCCATTTGGGCCAAAAATTTATTAACGAAGAAAAGTAGTAATGATCCAACATGAGCATATTCCACTTTCCATGATTTATATGCACCTGCCGCCTATTCACTCTGTGCTATGTACCTAGCATGTGAAGGCCATGGATGAAAAGACTTCTTTTGCCACACCGAACTGTAAATGCATGCATTTTTTTCTGCAAAACTTTCACTATATGCTACTACTACTTTTGTGAAATGTGGTCCGTGTACAATAGTGGAATGAATCAGCTGCTATATATGAAGGATTGCTACTTGAGCAAAGAAAATGTTATACTTGTGTACACAATTGCATAGACAATGACGCATATTGAAATGACAAGTGCACGATAAACATTGAATTGTAGAGTTTAGTTTTATTACTTTTCATTCATTCAAGGACATGGAGATATCGTAGTTTCCCTTTTCATTGCATTGAAACATTGTGTCGTAGTTAATACAAGAGTTGTAAACTATGTAAAAACTATTAGTTATTGAACTAAAAATTACCAAAGTGCTCATTGCCAAATCATCAGAAAAAGTGCGGTGATCATACCAGCTCGTCACAATTATTGTCAAATATGCTGAACAGAATACATTATTTTAGCTTTTCATCGGAAACGGAAATCTAAAACTGTCTGGACTTATAAAATGAGACTGAAACTTTTTTTTAACATTTAGCATCTAGTGAAATGGAATTTCAGTTATCAACTCTGCAATTCTTCAATTTATTCTTCGTTCTACTGCTAGTGATTTCAGTCAGTTCACACAACAATAAGGAAATTGTTTTAGAAAATCAACATCACCGTGTTTTTAGAGATACAGTGCCAAATGGAAATGTAAATGCTGACACGCTCGACAATAAGATTTCAAATAGTCTGAATACGAGTACTGGCATCAGTGCCTCCAAAAATGCATCTACTGTTCGGACTGATCTCGTAGTTATCAAGGATAAAGGTATAGAAAATGTTGAACACATTTTTGGTTAAATTAGTTAGTAACTCAATTTTCTTAATTGTTTTTGACAATTGTATTTAGGCATTCCTGGCATTCCCGATGAAGATTCTGGCGAAGATAAGACAGCAAGTAATGTAGATCAAGACCCGGACAAATCATCAATAAGTCCGGGTCATGGCCCATCAGATTTTGATGAAAAAGCGGTTCAACGGGCAGCCATTGTAATAGGAGCGCTGGGTTTCATGATGTTAATTTACTTTGGAATTAAGTTTGTTGTGTAAGTCTCTGAGCTTTATGTGATGAAAAGGGATAAATGAACGGAAGAAACATCATGCTATGTTATGTTTTTGCTTTTTAGAATTAAGAAGCGGAAGGTTGCTCGCAGATATGGACGATTAGAGTCATCCGAAATGGATCTGTTGGATCAAGATGATGATTCAGACGAAGACACACTTTTTGAAGTTCGTACACAAAATAGCTGAGGATCATCGTCTCTTTTTTGCTATTCAATTATCCATATTCCTTTGATGTACAATGCAAGTGCCTTGGTCTATATCAAGTGTAAAATAGCAACATCATCACACCTATACTAGCCAATTAACTAACCATATGCATTTTAAGCAGATTAATTCCTTTAAGTTGGTGATTGACTATTGTTAGATTAATTTTATATCATCGCCAAGCTTGTATTATTTTCTCACACAATATCATAATATGCTTTAAGAAACTTAATGTATTAGATTGTTTACATGTTGCAGTACTTAAAATTGAAAATCAATTGATGTAATGGGAACTGGGCCTATACTCGTTTCAAAGTTAAAGAATGCTAGTTACGACAAGTTTATATACAAGCAAGTTGGTGCTGCTTCGTGAATAATATTTTCCTTAAAACTCTCATAATATATTTGCGTGTGTGCATTACACACATTATATCACAGACAATACAAGTACTGAAAACTAAACAGGCATACCAACAAATTGCATCCCGATTCCATTGCAAGTTGTCTTCTGCATTCTATGTAAAAATAAATCAGTATTTTTGACTGAATTTTTATTTATTCTTATTATTATGGTGTCAATTGTAGCATCACAATAGAAAAAAATACCACCAATAAAACATTGTCAGTACCGACCGGGTTTACAATCTTTGGCATATTTATATTTAATTTCTTTGGAAAATTCTTACCATTATCACAAAGCTTTATTAACAGCCCATAAAAGTAAGAGTTCAGGTCCGGAATGTTGCATAAATTGGACAAACGGCGTCCATTCAATTACTATATGCATCCATTTCCATTCTTTTATTTCCAGGATTTCGTAAACTTTAAACATAATTTTATCCATAGTGCCAATCCTTTCAACCGTTTCAGCCCTTAATTAGTTTGGTCTTCCAGACCGTGTCATGACTTTGAATGCATAGTTTCATAGTACTGCCTAATGGCATTATTTTGTTTAGAATGGAGTAATATATGCGGTCTGCAGTTTCGAATATGATCCACCGCCTTTTCTGGAGTCCAGTTGTTTTCCTGCACAAGTGTATTAAAAAATACAGTAGACATAGACATAGTATATTATATTTTTAAGAAATGCATGCATTCATTACAGAGTTTATATGTCCAAAAGTATTTAGTTTTTACAGTCTTTTTGCATTTATACCTTCATCAAGTAGCATGCTACCAAAGTTGCACTTCTCGTCCGCCCTGCTTTACAATGCACATACACAGATCCTTCATTTTTAATATTTTGAATAAATTCAACTCCTTCCTTCAATTTTTCTTGACAAGGAGCCTCAAAAATATCCCTAGTTGGCAATTGAAGAAATCGGATTCCATGCTGTGCCCAGCCCTGTTGTAAAATGATGGGATTGTGCACATAAAACGTAAGTTCTGTAAAAATTCCCATCTGGTCATTATAAGTTTTTACCTCGTGTGCATGTGAAAACAGCCACAGCTCATAATTTTCATTCATGGAAATAACCCCTTTAACGTTTTCTTCAGATTTTAATGTTTCCGCCATATTTCGGAATGGTAATGCCCCTAACAGAACATTCTCGTCAATTCGGTTGTACCAAGTTCTTTTGGACATTTTTTCCATCACAACATTGTAGAACAAAGTCGGGTAAAACGATACACGTCCAAACATTTTGATTCCGAAAATTCGAAGTGGCTCCGTGTATCTTACATTCGGTTTCTTCTGGATGGAATTGTCTACCCAAACAACATAAACCAAGCGCAATCTCAATAATGGAATTCATATTATTTAGCAAATATTGTGAAAAAAACAGTGCAGTACAATAAATCGAAAAAATAACAGCATATTAATGTTTTTAAAGAAGACGCAACTTACAACTGTTAAACTGTTAGTCGAATAAAAACTCCCGACTGACTATGGCAAACAACACATATAGCATATCACATTAGTATGCAGTTTAAAACATAGGCCTTGAAAAAGCAAACTTTTTTATCGCATGCGTCGCATCTTTTGACTATTACTTGAGTCATTACTATAGACGGAAAGGGTAACTACAGGCAAAATGCAAAACATTGCAAAACAAAAAGTGTAGACTTTACCAATTACTGACGCAAGACAGTAGCGAAATCACCGGTTCAAACGACACAAAGACTATAAAATCCTTAATCATTTTTTGAATTTGATTGAAGCACAAAAACACTACACACACACACATGCCAAAATGTTTCTCACAATCAGTCAGGTACAATCAAATCAGAATGAGTACTTACTTCTTTCCATTGTCTGATATCTGATTTCTTGACCTTTAATAAATTAAATTCCAGTGAGCATTTGATGTTGATCACCACTTCCACACAAATAATTTCTAATCCTATGGTGCTGCACACCGAATAAATAACTGAAATATATTAAATATTTTCAATCTCACTGACTTTCCGAATGGAATATTTCATTTCGCGGCACAAAACAACAGTACACATCATGTACCGTTCTTTGCACTTTGTCTGAGCCCATGAACTTTGTATGCTGTATCTTCTTACAGTTAGCAGGTCATAAATGGGGCATCTTGACACTTGATGAGTTTCTTGCAAGAAACTGTGAGCACACTACGCTATATCCCAAAGTTTTAATTTTGCAGTACTTAAGCTTTGCTGGGTATTGAATGGAAGTAGTATAAACGTAACTATGAACCAATTATTTGTGTACTAACAATACAAAGGTAGCAAACCTAAACAATTTTAGTATAATGACATTAATTAAAAAACTTTCAAAGTAATTCATCCGGCATGAACTTACGACATAAACATCTTCAGGATAAATTTTTTTGTCACCTTTGGCATGGCATGAATACATTCATTTAGCATTATACACCTAATTCTTTACCATTTACGTTCGATTTGATAACAAATATTGCCATGTAATATAAGAATAAAAATATAGATATAAATACGGTATTGTATGACCGTCTGCGGTTCTATTAGAGAGAAAGAAGGAAACTTTTGATGATAGTGGTTAGCTCATTACTGATGTCAATGAAATGTACTCCATTTTGCCGTCACTTCATGAAGCTTCACATCCTGTAGTTTACTAAGTTTTCATGTTTCAGGTCTGCTATATATCCAAATGTAATCGTCAATAGTAGAAATGAGTTTTATAAAACTTTTCAAATTGATTTTTATAGTTTTGCAGTTGTTTTCCACACCATTTTGTTTTTCAGCAATATTGTCTAATAGCATTGATGAAAACTATGTTGTAATTGTGGGCAAAAACGATACAAAATCTAGTTATTTTGGTTACTCACTATCGTTTATCAAAAATAGTAGACTCAGAAGTCTCAGTGATAGTTCTGGATGGTAACACAAATTTAAAGAAACATAAAAAAGTCATAAATTAAACAATGCAATTGCCAAGAAATGTATTTGCAGGTTGTTTGTTGGAGCACCCAAAGCTAACAGCACTGATTCCAATGATTCCGGAGCTTTATGGAAATGTAAAATAGCATTGAACAATGCCAATAAAAATATTCAGTGTGCACCTGTAAAGCTTAATTTACTTCAAAATAAGCCACAAGGTAAAAAAAAACAGTTTACTAGCAAAGCAATTCGAATGACTGATTGAGAAATCAAAGCAATGTTTTAGAAACTTGCAATTCTTTTGACTGGAGAAATGGATACTGCTACCGCCAAAACCTTCAAGGAATGTGGCTAGGAGAATCAATCTCGAAGTCCCAAAGAAATGTGGATGCTTTCGTAGTATGTGCCCCAAGATGGCAGAAAACAACGGCCAACCCTGGGAAAGATAGAAACACAAGTATTAACCATAAACTCTGCAAACAAACCCATAATCAATGTTTTAAAATATGCATACAATAACATTTATAATTTTCCTACGAAGTGAATGGCATATGCTACTGGCTGTCTCAAAGGCAGATTACTGAATCAGAAACGCCGTCTATTGTTAGGCCTCTAAATCCACTCAGCAACCCAAGTAATTCAGCAAATCTCTTTCAGTTGATTATAGAAACGTGTCTAATAAAAAAATGTATCGCTAAAAATTATTTACATTATTTAAATACATATATGAAGGGCAAGACAGGATAGTAGTTGGTGGATATGGAGAACGATACTATTATTCGTATGCTGGACTTGGAGCCGCAACACATTTCAGTGCCCAAGATGAATTGGTTATTAGTGCACCCAATGTTTTTTGGCAAGGTACTAAATGATTTAGTTTTCAATGTTAATGAAAAAATATAGATTGACATTTTTTGCTAACATTTTTGGTACTTAAGGGACTGTCTTGAAATATGCCAGAGGTCAGTATCAATCTCCAAAAATAATGAAAACAGAACTATTTAAAGAGCTGGAATGGAACGGTTTATTTGGTATTTATATTATTTTATTTTTAGCAAGTCCATGCAATGAAGTACTGAGTAGTGAGGTACAGATGATTTGCAAGTGCTAAAATGTTAATATTACAGGATACTCTCTAACTTCTGGGAACTTTTTCACCCCAAATGAAATCTTGTATGCAGTAGGGGCACCAAGAAGTTCCGAAATTAATCAAGAATCTGGGTCAACATCTCATTTGCAAGGGACAGTGCATATACTCAGGTTTGCTGACCGTACATCTGCTGGAGTTTCTCTAATCGCAATGCTGCATGGAGAACAACTAGGTTCATATTTTGGAGCGTCTGTTTTAGCAGTACGTACATTTTCAAAAATAATATCTGAAATCTTATGTTTCAGCCATGATTTGATTTTACTTACAAAAGCAGAACACAGCTAATACATTATACTACTATACTATTATTAATCCAGGTAGATATAAATAATGACGGTCTTCATGAATTAATTGTTGGAGCTCCGTTTCAAAGTGAAACTATTGATGGTGACGACGGCTGCATTTTTATTTTAACCAAAAATATTAAACAGCAAAATGTAATGAAATCGTATAACTCACTCAATTAAATGTAACCGTTTCGTCAAGTAATATAAGCTGGTTGGACAGATATGGAACTACCAGAATTTCGATAATCGAGAAAAAATTTGTGGAAAAATTCCTAAAGCTAGATTTGGGACAAGCATAACTTCTTTGGGAGACATCAACCAGGATGGTTTCAATGGTAAGTTTTGCTGACATTCTTTTCAATATTAAATTCAGTCGTGAAAACTACACAAAGTTGATTAATTGTAAATAGATTTTGCGGTTGGCGCTCCATACAGCCATAATGGCGCTGGGGCTATCTACACATTCCTTGGAAGCAAAAATGGCATAACAAAAGGATCAAAGCCTTCACAAACAATTTATGCCAAAGTTATTGACAATCGACTAAAAAGTTTTGGTTCGTCAATGTTTGGATCAGAAGATTTGGACGGCAACCAAACGCCTGGTAAAAAAGTATTTTATGTATTGAACAACACTATTGAATATGTCAAATTACAACACTAATTTATTATTGACAACATGCATTTTTTCAGATTTCGTAGTAGGCTCTCACGAATCTAGCCAAGTTGTTTTGTTTCG
>Ga0210040_10004579_pt1 | contig 17995 bp, 17 predicted proteins | sample CryGeyCG12114_NA_FD_185462 | JGI IMG/M metagenome (GOLD analysis project Ga0210040, IMG submission 185462) | Groundwater microbial communities from aquifer - Crystal Geyser CG19_WC_8/21/14_NA (SPAdes) (version 2) | ecosystem: Environmental > Aquatic > Deep subsurface > Groundwater | place: USA... | reverse complement strand
CGCCTCGGCCGAGGGCCCCACCCGCATGCCGGCCGGAGCCGGCCCGGGAGCCGGTTCACCGGTCAGCCGCAACAGCTCCCGCCAGGTGCGGTGCGCCTCGAGGCCGGTCACCTTCTGCTCCAGGACGGCGGGGACCAGCGCGTCCCAGACCCGGCCGCTGCTGCCCAGTCGCAGCCAGGGCGTGCTGCGGTGCAGCCGGGCGACCAGCGGGTGGGCCGCGGCGTCGAAGCCGTCGGGGCGGTCGTCGGCGCCCAGCCAGCGCGGCGCGGTCCGGCCGGCCCAGACCGCACCCGGCCCCCACGCCTGCACCCGCAACCGGCTGACACCGCCGGTCAGCCGCACGGTGGCCGGGCCGTCCGGTGTCGTGGTGGTGCGCCAGACGCCGTCCTCGGCGAAGCGCAGGGTCGGGTCGCCGGTGCCCCGCCGGTCACGGGAGAGCACCCGGCGGACGTCCAGCGGCCAGTCCGGCTCCCAGACGTCGTCGTAGGCCGCCTCCGCGGCGAGGACGCTGCGCACGCCGTGCACCGACAGGGGTGCACGGGGGCCCTCCATCAGCGCGGCGCCATCCGCAGCGCGCCGTCCATCCGGATGACCTCGCCGTTGAGGTATCCGTGCCGCACGACGTCCAGCGCCAGCTCGGCGAAGTCCTCCGGGCGGCCCAGCCGCTTGGGGAACGGGATCCCGGCGGCCAGCGCGATCCGCGCCTCCTCGGGCAACGAGGCCAGCAGGGGGGTGTCGACCAGCCCGGGTGCGATGGTGCAGACCCGCACGCCGACCGAGGACAGGTCCCGGGCTGCGGGCAGGGTCAGCCCGACGATCCCGCCCTTGGACGCGGCGTAGGCGATCTGGCCGATCTGGCCGTCGTAGGCGGCGATCGAGGCGGTGTTGACCACGACGCCGCGCTCGCCGTCGCCGTCGGGCTCGGTCCGGGCCATCGCCGCCGCGGCCAGCCGCAGCACATTGAAGGTGCCGATCAGGTTAACCGTGACGGTGCGCTGGAAGGCCGCCAGGTCGTGCGGCGAGCCGTCCCGGCCGAGCACCCGCTGCGCCCAGCCGATGCCGGCGCAGTTCACCGCGATCCGCAGCGGGCGGTCCTTCGCGGTGGCGTCGGCGATCGCGGCCTGCACCGACGCCTCGTCGGTCACGTCGGTGCGCACGAAGGTCGTGTGCCCGCCGAGCTCGGCGGCCAGCGCTGTGCCGCGCTCCTCGTTGAGGTCGAGCACGGTGACGGCCACGCCGGCCGCGCTCAGCGCCCGGACCGTGGCCTCCCCGAGGCCGGAGGCCCCGCCGGTGACGACTGCGGCGACGTCCAGGTCCTTCATGGCAGCCAAGGTAACCCGGTGGGACGGCCTCCCTGCAGGATCCACCCGGGAGGCGGGTGACGTACCGGCCCTCCGTCAGGAGAAGCGGGCGCCGTGTTCCTGCTCGGCTGCGGCCAGCAGCTGCTTGACCCGCTCCGCGTCGGTGACCGGGCAGACCATCGTGACGTCTGCGGTGTGCACCACCACGCTGTCCCGCACCCCGACCAGGGCGACCAGGTGGTCCGGGTCGTCGGAGAGGACGACGTTGCCCGCACTGTCCAGTAGCACCGTGAGCCCGCGGGTCGCGTTGCCCGCGCCGTCGGTGCTCAGGGTGTGCGCCAGCGCGGGCCACGAGCCGACGTCGAGCCAGTCGACGTCGAGGTCGACCACGACCACCCGGCCGGGCTCGGCGGCCGCCGGCTCCAGCACCGCGTAGTCGACGCTGATCTTCGGCAGCGTCGGGAAGACCTCAGCCAGGACGGCGTCCCGCTGGGGCCCGGCCGGGACGGCGACCACCCGGGCCAGCCCGGCGGCGGACTCCGGCAGGTGCTCGGCGAGGGCATCGAGCACGGTGCGGGCCCGCCAGACGAACATGCCGGAGTTCCACAGGTACTCACCGCTGGCCAGGTAGGCCTCGGCGGTCGGCCGGTCCGGCTTCTCCCGGAACGACGCCGCCTCCGCGGCTCCCGCGACCTCGGTCGGCGCCCCCTTCTGCACGTACCCGAAGCCGGTGGCCGCCGACGTCGGCGTCACGCCCAGGGTGACCAGCGCCCGGGGCCGGACGGCGAGGACCTCGTAGGCGGTCGCCAGCGCGGCGGCGAAGCGCTCGACCGGGCGGATGACGTGGTCGGCGCTGACCACCGCCAGCTCGGCGTCGGGGTCGACGTCGGCGACCAGACCAGCAGCCAGGCCGACGGCGTTGGCGGTGTCCCGGGCGACCGGTTCGAGCACCAGCCGGTCGGGCCGCAGGTCCGGCAGCACCGCCTGCACCTGGGTCGCGTACCGGGCGGCGGTGCAGACCCAGATCCGGTCGGCAGGCAGCACGGCCTGCAGCCGGGTGAAGGCCTCGGCGAGCAGGCTGTGGGCCACCCCGCGGTCGTCGGCCACCACGTCGAGGAGCTGCTTGGGCCGGGCGGACCGGGACAGCGGCCAGAGCCGGGTCCCCGACCCGCCGGCCATGATCACCGCGTGCTGCACGGATCCGCTCCCGTCAGTGGACCTCGTCGGCGGCGCGCTGGAACCGCGCGCCGGCGGCCACCCGGCCGCTGACGTAGGAGATCAGCATCCGGGCACCCAGGCCCAGCCGCAGCGCCGCCCGCAGCGGCGCGTTCCGCGGCCCGGGGTGCCGAGCTGACAGGTACCGCAGCGCGCTGGTGTGGTGCACCCGCTGCATCCGGTGCGGCTCCCGGCGGGTGGCGTGCCCGCCCTCGTGGACGACGACCGCCGAGGGCGCGTACACGTGCAGCCAGCCGCGTCGACCCAGCCGGTCGGCCAGGTCGACGTCCTCGAAGTACATGAAGTAGCCGGGGTCGAAGCCACCGACCGAGTGGAACGCCTCGAGGTCGATCAGGAAGCACGAGCCCGACAGCCAGCCCGCCGGGCGCTCGCGGGGCGCCTCCCGCTCCCGCCGGTAGCACGCCGTCCACGGGTTCCCCGGCCACACCCAGCCCAGCAAGGCGTGCCCGATCCCGGTCGACAGGCTCGGCAGGTCGCGGGCCGACGGGTACAGCTCACCCTCGGGCGTGCGGATCGCCGGGCCGACCATCGCCGCACGCGGCCAGCGGGACGCGACGGCGAGCATCTCGTCCACCGACCCCGGCTCGAAGCGGACGTCGGGGTTGGCCACCAGCGCCCAGCCCTCGGTCACGTCGGCCAGCCCGGCGTTGACCGCGGAGCCGTAGCCGATGTTGCCGCCGGTGGGCAGCAGCCGGACGTGGGGGTGGGCGGCCGCGACCCGCTCCGGAGCACCGTCGGTCGAGCCGTTGTCTGCCAGCACCACGTCGGTGGGGCCGGTGGTCGCCTCGGCGAGGGACTCGACGAAGCCGTCGAGCGCGGTGCCGGGCGAGTAGGTCACGGCCACGACGCGCAGCCGGGCGGGCAGAGCGGAGTCGGGCACCCTCGAAGCCTAGGTGCAGACCCTCGGGACGGGTGGGATCGGTGGGGCGGACGGGCCTGAGGACAGGTCCACCCGGCGCGGCGCCGGTATGGTCGCCCAGCGTGACCACAAGCAGCCCTGACCTCGTCGTCGTCGGCTCCGGGTTCTTCGGCCTCACGGTCGCCGAGCGGGCCGCCACCCAGCTGGACAAGCGGGTGCTGGTGATCGACCGCCGTGACCACATCGGCGGGAACGCCTACTCCGAGCCGGAGCGCGAGACCGGCATCGAGATCCACCGGTACGGCGCCCACCTCTTCCACACCTCGAACAAGCGCGTGTGGGACTACGTGAACCAGTTCACCGAGTTCACGAAGTACCAGCACAAGGTCTACTCGATCTACGACGGCCAGACGTACTCGCTGCCGATCAACCTGGCCACGATCTGCCAGTACTTCGGCAAGAGCTTCTCCCCCACCGAGGCCCGCGCCCTGGTCGCCGAGCAGGCCGGTGAGATCGACACCGCCGCGGCAGCCAACCTCGAGGAGAAGGCGATCTCGCTGATCGGCCGGCCGCTCTACGAGGCGTTCATCCGCGCGTACACCAAGAAGCAGTGGCAGACCGACCCCACCGACCTGCCCGCCGAGGTCATCGCCCGGCTGCCGGTGCGCTACACGTTCGACAACCGCTACTTCAACGACACCTACGAGGGCTTGCCGGTCGACGGGTACACCGCCTGGCTGACGAAGATGGCCGACCACCCGAACATCGAGGTGCGGCTGTCCACGGACTTCTTCGACGTCCGCGACGAGCTGCCGACCGACGTCCCCACGGTCTTCACCGGCCCCATCGACAAGTATTTCGGCTACTCGGCCGGGGAGCTCGGCTGGCGGACCCTGGACTTCGAGACCGAGGTCCTGCCGATCGCTGACTTCCAGGGCACCTCGGTGATGAACTACGCCGACGAGGACGTGCCGTTCACCCGGATCCACGAGTTCCGGCACTTTCACCCCGAGCGCGACTACCCGACCGACAAGACCGTCGTGGTGCGGGAGTACTCGAGGTTCGCGGAGACTGGTGACGAGCCGTACTACCCGATCAACACCCCCGAGGACCGGGCGAAGCTGGAGACCTACCGCGACCTGGCGCGGAAGGAGGCCACGGAGAAGCGGGTCCTCTTCGGTGGCCGGCTGGGCACCTACAAGTACCTGGACATGCACATGGCGATCGGCTCCGCGCTGAGCATGTTCGACAACCGGATCCGCCCCTTCTTCGACCAAGGCACGGGCCTGGTCGGGGACCTGGAGGACTGAGCAGTCCCGACCGAGGACCCACGCCCAGCGGCCGCGCCGCAGCAGCCCGATCGACGAGCACAGGAGACCCCAGCCGGATGACCGAAACGTCGCCGCTCGGGACGGGGCAGGGCCTCGTCTACGAGCTCACCTCCTCCCCCAGGCTGTTCCACGACCTCACCCCCCGCGAGTCCCGTCTCCTAGACGGCGCGCTGACCTTCCATGCGCTCACCCGCCCCGACGAGAACCTCCGCGTCACGGTGCTCCGAACCGAGAACGCGCACTTCCCCGCCCTGACCGACCAGCGCACCGAGCGGATCGAGTGGGCCGATGACCGCACGGTCGTCGGCAGCGTGACCGCCCGCCACCGCGCTGCGGGTGACCAGAGCCGGATCACCGACCTGGTCGTCGACCTCGGTGGCCCGCCAGCCAAGCTGGTCGGCCGGACGACTCCGCCCGGGCGGCTCTTCGCCGCTCGTGACCGCGTCCGGTCGGAGGTGCCGGTCGCCTTCGACGCCCTCCGGCAGCTGCGCACCGACCGGCTGGAGAACCGCCGCATGGCTCGGCCGATCCCGCGCGTGGGGTCCCTGCACGAACGGGCGCCACGGGCCAACCGGGAACTGCCGAAGGCAGTCCTGTTCGGCATGCATTGGCTGGAACTCGGCGGCGCGGAGAAGTGGGCGAACCAGACCGTCGAGCTGGCCAAGGCGGCCGGCCTCCTGCCGATCATCCTGACCGACCAGACCTCGGCGCACCCCGACATCGTGCGCGACGTGTTCGACGGGGCGCTCGTCATCCCCTTGACCCACCCGCTCTCCAACGTCCAGGAGTCGCGCCTGCTGGCCCGGCTGTTCAGCGAGTTCGACATCCACGGCATACACGTGCACCACTGCGTCTGGCTCTACCAGCGGCTCCCGTGGATCCGCACCCACTTCCCCTGGGTCGAGATGGTGGACTCGCTGCACATCATCGAATGGCGTACCGGTGGCTTCGTCGACGTCGCCCTGCGTATGTCGAACGTGATGGACGCCCACCACGTCATCTCGCCACAGCTGCGCGACTACCTGATCGACCGCCAAGGACTCAAGCGGGACAAGGTCGTCCTGGCAACGCTGACCGACCTGACCGCTTCTCGGTCGGGCGCTGCGCACCACCGGGTCGGGTCCGGTCCCCTGACCGTCGCCTTCGTCGGCCGGCTCACGCAGCAGAAGCGGCCGTACCTGTTCCTCCGGCTGGCTGCACAACTACGGCGCGAGCTCGGCGACCAGGTTCGGTTCATCATGCACGGAGACGGCGAACTCGCGGCGGAGACCGCACGGCAGCGGGCCCGACTCGGCCTGGACGCCGTGATGACGGTGCGCGACAGCACCGTCCCGGTCGACCGGACATGGTCCGAGGCCGACGTGCTCGTGGTCTCCTCGGACAACGAGGGCGTCACCCTCACCTCCTTCGAGGCAGACGCCGCCGGCGTGCTCGTGGTCAGCGCCGACGTCGGCTCGCAGGCCTCCGTGATAGCCGACGACCTGCTGGTCCCCCGGGCACCGTTGCAGTTCCTGAAGACGGCGACCGGCCTGATCCGACGGATGGTTGAGGATCCCGCCCAGCGAAACACCTGGGCTCGTCAGCAGAACCAGAAGATGAGCGACTTCGCGGCCCTGCCTAAGGCACGGGAGTGGACTCGACGGCTCTACGAGGGGTGGGCGTCATGAGCAACGTGGCAGCAGTCATCGTCACCTACAACCGGGCGGACAAGCTCGGGAAGGTGATCGAGAACGTACTGGCACAGGACCGACCGGCCGACCAGGTGGTCATCGTCGACAATGCGTCGACCGACGACACGGCGCGGGTGCTCGAGCAGTACGAGGGGCGACCATCGGTGGAGATCCTCCGGCTCACCGAGAACACCGGCGGGGCCGGCGGTTTCGCCACGGGCATGGCGCGGGCCCACGAGCGGGGTGCCGACTTCGTCTGGATCATGGACGACGACTGCTACCCCGACAGCGACGCCCTGCGGGAGCTGCTCGACGGGCTGGAGGCAGCGGAGACCCGGATGGGGCTCCGGCTGCCCTTCGCCTGCTCGGTGGTCCGCTGGTCCAACGGGGACATCTGCGAGATGAACAACCCCGAGACCACCTGGGACTGGGGCAAGCTCTTGGTGCACGGGCAGCAGAACGTGCTGGTGAACGCTTGCTCCTTCGTGTCGGTCATGTTCCCACGTTGGGCCATCACCCAGTTCGGCCTGCCGCTGAGCGAGTACTTCATCTGGTTCGACGACCAGGAGTACACGCGGCGGGTGACCGCGGCCGGTCCCGGCGTGCAGTGTCTGAAGAGCACTGTGACCCACGACCTCGGGGCGAACCGGGGCGTCAACTTCGCGGACGTGAACGCCAACAACCTCTGGAAGTTCACCTACGGCGTCCGCAATGAGGCCTCCTACCGGTGGCACCACGAGGACCCGTTCGCAGCAGCGCGCTTCGCCCAGCGGCTGTTCACCGGGCTACGGGCCGGCAAGGTCCCGATGCGGCTGCGACTGCATCTCGCCCGGAAGTTCGTCGAGGGCATCCGGTTCGACCCGCAGCCCAGGTTCCCGCGGACGGTCCTCTGACCCCGGGACGACGTCCGTGCCGTGGCCTCGGCACGGACGTCGTCCGCAGCAGCGTGTCTCAGCGGGGGAGGAACTTCTCCTGACGACCCGATCGCGTGAGCCGGAACCACTCGCGCAGACCCGGCACGTCCCGCCGTGAGACGAAGAACCAGGTGAACCGCAGCCACTCGAGCGGGAGCATCCACCGCATGCCCGGCTGGGCCGTCAGATAGCCACGATTACGGTACGTGTAGTAGCGCTTGACCTCGTCAGCCGGGTACTGGGCCGAGAGCCGGCCGCCCATGATGGGGAGGAACTCGTCCCCTCCCTGGGGGTGGAGGTAGGCCACTTCCAGACAGGTGCCGAAGCGCAGCCCGGAGCGCACCAGCCGCCGATGCACCTCGGTCTCGTCGCCGCGGAAGAACAACCGGTAGTCCGGCACGCCGATGACCGCGAGCGCCTCGGCACGGAAGAGCGCGCCGTTGAAGAGCGACGCGTAGCCGGGCAGGAAGTCGACTCCGGCGAAGTCCCGCAGCGAGCGGCGCCAATGCAGTCCCCGGCGGAGTGGGAACGCCAGGAGGTCGGGATCGGACTTGTCCACCACGGCCGGTGACACCTCGGCCAGGTCGCGCCGCTCCGCGGTCTCCATCAGCACCCGCAGGACCCGCTCGTCGGCGGGCCGCCCGTCGTCGTCGGCGCACCAGATCCACGCCGCCCCCCGTTGCAGGGCGGTCAGCAGCCCCAGCGCGAACCCGCCGGCCCCGCCGAGGTTGACCTGCGACGGGAGGTACGTCGCAGGGATGCCGCAGCCGGCGACGACGGCCGCGGTCTGCTCGTCCGGCCCGTTGTCCACCACGACGACGTGATCGACCGGGCGGTCCTGCCGGGCCATCACTGCGAGGCTCTCCGCCAGCAGGGTCGGCCGGTGCCGGGTGACCACGACGCCGACCACCAGGGGGCGGGGAGCAGGCTGACGCCCGCCGGCGAGCTGCTCGGCCGCCGTTGGGCCGGTCACTGCGCGGTCTCACCCGATCGGGGCTTCGCGCCGTCCCCGTCCTCGTCCGCCCACGGGTCGCGGCCCTTGTACGCCCGGACGACGTCCCTCAGCGGGCCGTGCGCCTTCACCCGCCCCTGCTCCATCCAGATGCCGGTGTCGCACAGTTCGCCGAGGAACTCGTCCGAGTGCGAGGCGAAGACCAGCAGACCGGATCTGGCCACCAGGTCGTTCAGCCGGGTCCGGGCCTTTTCCAGGAAGGCCGCATCGACGGCTCCGATCCCCTCGTCGAGCAGCAGGATCTCGGGATCGATGCTGGTGACCACGCCCAGCGCCAGTCGGACCCGCATACCTGTCGAGTAGGTGCGCAGCGGCATCGCCAGGAAGTCACCCAGTTCGGTGAAGTCGGCGATGTCGTCGACCCGCTTCTCCATCTGCTTGCGGGTCATGCCCAGGAACAGCCCGCGGATGATGATGTTCTCGTAACCGGAGATCTCCGGGTCCATGCCGACGCCCAGGTCGAACACCGGCGCGACGCGCCCGTCGACCGTGGCCCGGCCACGAGTCGGCTCGTAGATCCCGGACAGGAGGCGCAGGAGCGTGGACTTGCCCGCCCCGTTGTGGCCGACCAAGCCCACCCGCGCGCCGTGCTCGAGGTCCAGGGTGATGTCCCGCAGTGCCTCGATCGTGGGCACCTTCGCCTCGGTGGCGATGTTCCCGCCCACCAGGCCCAGGACGGTCTTCTTCAACGACCGGCTCTTCGCGTCGAAGATGGGGAAGTCGATGCTCGCGTTGTCGACGTGGATGCTGACCATGTGCGTGGGCTCCTAGCTCAGATCCAGTACGCCACTCGGGACCGGTACCGACGCAGCAGCAGCAGCGTCAGACCCCAACCGACCACGGTGATGGCGAGGCAGACGATCCAGTGGTGCAGGAGCTGGTCCTCCCCGAGCATCGGGGCGCGGATGATCTCGATGAAGTGCAGGAAGGGGTTGAACTCCGCGATCTTCGCCCGCTCGGCCACCGCCGGGTTCGGGCTGTTCAACAGGTCGCTGTAGATCCAGACGATCGGGGTCAGGAAGAACATCAGCTGGACGATGCTCTGGGTGATCGGGACGAGGTCGCGGAACCGGGTGCTGAGGATGCCGGCGAAGAGCGCCACCCACACGCCGTTCACAACCAGCAGGCCGAGCGCTGGGATCGCCGCGAGAGCGGTCCACTTGAGCGGTTGCGGGAAGATGATGAGCATCACCGCATAGACGACGAGGTTGTGGGCGAAGAAGAGCAGCTGCCGCCACACCAGGCGATAGACGTGCAGGCTCAACGCCGAGGGCAGGTGCTTCATCAGTCCTTCGTTGGCGACGAAGACCTCCGAGCCCTCGTTGATGCAACCGGAGATGAAGCCCCAGACGATGAACCCCACGAGGATGTAGGGCAGCTGTGTCTCGATCGGGTTGCCGAACAGGCCCGCGTAGAGGATGCCCAACGCGATCGCCGTCACAGCCATGCTGATGGTGATCCACAGCGGCCCCAGCAACGAACGCCGGTACCGCTGGCGGATGTCCTGCCAACCCAGATGCCCCCACAGCTCGCGCTGGTGCCACCCCTCGGAGAGGTCGCCGAGGGCCCGCCGGAGCGGGGACCTCTCCGCTGTACTCGCGCTACTCACGTGGATGACGCTACCTGCGTGACGTCCTGATCCGCCGGAGGACCGCCCGCACCAGCGCCCCGCGCCCGACACGCGCAACGCCGCGGACAGCTGATGGTCAATGGGACGGGTGGGACGGACTGTCGACCGCCAACCACGGCGTGCGGGCTCCGAACCCCGGGGTGACCGGGCCCCGGACGTACATTCGTCGCGACCCCGCCACTGGACGACGGGTCCGGATGAGCCGCCGCTGCGCACCCGGACCGACCGCCGTCGGCACGTCGACGCGAGAAACCGGGACATGAGCAGAGACGACCACGACGAGCAGGACCCGAGGCGCGCCCTCCCGCCTCGCCTGGACCCGCGGGCCGGCCGACCGTCACGATCAGGCGCCGGGTCAGCTGCGGCCGGCACGGGCGGCCCGCACGACGGCCGCCGCCTGGTCTGGACCGGCCGCGTCGTCGCGGCGCTCGTCTCCCTGGCCGTGCTGGTCACCAGCGGCTGGGGCTGGTACCTGGGCCAGGTCGCCGACGCGACGGTCAACCGGACCGACGCCATCCCGGACAGCGGCAACGACGAGACGGTCGACACCGGCGAGGCGATGAACCTGCTGCTGGTGGGCAGCGACAGCCGCGCGGACCTGACCGAGGAGCAGCTCGCCGAGCTCAACGCCGGCACCGACTCGGGCACCAACACCGACACGATGATCCTGGTGCACGTGCCCGCCGACGGGTCGGCGGCGTCCTTCGTCTCCTTCCCCCGCGACTCCTACGTGGACATCCCCGGCTACGGCGAGGACAAGCTCAACGCCGCGTACGCCTACGGCCGGCGGAACGCCCCGGACGGCGCCTCGGAGGAGGCCAAGAACGCCCAGGGCGCGCAGCTGCTGGTGCAGACCATCAGCGGACTCACCGGCCTGCGCATCGACCACTACGCCGAGGTCGACCTGCTCGGGTTCTTCGAGCTGTCCACCGTCGTCGGCGGCGTCGAGGTGAACCTGTGCAACGCGGTCGACGACTCCTACTACTCCGGTGCCGTCTTCCCGGCCGGCGTGCAGACGATCAGCGGCGCCGACGCGCTCAAGTTCGTCCGCCAGCGCCACGAGCTGCCCAACGGCGACTTCGACCGGATCATCCGCCAGCAGGTCTTCATCGGCGGCGTGCTGCGCAAGATGCTGTCCGAGGACGTCCTGCTGGACCTGGGCAAGCAGCGCGAGCTGGTGCAGGCCGCCTCGCACGCGCTCACCGTCGACCAGAACCTCAACCTGCTGCAGCTGGCCCAGCAGATGCAGTCGGTGACCGCCGGCAGCATCGAGTTCCAGACGGTGCCCAACGTCGGGACCGACGACGAGGACGGCATGTCGATCGTCCGGCTGGCCGACGAGGACAGCCTGCACACGTTCTTCGCCCAGCTGTCGGCCGAGCCGGAGGAGGCCGCGGCTCCCGAGACCGAGGCCGCCGACCCGGTCGCCCCCGCCGACATCACCGTCGACGTCTACAACGGCTCGGGCATCGGCGGCCTGGCCGCCGAGGCGTCCACGGCGCTGCAGAGCGCCGGGTACGGGGTCGGCACCACGGGGAACGCGGACTCCTCCGACTACTCGGCCACCGAGATCCGCTATGCCGCCGGCGACGAGGCACTGGCCGCGACCCTGCAGGCGTCGATCCCCGGGGCGGCGCTGACGCAGAGCGACGACGCCACCAGCGGCACCCTGCAGCTGGTGCTCGGCTCGGACTTCAACGGGGTGGGCCAGCCGGTCACCGCCCAGCCGGTCAGCCCGACCACCGAGGCGGACACCCCGCGCACCGCCGCCGACACGACCTGCATCAACTGATGGCCGGCGTCCCCGCGGACCTGCTGGCCGCGACGTTGCGGCGGGACGGGTCCGCCCCGCTGGTGACCTTCTACGACGACGTCTCCGCCGAGCGCACCGAGCTGTCGGCCACCACGCTGGCCAACTGGGTGGCCAAGTCCGCCAACCTGCTGCAGGACGAGTTCGACGTCGGCCCGGGCAGCACGGTGGCGATCTCGCTGCCGGTGCACTGGCAGACCGCGGCGGTGCTGCTGGGCACCTGGAGCTGCGGGGCCGCGGTGCTGGACACGGCCGGTGAGGACGACGACCGGTTCGCCGACGCGGACGTCGTGCTGGCCGCCGCCGACCGGCTCCCGCCGCTGGAGGAGCAGGGCCTCGCCGAGCTGATGGGCCTGTCCCTGCACCCGCTGGGCATGGGGATGGCCGGGTACGTGGGCCCCGCCCGCGACTTCGCCCTGGAGGTGCGCGCCCACGGCGACGTCTTCGCCCCCTGGCAGCCGGTCGACCCCGCCGCACCGGGCCTCCGGCTCGGCGGGCTCGAGCTGAGCCTGGCCGGCCTGGTCGACACCGCCACCGAGCTCGCCGCCCGGCTCGGCCTGACCGCCGGGGACCGGGTGCTCGTCGACGAGCGCACGGCCACCGAGGCCGGACCCGTCGCCTGGCTGCTCGCCCCCCTGGCCGCGGGCGCCTCCCTGGTGCTGTGCCGGTCGGCGGCTTCCGCCCAGTTGCAGCACCGGGCGGAGGTGGAGCGGGTCACCGCTACGCTCGGGCTGAAGCTCGACGGGATCCGCGAGCTGGGCCGCCCCGCCTGACCCACTCCGCCCAGCGCTCTCTACGGACGGTGGTCAGCGCGTGGACAAGGTCGTCTCCAGCCCTGCGGAAGCGGTGGCCGACATCCCGGACGGCGCCGTGCTCGCCGTCGGGGGCTTCGGTCTCTGCGGGGTCCCCTTCGAGCTCATCGACGCCCTCCTCGAGCAGGGCGCGTCCGGGCTGACCACGATCTCCAACAACTGCGGCGTCGACGACCAGGCGCTCGGCGTGCTGCTCTACGCCGGCCGGATCGCCAAGACGATCAGCTCCTTCGTGGGCGGCAACAAGGAGCTGGCCCGGCTCTACCTGACCGGGGAGCTGGAGGTCGAGCTGACCCCGCAGGGCTCGCTGGCCGAGCGGCTGCGGGCCGGGGGCACCGGCATCCCGGCCTTCTACACCCCGACCGGGGTCGGCACGCTGGTCGCCGACGGCGGGATCCCGGTCCGCTACGACGCCGAGGGCAACGTGGTGGAGACCAGCGCACCCAAGGAGGTCCGCCGCTTCGGCGACCAGGACTTCGTGCTGGAGACGGCGCTCACCGCCGACTACGGCCTGGTCCGGGCCGCGGTCGGCGACCGGCACGGCAACCTGGTGTTCCGCGAGTCGGCGCGCAACTTCAACCCCCTGGCCGGCATGGCCGGGCGGGTCACCATCGCCGAGGTCGAGCGACTGGTGGAGCCGGGCGAGATACTGCCCGAGACGGTGCACCTGCCCGGCGTGTTCGTCCAGCGCGTGGTCGTCGTCGGCAGCGCGGACAAGAAGATCGAGAAGCGCACCACCCGCCGGCGCCCCGGCCCCGCCGCACCGGCGGCCGCGGGCGAGGAAGCCACGATCGAGGGGACGACGCTCTGATGACGCTCACCCGTGACCAGCTCGCCGCCCGGGTGGCGCTGGACCTCCGCGACGGGCAGTACGTGAACCTCGGCATCGGGATGCCGACGCTGGTGCCCAACCACGTCCCCGACGGGGTGCACGTGGTGCTGCAGAGCGAGAACGGCGTGCTCGGTGTGGGCCCCTACCCGTTCGAGGGCGAGGAGGACCCGGACCTGATCAACGCCGGCAAGGAGACGATCACCGTCCTGCCCGGCGCCAGCTTCTTCGACTCGTCGCTGTCCTTCGGGATGATCCGCGGCCACGCGATCGACGTCGCCGTCCTGGGGGCCATGCAGGTCAGCGCCCGCGGCGACCTGGCCAACTGGCTGATCCCCGGGAAGATGGTCAACGGGATGGGCGGGGCGATGGACCTGGTCCACGGGGCCCGCGAGGTGATCGTGATGATGGAGCACGTCGCCCGCGACGGCTCCCCCAAGATCGTCGAGGAGTGCAGCCTGCCGCTCACCGGCAAGGCCTGCGTCGACCGGATCATCTCCGACCTCGCCGTCATCGACGTGACCGAGGACGGTCTGGTGCTGCGGGAGGTCGCGCCCGGCAGCACGGTCGACGAGGTCGTCGCCGCCACCGGCGCAGCCCTCCGGATCGACGGGGACGTCCCGACCATGAGCCTGCCGGCGACCGTGTGAAGACGGACCCTCCTGCCTCGCGCGCCCGGCGCGGGCCCCTGCAGGAGGGCCGATGACGTTCTCGGTCATCGCCCGGGACCCCGGGACCGGGGACCTGGGCATCGCCGTCTCGTCCTGCATCCTGGCCGTCGGCCGGGCGGTGCCCACCGTCCGGCCGGGGGTCGGCGTCGTCGCCGTGCAGGCCCGCAGCCGACGGGGGTTGGGCACGGCGCTGCTGGCCGGGCTGGCGCAGGGGACCTCGCCGGCGGACCTGGTGCGGCACGCCTCGCACGCGGCGGAGGACGTGGACCGGCAGATCGCGGTGCTCGACACCGCCGGTCAGGTCGCCGCCGACACCGGCCGCGGTTCGCTGCCGGCCAGCGGGCACCTGGTCGGTGACGGCTTCAGCGTGCAGGGCAACATGCTCACTTCCCCCGAGGTGCTGCCGGCGATGTCCCAGGCGTTCACCGCCACCGGCGGCGGGCTGGCCGACCGGCTGCTCGCCGCGCTCACCGCCGGCCAGGACGCCGGTGGCGACCTGCGCGGCCGGCAGTCCGCCGCGCTGCAGGTGGTGAGCGGCACGGCGGCCACCGACGACGACGACGGGGTGCGGCTGGACCTGCGGGTCGACGACTCCGGCGACCCGGTCGCCCAGCTGCGGATGCTGCGCAACCTGCAGCGCGCCTACGACGAGCGGGACTACGAGACCCTCGCCGTCTTCGCCCCGGAGGGCGCACGCGACCTGTACGCCGCGCTCGCCGCCTCCCGCCGCGGCGACCGGGCGGCGGCGCGCACCGCACTGGAGGCTGTGCGCACCCGGCCCGGCTGGTCGACGTGGCTCGCCTCGATGGCCGGCGACGCCCGCCTCGCCGCGGTCTCCCGACTGCTGGACTGAGCGGGCCCGGGCCGTCCGATCAGGTGATCCGGAGATACAACTGCTCGTCCTCCTCGGCGTAGCCGAGGTACTCGAACGTGGTCGAGGTCCGCTCGCAGAACTCGACCCAGGCCCGGTGCTCGTGGTCCTGCCAGCCCGGGTAGTTGAAGAACTCGTCGAACAGCAGCACGGTCCCCGGGCGGAAGCGAGGGGCGAGGGCATCGAGCACGGTGACGGTCGAGGAGTACAGGTCGGCGTCCAGGTGAGCGAAGGCCACAGGCCCGGCATGCTCTTCTAGGAAGCCGGGCAGCGTGTCGCCGAAGAGCCCCACAACCAACTCGGCGCCCCCCACCTCGGGGACCTCGTCGACGGCGAACAAGCCCGCGTCATATCCGGGACGCCAGCGTTCGGGCAGCCCGTCGAAGGAGTCGAAGCCGTAGACGGTGCAGTCTCCTGCCGCCTCGCTGATGATCCGGAGGGTGCCTCCGGTGGCGACCCCGAACTCCAGGTAGAGGCCGTCGACACGCACCGCGGCGAGCGCTGCCTCGAGGGTGGGGAGCTTCGCCGGGTGCGCCGTGGCGTCGGCGAGGTGCGCCTGCACGAAGTCGAGCGAGGACAGCATCGCCCGCCGGTCGGCCTCCCAGCTCATGTTCCGCCGAAGGTGCCTGGCCTCGTCGTCGATGTGGCCGTGCAGCGCCCGCCGCCCCTCGGTGAGCTCGCCCAGCACCCGCTGGAGCCACTGTTCCAGCTCACCGGCCCGGGCGTGGGCGGCGGCCGAGTCCGCTGTCCCGCGCCGCAGTTCGTCACCCAGTTCCGTGATCCGTGCCCGCAGGTCGGCGACATCGTGGTCCACCCCCTCCTGCACGGCACGTAGGAACTTCCCGCGAATGCGTCGACGGAGAGGATCAGGCACGAGAGCGCCCCAGGACGGCATGGCCCCATCTTTGCATCCTGCCCACTCCAGACGGTGACGACTCCGAGACCGCCAGCGCATCGGTCAGCGCAGCAGGCTGCGGGCGATCACCATGCGCTGGACCTGGTTGGTGCCCTCGTAGATCTGGGTGATCTTGGCGTCGCGCATCATCCGCTCGACCGGGAAGTCCTGGGTGTAGCCGGCGCCGCCGAACAGCTGGACGGCGTCGGTGGTCACCTGCATCGCCACGTCGGAGGCGAACGCCTTCGCCGCGGCGGAGACCCGGGTGACGTCGGCACGGCCTGCGTCGCCGGCGGCCGCGGCGACGTAGACGAGGTGCCGGGCGGCCTGGATCTTCATGTCCATGTCGGCGAGCATGAACTGCACGCCCTGGAAGTCCGACACCGCCGAGCCGAACTGGCGGCGGTCCTTGGTGTAGGCGATCGCGGCGTCCAGCGCGCCCTGCGCGACGCCGACGGCCTGGGCGCCGATGGTCGGGCGGGTGACGTCCAGCGTGCGCAGCGCGGTCTTGAAGCCGGTGCCGGGTGCGCCGACGATCCGGTCGGCCGGGATGGCGCAGTCGGTGAAGTAGAGCTCGCAAGTGGGCGACCCCTTGATCCCCATCTTCTTCTCCTTGGGGCCGACGGCGAAGCCGGGGTCGTCGCGGTGCACGACGAAGGCGGAGATGCCGCTGGCGCCCTTCTCCGGGTCGGTGACGGCCATGACCGTGAACCACTCCGAGACGCTGGCGTTGGTGATCCACGCCTTGGTGCCGTTGAGCACCCAGCTGTCGCCCTCGAGCCGGGCCCGGGTGCGCATCGCGGCGGCGTCGGAGCCGGCCTCGCGCTCGGAGAGGCCGTAGCTGATCATCGCCGTGCCCGCGGCGATCGAGGGCAGCACCCGCTGCTTGAGGTCCTCGGACGCGGAGAGGATGACCGGGACCGAGCCGAGCTTGTTGACCGCGGGGATCAGCGAGGCGCTGACGTCGACCCTGGCCACCTCCTCGATCACGATGCAGGTGGCCACCGCGTCGGCGCCCTCACCGCCGTAGGACTCCGGGATGTGGGTGGCGTGGAAGCCGGCGGCGGTGAGCGCCTTCTGCGCCTCCACGGGATAGCGGGAGTCGGCGTCCACCTCTGCCGCGTACGGGGCGATCTCCCGCTCGGCGATCTCACGGACCGCCTCCCTGATCGCCTCGTGCTCCTCGGTCAGCGCGTACAAACCAGCGTTGTTACCCACGAGTATCGGACTGTAGGCCATCCCTGCTATCCGCGGCGACGGTGGCCAGGTGGGCACTAGGGCGAGGCCGGATCTTCGGCATCTGCAGGGTCCACCCCCCGTTCCGCTGGGCTGATGCGTACAGCTCGGGGATGTTCATCCCGAGCTCGTTGCACATCCGCTCGAGCGCGTCGGTGTCGATCGTCGACAAACCGTTCAACCAGCGGCTGACGGTGTTGTGCGGGTGGCCGATCAGCTCGGCCATCCGTCGGTAGGACATGCCCTGGCGGGCCATCTCCGCGCGCAACTCCTCGGCAAGCCGAGTCCGCAAGCTTCGGTCGCTGGTGCTCATGTGCAGAGGGTAGCGGTCGGAAGTGGAGCAGTCCACCCAAATCTGGAACACCACCCACAGGTGTTGACCGGCGACACGCCGTGTTGACCGATCAGTGCTTGCGGTGTCCAGTACATCCCCCTAGCGTGCAGTACATGGAACAGAGCGCGGGTCAGTTGACCGCCGGAGCGGTCCGCGCCGAACTCGCCCGGCGTCAGATCAGCGGTCGCGCACTCGGCAGAGCCGTTGGTTGGTCGCTGGGCACCACGTCGCGGCGGCTCAACGGCCAGAGCCCCATGACCGTCGACGAACTCCACGCGGTGGCGCGGTTCCTTGGCGTCTCGCCAGCGGAGCTCATCCCTGGCCGCAGCCCCGAGCGGATCTCCGCGTGACCCCTCGGCGCACCTGATCCCCCGGCGCCGGTCGTCCCCCGTCGGCCGGCGCCGGGTGCCCCACCACACGCCGAAGCCCTCTCGCTGCACCGCCTGTCAGCAGCGCGAGAGGGCTCCAACACCAAGGAGTTTGCCATGCCCACCCACACCCATCGCGGTCGCGGCCTCGCCGCTCTCCCCGTCCACCAGGTCCTGCCGCCGCCCGCAGCACTCGGGCCGGCCACCCGCGAGCCG
>Ga0210040_10004577_pt1 | contig 18002 bp, 12 predicted proteins | sample CryGeyCG12114_NA_FD_185462 | JGI IMG/M metagenome (GOLD analysis project Ga0210040, IMG submission 185462) | Groundwater microbial communities from aquifer - Crystal Geyser CG19_WC_8/21/14_NA (SPAdes) (version 2) | ecosystem: Environmental > Aquatic > Deep subsurface > Groundwater | place: USA... | reverse complement strand
GCACTCGATCAGACTTCCATCACCGAACGTCAGAACACAATGTTCAATCATTCAGTGCGTAATGCTCTCTTCAAGATTGACGAGCCTCTCGAGCAGCGTCTCCTTGAAAAGGATGTTGACCCAGCTGTTTACCCCCAACACGACCTCTTGGCACCACCAGAATCCGAGAAGGCACGATATACATCCATCTCTGTACCTTCCATGCGCCGTTTCGTCACCGACTCTGGCAAACTCGCCAAGCTCGACGAACTTCTCCGGCAATTGAAAGCAGAAGGTCACCGCGTTCTCCTCTACTTCCAAATGACCCGCATGATTGACCTGATGGAGGAATATTTGACCTACCGCAACTACAAGTACTGCCGTCTTGATGGTTCCACGAAGCTCGAGGACAGAAGGGATACAGTCCACGACTTCCAGACTCGACCAGAAATCTTCATTTTCCTCCTCTCAACCCGAGCAGGCGGTTTGGGTATCAATCTTACAAGTGCAGACACAGTTATCTTCTACGACAGTGATTGGAATCCGACTATCGACTCCCAAGCCATGGATCGTGCTCATCGCCTCGGTCAAACAAAACAGGTCACGGTGTACCGGCTCATCACCCGCGGCACAATCGAGGAGCGTATCCGCAAGCGCGCCATGCAGAAGGAAGAAGTTCAGCGCGTTGTCATCACAGGTGGCGACGGTTCAACCGTCGACTTCAACACACGATCCCGAGGCGAGAACCGTACGAAAGATATTGCTATGTGGCTTGCCGATGATGACCAAGCGGCGATGATCGAGCAGAAGGAGAAAGAGCGTGACGCCAAAGAGGATCATAAGCCGGAAAAGAAGATGTCGAAGAAGGCTATGGCTGCTGCTGGCGCTGCTGAGCGAAGGAGGGCGAAGTTGGATATGGAGGCTATGTACCATGAAGGTAAGTCTATCCGCCCAGTCCCGACTATTTTATGTCCGACGTGTACTGACAAACTCTCAGGTGAAGGGAACTTCGATGACCAATCTGCTAAAGCGTCCGGCGCTGGTACCCCCGCTCCCGACGAAGAAGAAGTTGCAACTCCAACGAAGAAGAAGCCTGGAAGAGTCGGCACAGGCAAGAGCAAGAAAGCAAAGACCGCCGCACAACGTCTGGCGATCATCGATGCAGCAGGCGACCTTGGTATGGGCGGTGGAAACTAGGATGGTGCACCAGGTTCATCGAGACCGCTGTCGCGGCACGGTAGGAGATCAAGTCGTTCGGCGTCGTAGCAGCAACACGTATGCGACATGACTACAAAGGCAGCCGACAACAGGAGAGTTGTGTGAGCCACCAAAAGAACGTGTCGGAGCTGTGAACTGCTGCAAAAGTTTGCAGGGGTAGAATCTGTCTCTATTGCACGGTACCGGCGTTGTGGGTGTGCACAGGCACCGTATTTGAGGTTGTGTGTTCTTGTTCCCATGGTTGCTCACGGAGGACGCCGAAGGCTGGGAGGCGAGGTTCTGTGTATCATATCTGGTCATTCATGTATCACGAAGCGCATTTGTAGAAAAATTACAGTAGATGCATATTCAGTCCTGGCAAAAGGGGTCTGCTAAACACAGGAGTCTTGTCGTGCGAACCGAAACCTGTTGGCGGGAGGGGAGCTAGGTGTCGTGTCCGATGACATGAACGTGTCTCACATTGTAGTCGTTTATCATCTATCTATATGCATCGTCCAGATCCTTCGCTAAAACGTCATGCCACGCCATGCCGTGATGTCGAGTCCACACTCCGACAGCCATCTCCTCCAGCTCCAGGAGTCGTAGCATCGATCACATCTCATCTCATCTCTCCCAGACACCGTCCGCAACGCCTCAAATCCCACCATACCTCTTCTTCTCATCAATCAACGTATACCGAATCTGCTCCTTCCTCTCCTTAATCACACAAAGCACACTCAGCAGCACCAGGCCATCCACGGCCACAAAGCCAAAGAACGTCGTAAACACCACGTCCAGAAACTTGTTCGCGTACACCCCGAACGGCCCAATACAGCCTCCGTGCCGCGCCACCTCGGCCGCATTCGGACACGTGCCGTCCCTGACGAACACGTCGGGGTCGTTGTAGCCGCAGCACTTGAATTTGAACTGCAGCATGCTCTGGATGAACGTGTCCTGGCTCATCCAGACGGGCTCGAGATTCGCGCGCGTCTGCAGCGTGCTGAACCAGATGTCGAGGCCGATGGCGAGGGTGAAGAGGGCGGCGACGACGATGAGCCAGGCGTGGAGTTGGAGGAGGACGAGGTTCTTCGCGCGGAAGATGGCGGGGAGCGAGATGAGGAAGGACGCGAACATGAGGGCCGCGTTGATGATGCTGGCGGTGAGCGGGCATTGGTCGAGGAGGAGGTTGGAGGCTGTGCTGGTGAGGGTGGGGGGTTTGGCGATGCGGGCGCGGGTGAAGAGCGGGATGAAGAGGTGGAGGCCGGCGCAGAGGAGGAAGGTGATGTTGAAGCCGATGAAGACGAAGAGGGTTTTGCGCGCCATGGTTGTTGGGTTGGGAGAGTGTTTGTTGTGGTCGCACAGTTGATGTTGTTGTTGCCGCTGCTGCTGCTGCTGTTGATATCGCCGGGGATCGTGTGCTGTCTTCCTAGAGAAATGTCGGTCGAGTCCTGCTCAACGACCATGAACCAGCATGTAAGAAGTGAAAAAGAACGTGTTGAAGACAGCGAAGATTAGTCGAAACGAAAGTCAACCGCACAGCGATATCACGAGATGAGATGAGAGCGCTGTCGCAGTCGTACGCGCGCCCAACTTTGAAGGAGAGCCGACAAAGCCAAAGCTGGGGCTTCTGCGGTCGGACCTGCGTCGCAGATCCCGGCGCCAGGGGGCGTTCTCGGCCGTCTGCCACCTGGACCATGCCGCAAAAGGATTAACCCGATGCTGAAATGGTGTCAGCCACTGGCCTTTCGCTGATTCTGAAACTTCCAAATTCTCGAAACACCCTTAGAGTCGAAGAAGTCGACAATCATGTGATGTTTTATCAATGCACGAATGGAAGGAGAAAGCCAGTCTCGACATGGACAAGAAGGGGTCACTGCCATTTGCATGAATCCTGTAAAGAGGGCCTACGGTAGAGCGAATTGAGGCAGATGCATGAACAACCATAGGCAGACAATGTGTCCACTATCGACACACCGTTGAGATCTGGTCGACAGTCGCTGTTGTGGACTTCTGATCATGTTACTGATGGCACATTTACAAGCTAACTAGATGACGCTCACTCGAGTCTACCACCGTCAACTATCTATCTTATCCTGTTCGTCATCCTATTAATCTGAGGGTTCCAGCATGTTCAGTACGTACCCCCTTCAGTTTCTGTCGAGGAGCGTGAAGATTGCACGGGTGCACCCGCAACGATTCGTTCGTAAGCCAGAGTACTCAAGATGCCGTCTTCACCGCCGCCCGCAACATCGCTTGGTGCACCTTGCTTGAGCACAGTCAGCACGTCTCTCAACGTCTTTTCCCACTCCGCTTGCTGCTCCTGAAGAGCTCTTATAGAATCAGACTGTTGATTGAGTACCGCAAGAACGAATTGGATATGATCGTCGGGCTCCCTGCGGCATGTTAGCTTTATTCGCGGGACTAGGCGGACCTAACAGAAATTACAAGAGAGGTGCTCTTTGGCTCAATAATTCTTTCAACTCAGCATGTACCTAGGGTAACTTCTCGAAAGCTTCTCGTCTCTCCACGAACGTGTCCTTTTCGGCTAACCATCTTGCTCTGCTCGCGAATCTTTTGCTCTTGCTGCGAAACCTTGAGTGTACATCAATCTTGTCAAGGAGCTCTCTGATTTCCATGGCGTTTACGGCCAGCTTTCGCATTAGGATCTCTGCACGATCAAAACGCTGAAATTTCTCATCCTCCATCTCCAACCCACCATTGATCTCCTTCATCCTATTTATACGTCGCTCTATAGCTTCGAGGTCGCTCGTTCTGGTCCTCGACCAAAAGTAAGCATCGTTGATCTCTCGTTCACTGACCAGGAGTTGGGTGGTTGTTGTTCGAATATACAAGTAAATAGAGGCCATGACCGCATATACGAAGGTCAAGATGCCAATGATATTGGCCGTAATCGAGAGGCGACTATCCGAACAGCCCAGAGACGCCATACCTCCTCCTTAGAATGCGTCGTGCAGTCGACGATAGCAAGAGAATCGAAGAAGGAGATGCAGTTCTTCACATCCTCAGCCTTTCTTTTACCGTGGCTTGTACCGTTGTGAGGGGCAGCTAGGCAAGTCGTTTATTTCTGGCTGCAAGCCACCAGATCGCGACCTGTGTTTGCCTACTCCGTGCATGAAATGGTGGGATCAGCGCTTACAGGTACTGGCGCTCTTCTTTCGGCCTAGTACCTAGATCTACTGGGGTGCAAGTACTAAGGCGGCCGTTCCTGATTATGTAGGCCTAGAGCCCTTCCTACCAGGGTCGCAGTAAAAACAACAAAACCAGCTACAAAAATGATGTCTGAGCCTTCTGCTGCTTGGTGCATCGACCTGCGCGTGAAGACAATAGTCCCCTCTACCTAATGCTCGGTATAGCTCCATGCTCAAGTATCGTGTGTCTCAGAGACATGTTATCTCCTTTGGCCCCCGACCAAGAGTTGGAAATGGCAAGGTGGTAGGAAGAGTGTTGATCAATGAACAGTCAGGTAAGGAATGGCACGCCCGTGTACGAAGAGAGCAGCGACGCAGTTCAGCATTTCATTTCATCTCGCGAGGTCCAGACAACGATGTCCGAAAGCTACCAGTCTTTTTGCCGTTCGCCGTTGCTTTACCATTATCCTGTTCCATTCCACGACTCATACACAACCAGCAATGACGAAGAGCATATTCCAGAGCTACCTCAAACCATGAATTGATTGATTGATATCGATAGTGATTAGAGTGCACCAGTAAGGATATATTTAGTAGCTCAATCAGTACAATCACCATATGTAACGCCTCCATCTGTACGCCGCTTCCGCAAATCGTTGATCATATTGGTCGGCATGTCATCTCGATGACTCACTCTTCAGACACCCTAAGCACGCTGATGTTGTGGCATCTGCGGCATCCCACCATATTGACCGGATATCTGCTGCTGCTGCTGTAGCTGCGCGTAGTATTGTTGTTGCTGTTCAGGCGTCATGTAGCCGCCTGCAGGAGGGGCACGCTGCATGTTATGCTGTGGCTGCGGCATTTGCGGGACATCATCTGGTGATTGAGCATCGACACCATCGTCGACACCATTCTCGTTGCCTGCTGGCTCAGGTGCATTTAGGCAGGCTTGGATGAGGTTCTTGCCTTCGGCCTTTGTGACGAGTGGTTGAAGCTTCGGTGTTGTGAAGGTGTAGACAAGACCGGTCTCGGAGACCACCAGAAGGAGGACTTGGGTGCCAGTGAGGACGGAGAGCTCATAGGCCTTCTTCATGATGCCGGCCTTTCGCTTAGAGAACGTGATATGTCGTCTTGACTTGTCTTGGATAAACTTGATTTCGATCTTGCGTCTCTCACGACCGCCCTTGTCATCATCGTCATCATCATCGTCACCAGCCATGGATGTGCGTTGACGCTTGTTGCCACGGACGTCGCCGTTGCCTTGAAGGTCGTCGCCGGGCGAGGGCTGGTCGAGGCCGACGGTTGGATCGGGCATGTCAGCCATATTGGGATTGAGTTTGTCTGCTGAAAGTGGTTAGCATGCGCAGGACAAATCGGGTAAGTGGTTGCCTCGAACAGGCAGGTAGTTAAGGGTGACATACTTTATTGCCGGTTTCCTCGGCAGATTACTGTGTCTGTAAAAGAATGAGTTAGCCTCTTCCTTTGCCAGTTATTGTTGAAGGAGCAGGGGTGCAACTGTGTTGATAGGGCAAGAGCGCGCCAACATACTCGAGACAAGTATCGACAACCAAGAATGGTCTATCGAATCGAGTTGTCAGTGGATGGATGAAGCAGGTGGGTATCGTGCTTGATAAGGTATCGCTCGTAGAACAGGAATGGATGGAAGTGGCTAGAGAAATTCTTTGACAGGAAAGATGTGTTTTGGAGGGAATCGTGGCAGTTGCAATCGGCCTTTGCAGCACGTGACAGTCAGTGGTCGCGCTCCGTGCAAGTGCCTTCCAAAGCAAGCTTGGCGTTCACCTGCTAAGACATCGCGAAGTGCATCAACTATTTGGTCGATGCGCGTCGACGAAGTCTTTTGCGCTCTGTGACTGCTCTTGCACACACCTTGATACCAAGACATCGCATCTTGAAGTCTTGCGCGGATGGAGTAACCGCGAGACTCGATCTGGCAAAAACTCCACGCGCTTCGATTGATCGGGAAAGGACAACAAATGAACGAACTGTTGTTCGACTTACTTGAGGTAGGCGCAAATCCTGCGATACAGCCGAACGTGAGACAAGGATGTCGCTTGCTGGGCCGATAATGCTGTGTGAAGGATGAGGACGGATGGCCTCTCACAGTTTTGGGACGTTGTGAACCAGAAACACGTTGAAGGCTGGCCCAGGACACGAAAGAACGAGTGGCAGGGCGAGAGCGAAACGAGTATGGAGGAAGACGAACAGAGCAGAAGAGTAACCTGCTTGGGAGCCATACCCTTTAAGGAGCATTTTGGCAAGCTAAACCAAGTGAGGGGCTTCTCTGCACCGTGGCTCCAGAAGCTTGTGCGATGGACCTCTCAAATGCACCAACGCCATCAGATCTGTGCTGATCATTGGTCGGATAAAGCGAGAAGGCAAGCGTCGCAAGGATGTTCGTGCCACGCTAGCAACACCGCCTGCCCCGACAAATCTTACCTGTGCGCTCTCCGCGCGTTTTTCAGTCATCCACCACACATGTTACGACTTACTGCTCGGTGAGCAAGCTGTGCTGTCTGATGTCGAAGTTGCAAGGCGGTTGCATGGCTCAAGCTGGTTCTACGGATTGTGACAACGCGTTAAGGCTCGACTTTCTCGCCGCCCTTCTCGCGTGACAATAGGCTTAGGCTAAAGACTGTTTAGTGTCATCGCGTGCCAGGTTTACTGGCCCTGCTGAATCATCTCTCCACACGTCGAGTCTGATTTGTCCCTTGGCGAGTTCCCTCAGGCGTGTCCTTCAGCTTTCCCCATCTATGCTATTTTCGGATATCAGATTCGTCCTACAAAAAAGGTCAGACTTTCAGATAGCTTGATGCGGCGTCGGGGCATCAATGATGATATACTTCGTCCATTATGTAGCTCACTCTGCCTCAAGAACAGATCGTGCCAGATCACTCAGTGGAATTTTGGCAAGAAGCTGAGCACGATACATCCAATATCTGATGATATCAGGCAGCTGTTCCTTGGTGCATCAGGTCGAGTGCGCATCGTTTGGGTTCTTAGTCATGATACGCTATCACTATCATCATGCGATTTCTCATTTCATCGACTTTAGACTCGGAACGTTCCTAAAGCTTCGAATCTTATAGCTTAGGTATGTTCGCGTCTGTGTGACGCGCAATGCGAGGGATTGCGAGCACTCATCACCCAAGCTACGAACCCTGGTGAGCCTGGCTCAAATGCCTGATCGTGGGACCTGTCAAGCCCGCCCTAGCTTCGTCGGGAAAGTCTTGCGAAGCCAGGCTCCTGCCAATGTTGAACTTGAAGCCTCGTTATTCGTATCAGCCGTATTTCCCGTGCGTGAAATCTGTTGCTTCCCTTTTTGAGCGCCATAACCTGATGGCAGCACGGCCTCGCGCTCAGGATCATTGCTGAGTTCGCAGCCGAAGACATGACATGACTTACGTGGTTGCAAATGCCCCCAAAACATCAAAGACGATCGCATACTAAATCCAAGAGAGGCTGCAGTCAGTGTAAGGTTCGACGCATCAAGGTGAGTACGAGATACGAGACACGCAAGCATGTGCTCTTGATACCGAGCGTGCCATCTGACATCGCTCTCAGTGTAATGAAACAGGACCGCGATGCAACAATTGTGAGCGACGCCAGATAACATGCGACTTTCAGCTCTCGCCGGACGAGAGACCAGCACCACGACGCACAGAATCTGCGTCAGCAAGTGACCGTGCCTCAGGAACGCCGCCAGTGCCAGCGCCTGCCGAAAATGGCAACTCATCTGCTCAAATCAGTAGTTTCAACCCTTTCGATGCGCCAGACCTAATCTCGATCAAGAAGACCACCGATCTAGATATCGGCGACCTTCAACTCTTGCACCACTACACGACCGTGCTCGCGTACGACTTGGCGAACCACAACAGCGGCGATGCATTGATGCTATGGCAAAAAGCCGCCGTCGAACTTGGCTTCAAACATGACTTCCTCCTCCGCGGACTCCTCGCCATGTCCGCCCTCCATCAGAGCTATCTCCATCCTCAGCGGAAAACGGAATTTGACCTCCGCGCCTCGACACACCAAAGCATCGCAATCCACTCCTTCCAAGAGACCCTCGGCAACGTCAACGAAACAAACTGCCACGCCCTCTTCGCCTTCTCCTGCGTCATCATCGTCCTCTCCTTCGCCTCCGCCGCAAAGGAGAAAGCCAGCGACTTCCAAGCAGACGTCATCCACTGGCTGTACCTCCTCCGCGGCGGCAACGAAGTCCTCAAACTCTACCGCGAGCGCCTGCGCTCCTCCTTCCTCAAACCCCTCCTCGATGAACTCCACTACGCCGAAAACCACACCTCGCACAACATCGACGACGTCGACCGCATAATGGACCTCTTCCCCCTCTGCAGCCCCGCCAACCTCGGCAACGACAAAGACAAATCCGCAGCCTGCACGCTCGCCATCCACGCCCTCCTGAGCACATTCGTCCAAGCCTCCATCCTCCGCAAACGCGGCGAAGGCACAGTCCTCGCCTCGTTTGTGTGGTCCGTCAATCTGCCGCCCAAGTTCCTCGAGATGCTGAGCGAGAAGCAGCCCGAGGCCCTCGTCATCCTGGCCCACTACTGCGTGCTGATCTACTGGGGCGAGATGCAGGATACGTGGTTCCTGGTCGGCTGGGCGCGGTACATGCTTGATACCATCAAGGAGTTGACGCCTGTCGAGTGGCATGAGCATTTGGCGTGGCCGGATGGGATTATCAAGTAATCAAGCAATCAAGTAACAGTGAGGGTAATATGGCATCCGTGGTGAACGTACTGGCTATTCGTCTTTCATGCGAGATACGACGCTCTGGGTGGGTTGGAGTTGGGAGGCAGCTCGCTGAATGGGAGGGACCCTTCGGTCACGCTCTTTAGGACTTAGCTGGAGTGATTGATCGCTAATGACAGATAACTTTTCAATGCACTTGGTGAGGACCGAGATATTGGTTGATAGTGCGCGGTGCAAGGGTTACGGGGCCGGAGCATCAGAAATGTCATATGAAAGCCGAGATTGGTGAGTGAGAAAGCACGAAAGATGATAGAGCATGGTCAGACGTGACTTTGAGTGAGTGACGAGAGGAAAAGCCTTCAGAATGGGAAAGCGTAGCACTCGAGTCAGGCCTCATGGCCTCCGCTCGTGGGGTGCGTAGAACTTGAATTCTCGGATACTTGTTCAGCGCTCCTGCTATCTAGCGAGGTAGTAGTAGCATCTCAGTCCTCCAAGCCAAGTGAGTCCCCGTACTGCCACATATTTCTATGCTCGTTGAAAGCTTCTTCCTGCATCTTCTTCAAGTTCGCAAGAATGTCCGTCGCACCCTTCTCCCATGCCTTGAGCTTGACAGGCACATGCGCCAGACCTTCTCGGACGAGTTCGGCATTGATCGTTTCGCCAACCGGTGCACCGGGTTCGCTCAGCGTAATGTTTAAAGTGCCGTCTTGCTCGATCTGGTCGACGATTGCTACGAGCTGGCGTCCTTCGGTGAGATCGAAGAGGTACCGAATTGTATCAGGCAGATACTGCGGGGACGGTAGTTGGATGAAGCTCAACGAGGCAGGAACCGCTTGGCCTTTCAGTTTTTGCGTTGAGAATTGTGGTTGTGTCAAAGGCCGCAGGCTCGACCATGGTAGCGATTCACCGTTGCCATAGTCGATGTATAGTAAGTCTGCCTTCTTGCCTTCTCGGTCAACGCGACGTACGCGTGCTCGATACCACTGCTTGTCCTCTGTAAATTGTGCTGCTACTATGTCTCCGACCTTTGGTGGGCCAGGTAGAGGTGTAGCATTCGCTTTGTTGAGGTGAAAGGAGCTGAACGACTTCATCATCTCTTCTAGGGCACCAGTTGTATTCGTGCCTATCGTCTGCAGCATGAGTTTGCAGGATTCCTGGTCGACATGGGTGATAATCACGTCCCTGTAGTCGGATTTTCGTCGTTCTGCTGTCCCGTTCGTGCCGTTTGCGGCAGCAGGTACCACCTCATCATCGGCTTCATCTTGAGACGGATCCCAGTTTTGCCACATGCCTTTTCTTGCTCCTTTCGCTTTCTGTTGTGCTGCGTTGAGCTCATTCGCAATGCCAGACTGCTCTGCAGAGTACTGATGCACCTCGGCGAGACCCTCCTCCACAAGTGCTCTCGAGAAATTCTCTCTTCCAACGTACAGATGGCCAAGGAAGCCGCCCACTTTGTCCAAGGAGACGACGTCAAGTTCTACATCGCGCTGCATGCACCGTCGGGTTGCAAAGTCGAGGGCTTCCTGGCCGAAGGGTTCCGCCGTATCACCAGACTGGCGCGCAGGTTTTGGCACTTTCACGCCCGACAGAACAAAGGTGAGTTTTGCGTTCTCTCGAGGAATAAGCACAACGAAGCGTGAGCCAGATCGGATGAAGTCAACGACTGCTGGAACCTTCTTCTGGCGTTGTAGCACCGAGGCCTCCATCTTGGCTTTCTGCAGGCTTTCCGAATAGTCCTGGTATTGCTTAGCTGCCGGCGGTTGCGTCGACCACATACCCTTCTCTTCCTTCTGAGCGGCCTCTTCTGCCAGCAGTAGTTGGTCATAGTCAGGGCTTCGGTCAGGATCGTCCCTTCGGTGCCGTATCACAGAGGCATAGCCAGCTTCGACCAGTGTTAGAGCGACGTTCTTGTTGTTGATGGCGATGGTAGCAACCTCGCGCTCCTCAAAACCTTCTGAGGGCGGCTTCTTGCCGTCTATTGTGACCTTGACATGCTTTCCGATCAACCTCTTCCGCAAGAATTCCTTCGCATCTGCGCCAAATGGAGATTGCTTGGGGTCGGAGGGTTTCGGCTGTCGGATACTCGAAAGGGTGACTTTTCGTTCTTCCCCAGAGCGTGGGCGTAGGAAGATGGTCTCTGCATTCATGACTCGGCTCACGGTGAAGTCGGCGTCTAGCGGACCGGCTGATGCTTGAGTTGTTGAGCCCTCGAAAACTCCCTTCTTGGTGTTCTGAGCTGTCTTTTCCGCCTGTCGTAGCTGCGACATATCATTGCCTAGCAGTGTAACATGCTGATCGTTTGCTCGTGCTAATCCAGCTTCGAGAAGGAACTTTGAGATGTTGCCCATGGGGTGCAGCACTGTGCCAATCAGCTGGTTCTGCGGAGTGACGCCAACAAGCTGTGTAGTGACCTTCCGCTGGTGTAGTCTTGCTTCGACGAACTGATGAGCCTCGATGCCGTAGGGTTCAGCTGGAACGTCCTTGCCCTCTGGAGTGGTCCTCTTGGTGGCGGGCGCTCTCACGCCAGCCAGAACAAGCATAGTCTGCAGATGCTTCGAGTCCGACAGCATGAGGCGGGTGATCAGACGGTCACCGGTGAGGACCCTCTCAACGATGGTATCAATCTTCTTGCCCTTGTACTGCTGCACTAGTGCGTTCGGGTCGGGTATATCGTTTAGCGACTCGATCTGACCACCCTTACCCCAGAGACCTTTGCCGTCAGTCTTCGCATCTCCCTCGGCAGACCTCAACTTGTCGAGGTATGCCAGAGCGGCCTCGTCTTCCTCTTTACGGCCGGCGTCTTCCCTGACCTTAGCCCAGCCTTCGGAGACGATATCTTCGGGTAAGGAGGGGCCATTCTGCACGGTGATTCTGCCGTACTCTCTTTTCGTGGTTGGTATGGCGTACAGCACCTGGAATTGTACTACTTTCCCAAGCAGTTGCTGGCGGAGGTATTCCCGAGACTGGAAAGCGAACGGCTGAGTGGTATTAGTTCCTGTTCACACCTTGGCCAGTGGGATGCGTACCTCGTCGCCCTCTCTTTTCAGCCTTGGTGCAGAGATGTATGCCAGAGACAAAGATCGCTCTTGACCTTTGGCATTGGTCAAAACGACAGTGTCGCCTGACAGCACAGACTTGACCTTGGCTTGCATTGCTGCCATTTTCGAAAGATTTTGAACTCCAAATATGCAAAGGCACGAACCACTGAACACAAGGGAATGATTTGTGAAAGAAGAAATGGGTGTAGGGAGTTGTAGCTGTGGGTTGTTTGCAAATTACGGTGAATGCATGCACAGTCTCTAACTCATCTTTCCAAATGTCTTTACTGCCAGCGTGGTACTCTCGTACTGTGGGGTAATAAATGACGTCCGAACCGGCGGCTTGTCCCTGCGCTAACTTAGACCTGCTAAGCCTAACGCTGAGCAAGAAAGGGGTCCCTCTTGAAGAATAGTTCATGGAGAGAGCTCAGTAGACGTTTGGTACCCCTTACCTGTCGGGTAGGCTCTACAAGCTACAGAAGACTGAGTGCATAAAGTGCACCAGTCCCGACTCCCTGCTTGCTCCAAGTACTATCTTCTCAAGTGCAATATTACAGGACTAATCGACCAGGCTCGACCTGTAAAACCGTCTTCATTCTTTCCAAAAACGTCCTCGCTCTCCTCTCCTCGCCGACAGGTACCGTCAAGCTGAAAACATTGAGGGCACCGGTAGCGCCGACCGACATAGATGGGCCAGACCCTGCGAGCGCTGTCCGACCAACCACTGATCGCGCCGGCCGTGCCTTCCCAGATAGGATGTCGATGATGTCCACTGGCTTCTTGACCGGTCTCGTGCTTGCTGACTTCGGCATAGCCGGACTGGGGCCGGGCAATGGCAGAGCTGTGATTTGTGGTAGGTAAGTGCCTCTTGATGTTGTAGGCACACGATCAAGCCCGAGCACGGCATTGAACAAGTCATTTGCGCTCGCCTTCGTACCTTTGGGCAAGGGCAAGTCGTCATTGGCCTGGTCGACTGCACGGGCGAGGAAGGCGGACAATGGCATGGTGGTCCCTAACGTCTCCTGTACACGTTTCTGCACTCTGAGCACTTCTGCGAGCGAGACAGTAATAGAGACTGAGGTGATCTTCGGTGCCTCCCTGACCGGGGCCGTGGCCGGGTCAGAGTCAACAGCAAGGCCAGTACTTGCTCCTGTCGGTGTAGCCGCGTCTGCTTTGGGTAGCACCTTGATGTTAGACAAGTCCATATGGCCTAGTTTCTCGATGCGCTCCGACTGGGACTTGCTGTAGTCTGTCTCGATGTTGCCCAAGTATGCCAAGACGTCACCCTTCAGAAGACGTCCGCCAGGGCCTGTGGCGCTTATGTTAAGAGCATCTTCCTCTGGGATGCCCTTGGCCAAGATGAGAGCTTGTACGGCAGGGTAGAGAGGGTACTTTGGATTTTGGCCGGGACCACGGGGAGAGGTCTTGGGACGATCGCGGTCTGGTCTCTTGTTCTCTGGGGTGCCCTTCGGTGCAGCTTCTGGCGTCTGTTGCTCTTCTACCGCCTTCTTCATGTTGTCTACTGGTGAGGAGACGGGGGCAGAATTGTCGTCTGGGATCTTCAAAGAGGATATGTCGTCGCCCGGTTCAGCTATTACAGCAATCCTCGAGCCAACCTGGACGGCTTTGCTGCCATCGCCCTGGAATATCTTGGCCATGATTCCGTCATCCTGGGCTTCTACATCCATGGACGCCTTGTCTGTTTCTATTTCCAGCAAAACGTCTCCGGAAGAGAACGAATCGCCCTCTTTGACCTTCCAGCTTGCGATATTGCCCTCGGTCATAGTCGGCGACATTGCTGGCATGGTGAAGTTTTGTGCTTCCAGGGACCAAGCGCTCTGTGAGAAGTGTCTGCGGGCACATTGTGATCGGGCATGGCGGGCGAGGATTCGGACGGGTATTCTTGCAGCCATATTGGCTGCTGGTAGTGTAGCCCGGGCTCGTGGAAAAGGATAGACAGGCTCCTCGACGAGGAAGAACGAGGCGAGCAGTGAGTGACTGGAGCTGAGGAGTAGAGTTGTAGAGCAGTAGAGTGTTAGAGTGGTAGAAGTGTGCACAGCAATAGCTGGCGGAGCTCAACAAATCGCTGGTCAGGTCAGCATGCGCAATTACCCGTCCATGGGGCACTCCGATTGGCTGATTTGCTCATTTCGTCGCGACTTCCTTCCTCGTCGCGTCCCAAATTATTCCTAGAATTCCTCTTCCCAGTTCGGCCTTCATCCTCAAGCTGTCATCCCCCTCCACCATGCTCTCCTCCCTTTTCCGGACGTGTCAGCGCCAGCCAACTCGTGGCCCATCGTTCTTTACCTCCCGTCTTCGAAACTATGCTACTGCACCACTACCAAAGAGGGGACCTCGAGCGGTGCCTGCCTCGAAAACGCGACCTACCGCTGCCAATGTGAAGGATTTGCACAAGCTTCGCAGGGTCGAGTTGGCCGAACAGCTCTACAATTCCGGCAGTACTCTCCTCTACAACGCCGGTGGTCGCTTGAGAGCATACCGCATACAATGCTACTCCTTGGGCCTGCTTTGCTTCGCCGCCATATATCTGAATTTAGATAGAGAGTTGATGGATACGGAAAATCTTAAACGAAGAGGCATCCCTTCCTTCGTTGCTGGCTTCTACCTTGCCGCTGGTGTTTTCCTGATAGGCGCCGGAAACTGGGCCATATACCGTGCACGTGGTCAGGTACAAACCGTCAAGCTTGTCAAGCAGCTCGACCACATTTTCCTCGAGGTCACCGCAACAACAAGAATTCCCTTCCGAAGCCATCGCGTCCTCGTCAGACCCTACGACATGCTGGTTGATCCTGCCGTTGTGCGCTTGAACAGGGTACCACACTGGATGCGAGCTCGCAAACTTGACGAATCTTCCCCTTCTGCTACCACCGCTAGCGTTCTTCAAAATACAGCCAAGGCTTTTTCGAGATTCTTCTTCCACATCTTTTCAGCCGCTCGCCAATTCTTTCAGCGAGAGGGCATCGTCACAATCAATCTACTGCAACCCAAGGCCGAAGCAAACACAACCCCAACTTGGGAAAGCCTCGAACTAGATCTAGGTGGCGAGTACCTGATTTACACAGCACCTAATAAACCAGACGTAGAAATTTTGTTCGATTTGACCACTTTCAAGCATCCAGATCAGCCAGATATCGACTAAAGAGGGAACTTTGGTTGGGGTTTGATAATGTGGCCCTGACCACGATATTACACGACACGACGCCGATGTCTACCTGAACTATGAAACTACAACCTGGCTAAGAGTAGTGCAAGATGCCATCCTTGTCATGGCTGGTGGCGCCATAGCCCTTTCAACCTAATCAGTTTCCCTTACACGCATCAAGACATCACACGGCCATGGTCGGGCACCGGTCAGGCAGCTCGCAGAAGCAGTTTTGACCTGCTTCATGGCAAGACTGCCTTTGCTTGTCGAATTCCACCCAATCCTGTCTCGTCAAGCATACATTACATGTCATCCAACTTCATATGAAAGAGCTTGCTGGCCTGTTGCCTGACTCATCGGAGCAAGGTTGCTCGGTTGAAAATTCACCCAAACAAAGCTATCATGGGCTATACTCTTGTCACGGATACCAATCTGTCGCAAGCATGCCTTGGATGATCAGAGTCAGTCGAGCAACTGTGGTTGTGCTGGCCGGAGAAGGACCGAGCGTCGTTTTCACATGATATGGTTCCGCTTGAGAATATGCGAACGTCAGACGGTGGTTGACTGGACAGGAGGAAGGTATAAAAGTGGATTTCAGTGTATCTGCGACACCTATACGTTTTTGAATGGAGCCCCTAGTTGATCTAGGTTTGGCAGGCAATCGGCGCAAACAGCAAGAGGTGGTCGTCGATTGAGACTGTCTATTGCAACTCGGACTTTTTCGTCATACGGTCTCATACGTGCATACAGATCGAATGCGGTCACTGCTTTACTTCAGTGTACGGGAGAGGATGATCGGACCTCGTGCATGTTCATCAACTGCGACTCTGTAGAGGCTGGATTCGAGAGCGCTGAGCTATGAGACCATGATGATCTTTAGGAGAAGCAATTGACGGAATGATACAGGGGGAGCCCCCATCGCTCGTGAGTATTCCTGTTTCGAGCTTACCACCCTCATTGTATGTACAACAAAGGCGTCGACGAAGGTAAGATGGATAACGGCTTTGTCGTTTTCACTTTTGTTCATGCTGACAATGAAAACTCTTGCCATGTTTCACTCAACCCCCTCTCGCCAGCCTGAGGACCCACTTCTGCCCTTCACAATTCGCTGCCACTCCCTCCGTTCGGCATAGCAGGCACATGCAGCCTCGTTGCACGTGCGCTATCTGGTTCACTGACGTCGCCGTCACAGTCGCGGTCACCGACGACTGCACTTTCACTGTACGCCGCACATGTTTTGAGTCACTGTGGACAAACAACTGCTGCCACTTCGAACATATTCTGCTTACCTAGCTACAAAAGACATTCTACTTGAACTTTTCTTTCCCTACACAAAGTCATCTCTCTTACCTAGTTACGAAGACACCTCTATTTCAACTCTTTCGTACATTCAACTATTTCCTATACGAAGCAGCTCATTGTGACTGCTAACTATCTTTCCCAAACGATTGCGTTGTCAGTGCAACAATCCTAATTTTGTTCAAATCCACTACCTGCGACCACTTTGCTGAACCTCAAGAGGAAGTCATCGAAAATGTATCATCTCGCTGCCGCGTTGGTCACGTTGCTCATGGGCTTCGTGTACCGCGAAGGCCGGTCACAGGGTCTCGACATTTATCGACCGCCCAACGAGGGTTTGATGCGCAGCTCTTTGCAAGCAATCACCTGGATTGTCGACAAGGCAGTCGGCGTTCCGCCTACCTCCTTCTTTGATCAAGCTCCCTCGCCAACTCTGAACAAGCCACGAAGCTCTCCGAAGTTCGTGATTGTCACAATCCAGCCTCCTGTCCCCACTCATTTTCCTGTTCTGAAAGATCACAATCGCTGGAACCCGCCTTCACTCCAGTACGTCTGTCGAAACATCGTCTTCGAGCCGTTCGAGCCGGTGCAGACTCAAGAAGAGATCTGCGTGCCAGCCTGGATAGGCACCGTACGAACGCGCAAAGAAGTTGTCGACAGCACAGATGGGGCGCTGGTACCATGGACACCTCCAGCAACGTCGCCACCACCGCCACCACCTGGCTTGCGAGATGTCCGTATCGCTCTAGTCTCCACAATAGTGGCAGGACTCACGGCCGTTGTCCTTTTGCTTGCGCTCCTGGTCTATCGCGAATTGCTCCACCGCCAAGAGAAGGTTACAATTCGACAACAGCGAGACAAGGCGCGCGCTTATATCAAGCAAGATGAAGACGACGTCATTAGTAAGGAACAAAAGACCCTCGCTTTCGAACAGGAGAAAACCTTCTTAGGACACGAGATATTGGCCTTGAAAGAGGACAACGAGGACCTGAAGCAGAAGAAGAAGGTTTTAGAGCACAGCCTTGACCAATCGACACAGGAGAACTCGTCGCTCAGCCTCAGTAACGCTTCACTGGAGGACAAGGTACTGAGAACGAGCCACAAGAACGTGCGCCTGATAGCGGCAAACACTCGTCTGGAACAGAAGAACGCCGCCCTTGAACAGGGATCCCGCTTCGCCGAACAGACGAACGCGTCTCTGATGGCTCAAGTGATGGAGCTGTCAAGCGAAGCCGAGGTTGGCAAGGCTCAGCTTGTCGAAGAGAAGGATGCTCACAAGTCCACCAAGTCCCAGCTCAGGACAGCTCAGTTTAGGCTGCTTTGTGTTGAAAAGAAGAATGAGCAGTTGTACAACTATATGTATTACATGCAAACCTCAGAGACACAAAGTCAAGACACTGCTCCAGCAGATGAGGCAGCAGACGAGGCAGCAGACGAGGCAGC
>Ga0210040_10004576_pt1 | contig 18003 bp, 3 predicted proteins | sample CryGeyCG12114_NA_FD_185462 | JGI IMG/M metagenome (GOLD analysis project Ga0210040, IMG submission 185462) | Groundwater microbial communities from aquifer - Crystal Geyser CG19_WC_8/21/14_NA (SPAdes) (version 2) | ecosystem: Environmental > Aquatic > Deep subsurface > Groundwater | place: USA... | reverse complement strand
GTGACTGAGGCCTTCTATATCGATTCACAACAGCATGGACGTCAAGAACATTGCTATCCTTGGTGTAAGTCACCTCAACACCACGCTAGCATGCTCATACTAATCTTCCTCAGCCAGGCGGCAACGTGGGCAGCGCCATCATCAACGAACTCTTCAAGGACGGCGATCGATTCAAGATCACAGCCATCACACGCCAAGCTTCGTCCTACACCGCACCCGCAGTCTCGAGCATCACACACAAGACAGTCGACTACACCTCTTTCGACTCGCTCAAGGACGCTTTCGCCGGCCAAGACGCCGTTGTGAACTGCATCACAGGCGGCGCAACTCAATACGATCCCTCGAAGCTCATAATCGATGCCGCGGTCGCTGCTTGCGTCAAGTTCTTCTTCACGAATGAGTTTGTGAGCAATCTCATGAGCGAACAGTACCGCCGCTTGCCCGAGGCGTTTGTTGGCGGGAAAGTCAGGATCAGGAGTTATCTCGAAGGGCTCGGGAAGGAAGGAAAGATCTCGTGGACGAGTTTGAATGGCGGACCGTTTTTCGACATGTGTGAGTGGCTTTGTAACAACTTGCGGTACAAGTGCTGACGCGCAAAAGGGCTCGCCAAAGGCCCTGCGGGCTTCGACATCGCCAACACCCACGCGCGCATCTACGGCACAGGAGACCACCCCCTCTTCTGGACCCCGTTACCCAGCATTGCACTCGCAGCCGCAAATATGCTGCGCAACCCTGAACCTATCGCCAGCCGTCCCGTTTACATCTGTCCCTTCTCCACCGGTCAACTCACGCAAAACACCCTCCTCACTACCCTCGAAGCCGTGCTCAACACCAAGTTCACCACCGAACATGTCGACGTCAAGAAAATCAACGAACACGCGAGGATCGCGCTCGAGAGAGGAGAGGCGGCGAAAGCGATGAAGGGGTTGGGACTGAGCAACCAGTTCTATGAAGGCGATAGTGGGAATGACTTTAGCACGTTGGTCGAGAACGAGCTGGTGGGTGTAAAAATGGTGAGTGTGGAGGATGCGGTGAGGGATGTGATTGAGAGGTATGGAAGGGATTGTAAGGTCGTGGAGACGATGTTTAGGATTGAGGCTTGTGAGATTTGAGAGGATGGAGGCACGTGGGGTAGTAGTGAATGGAGTGGTGGTCCGAGGTGGTGCGTTGGGCTTAGGTCAATTGTCCTTTCAAACACACAACGCCTCCTAGTCCCATGTCTCCTCATTCTGGAGCTTCGCACCATCTTCGTCGCTGAGTAAGTCCCACGGCGTACCATCCAGAAATCGACTTCTATCCGGCTTCCCCACCCTCCTCCTCCTATTCTGATAGATCTCAGCATTCTCACCAAACCTCACATTAGCGGTCCACATGTACATTGAAACTTGGTGAATAGCCTGCGGATAATAATCCACCACGAGCCCACCTTCCTTGAGCTTCCTCACACGACACACCAACATCGTCTGATCTTCCTTTGAATAGCGATCCATAGTGAGGAAATATGTCCTGTCGACGCTTGAGTCGTGGTAGTACTCTGGTCCGTGGTACGTGGGCATTTGCTGCAGCCAGTGCGCGCAGTCTTCGACGGACTTGTCGATCCATGGAGAAGACCAGTTCCCCGGTAACGGGGGCTTGCTTGCTGGTTCATGGGGCTGATTGAGTTTGTATGGTGCAGGCATGTCGCTGTAGGACGCGGTGGCGACCCACAGGTTCCAGCCGGACTGTGAGTCGCCGTTGTAGGCGCGCGTTAAGCTGCCATCGAGGAACTAGGATGTGAGGTGAGAAATGAGATCGTGTCGCTGCGGAAGGTTGTCTGCGTACTTCTTTCGTGATAGAGGCGGAGAGGACGAAGAGCGCAAAGGGGGGTTGGAGGGACATTCCAGCACTTTTGAATTAGTCGATTGCAGAGTGAGGATTGTGCGACTGCTCATTGAGCTCACATGCTGAGCTGCATCCAGTGTGCGGGGTGTCTTCACAGTGCATGCAAGTGTGCGGCGTTCGGCAGCCCCGCGAACATGCTAATGTGCGTCCCGTGAGCAATGTCTAAGCCTCTCGAGGAACTAAGCAAGCAATGCAGAAGTTCTCAATTTCGAGGCTTCAAGATATCGGTGTGCGCTAGAAACTAGAAGACAGTGGAGGCATCATGCCTTATGCGTGAGTTGGGTAGGTAGACAGAGAGAGCAGCGCGAGAAGCATTGTGAACAGTGATAGAGGGATTAGAAGATCGTTGATGGCTCTCACAATTTACCTTTTAACGGGCGGAACAAGAATGTGTGCTACAGTCGTGTTGAAGATAGGGTTCGCTTGAAAGGTAGTCGAGCGCACGGGCCGATTTCCTCTTTGCGCATCATCCTACGCGCTCTTCCCTTCCTCTCTCCACACTCGCCATAGCGCATAGATCGCATTGCATCGTCTTACAGGACCCAATTGATTTCCCATCTTTCACTCCTAATATGCAGACGATCGGCGCCGAGCTCTCGAATACCAGCTCGATACTTCCGTTCTTTGCACCTATGAACTGGATGTTAGCGCTCGCATTCGCCGCGTTTAGGTTAATACCGGCACCGATCGCGATAGGCTCTAGAGATAGTCGCTTAAGCTAACTTATACTCTGCCTTAGATAAAAGATAAGCGAGAGCACGTTAAAGAGAGTAGCAGGTACTATACCTCTATACAATAATTTAGTCTACTAGTTTATATCGTAGCCTATAATACTATATTAGTTAAGTGCTAGGATATTATAGGAGGAGCAGCTACCTATCTCTATATTACTAGATAGTATAAGAGTACCTACTACTATAATATTACTAGAACTACTCGTTAACGTTATATTCCTATCTAGGCTTATAATTACACTAGTGCTAATTCTACCTTTAGCTATTAGAAGGCGTTGTATATACTTACATTATTAAAGCGAATCTTGTTATAATAAGATAGCTAAGTATACTATTAAAAGAACTATTTCTATTATAGATATATTTAGGTTAATAGGATAGAGAAGAGATAATAAGAGAAATAGTAGTAGTTAGGTAAGGCGTATATAATAAAGAAGAAAAGTATTAGTTAATTATAGGCTATAGGTAAAGTAATAATAAGAAGGTATTTACTACTACTATAGAATATTCTAACGCTTATATTCCTTATCTTTATTAATAGTAATATTCTATATATTTTAGAATATAGGTATTAAGAAGATAAGATATTTAGTCTAGATATAATATAATTAAAGTAAGTTTACTATTAATATTAGTAATAAGGCTGTAATTTTTATTTTAGCTATTTTTAATTTACTATAAATATCTATAGGTATTAACTACTTATTATACTAGTAGAGATTAAGGGTTAAACTAATCTAGTACAGTTCTTACCTACTTATAGGGCTTAAATTAAACTTTATACTATAATAGGTCTATCTCTATTACTAATATAAGGCTATTACTATAGATTACTAATTATACTAGTTAGCGCGATTAAATCTTATATAATAATACTACTATATTACTAATACTTAAAATAGCCTTATAGGAAAGCCTAACCTTAGCTATAACTATTCTCTATTTACTCTAATTTAGATATTAATCTTATAAAGGAGAATCCTAGCTCTTCTACTACTATTATTTCTCTAATATAAGTTATTATATATATTATTAGCTTTATTACGTAGAAATAGCTTAGTACCTATCTTTATTCCTCTATTATAGTCTATCTTACTAAATATTTCTTACTAAGATATATTCTTAGTTAATACCTAGTTTACTACTATTAATAGTATATATTATTATTAGTAGAAAGCTAAGCTTATATATAATACCTAAGTATAATCTCTACCTTTATACCTATAATAAGAGCTTTATACCTAATTTCTATCTCTCTATTATATATAATAACTATTCTATAGTATACTAGTAGTATAGGTTAGTTTTAGTAAATAGTATATTACTAGGTCTAACTCTTTATCTTTCTACTAAGAAGATAAGTTAGATTAGAGTTTATAATAATATAGATTAGTATAATATAATAATTATATAACTATTATACACTCTCTTATATTATATACGTATACTTATATAAATTAGTATTAGTATAGCTTTACCTAGTATATAGCGCCCTTTAGTAATAGCTTACTTATTACTTAATAGCTAATTATACTATATAAGTATTTTAATTATAAGATCTACTCTAAAGTAGAAGATATAAGAATATACTTCTACTACTTTTATATTAGCTTTTAGGCTAACTTAGCTACTAGACCTCTTATTATTAATAACTTTAGCCTACTTCTATTTAACTATAATAAAGAGTAGATTATTTTCTTATAAGACTACTTTAATAAGTTAGATAATATAATTAAGAAGAGTCTTATAGTAGCTCTATTAGTCTAGTTTAGTAAAATAAATATAGTCCTTTTAAATAGTATTAGAGTAGCTATTAGTAAGTCTATAGGTTAAAGTAGATATTAATTACCTATTATTAATATAGAGCTTAGTAAGAAGTACTATATACGCTTTATTAGTATAACTACTCTATTAATAGTTATACTTAGTATTAAAGACTACTCTAGGCTAGATATTATTAAAGCTAATAGCTACTATATAAAGCTCTATACTATAGACTATATATTAGTTTTATCTAAGTAACGTTTTAATATAATCTTATATATAAAGCTAGTAGAGGAGCTTAGTAATTAAACTAACTATATTATTTAATTTAAGACTAAAGACTAACTAGCTATCTATACTAGCTTTAGTATCCTATACTACTCTAATACTATACTAACTATTATAGCTACTTTAACTATAGCCCCTTTTAGACTTTCTAATATAATATATAACTTCTTTAAGTATACGCTTAAACTACTTATACCTAATAACTTTTTATCTATATTAGAAGTAACCTAGTAAGTTTATATTACTAACGCGTAACTTAGTAAGTTAGCTATAATCTAGTAACTTAATAGACTAAACTAGACTATAGGTATATCTACTAATAACCTTCTATACCTAGTAGATATTTATAAAAATAGTTTAGCTACTATACTAAACTATACTATAGTACTTATAAATAGTAGCTAGGACCTATATATACTAACCTAGCCTACTAAGCTAGGTAAAGTTATAGAGATTATCTTTAAGAATATAGGTAGTTTTATTAATAGTAATAGAGGCTTTAACTTCTACCCTTTCTATCTCTATAGTAGCTACTACTATAACTATAGTAGTAGTAATAGAACTTATAACCCTATTACTAATAAAAAGAAGCTTATAAATTATAACTCTATATAGCGTAATACTATAAATCTATATTAGTACTAAGTAAAAGGTATAGTAAGGAAAGAGGAGAGCTAGTACTACTAAAGACTATATATTTAGGATATAGGCTACTAGATACTATACTACTATATCTTATAGTATATACTTATAGAGATATAGAGTATATAGGTAATAGGTAAGTAGAAGGATATAGTATATATACTATACTTAGGTATATAAGAGTATCTAGAGTTTAGAAGGACTATATATAGTAGGAAGAATATTTTACTAGTACTATATTATTATTAGAATAAGTAGTAAGCTTTAAATTACTATACTACGTACTATAGAGTACTAAATAAAGATATAGGTAATAAAGATTTATAATAAATATACGTAAGAAGATTATATATTAAATACTATATATATTATTAGGTATTATAATAATTTATATATGCTAAGATAAGTAAAGCTCTACTTTAGAAGTACTTTTAGTATTTATATAAATACTTATAATATCTAGTAGTATAAAGAAAATATATAGTAGTATAAAGAAAATATATAGTAGTATAAAGAAAATATATAGTAGTATAAAGAAAATATATAGTAGTATAAAGAAAATATATAGTAGTATAAAGAAAATATATAAGAGTATAAAGAAAATATATAGTAAATATATAAAAAAAAAATATATAACTATAAAATAAAGAAAAGAAAATACTTATTATAAACTTAGATTATAGAATATAGTAAAGTACTAAGTAATACTTCTTTAGACTCTAGCTAGTAGCTTACTATATTACTTATAGAAGAATATAAAAGTATAAATAAACTATACTATAGTTATATAACTAATAGTTTTACTAAAGACTATTAATAGTCTTATATATAACTATTAGAACTATTACTTATACTATATATAACTATTATAACTATTACCTTTAGTATATAGATATAGATAATAAGCTCTTATAGCTTATTATATTTAACTTTAACTTTCTCTTTAATAATTAATTTAAGCTATTACTCTAAAGCTTAATTAGTAATTATTATTCTATAAAGTACTTTATCTCTACTAAGTAGATCTTTTCTATTATTATAGCTTTTAATTAGCTTACTACCTATATCTATTAACTCTTTACTCTATCTATAAAAATTAACTACTTAACCTATATATAGTACTTCTATACCTACTAAGCTTTTATACTTTAAATACTTTTAAAATAAGTAATACTAAAATAGATACTCTTACTACTTCTACTTTTAAAGCTAGAAGTTTATAAGTATAAAAATCTAACTTCTACTATAGAGATTATAATAAGTTTAAAATCTAAATAGTATACTAAAGAAAGGTCTAGGTCTATATACTAAAAGTTAGACTTAGAAAAAAAAAAAAGATTTTTTTTTTTTAAATTCTAGAATAAAAATAGTAAGAGAAATATAAAAGGTACTATTTCTTTCTTAGTATACCTAAAAAGGTATAGTTTCTATCTTAGTAGTTATAGACTTTAGTAATATACTACTATATAGCGCTAATTAGTATTATTATCTTTTATAGTATATTATAGGCGCTAGTATATAGATATTCTCTTTATTAAGTAGCTTCTATAGCGTATTATAGGAGCTAGCGTATAGATATTCTCTTTATTAAGCGCTAACTAGTATTATTATCTTCTATAGTATATCTATAGTATATTATAAGAGCTAGTATATAGATATTCTCTTTATTAATTACTAATAATTATTATTATCTTCTATAGCGTAGCTATAGTATATTATAGGAGCTAGTATATAGATATTCTCTTTACTAAGTAGCGTCTATAGCGTATTATAGGAGCTAGTATATAAATATTCTTTTTATTAAGTAGCGTCTATAGTATATTATAGAAGCTAGTATATAAATATTCTCTTTATTAAGTAGTATCTATAGTGTATTATAGGAGCTAGTATATAGATATTCTCTTTTACTAGTACTAACTAGTATTATTATACTAAGTAGCGTATTATAAAAGCTAGTATAGAAAAACTTTCTTTTATAAATAAATATTATCTTTACTTATAACTTAGTATAGTATTATAAAGCGTTTATATATATTACTATAGAGAAATAAAAGTACTATAAACTAGCTTACTTATTATACCTATAGATAGAAGAGTATACTAGATAAATATATTATAAAATATATTAAAATACGCTAGTAGAATCTAGTTTAGGTATAAATAAGTAGTAGTACTAGAGTAATAGATAGAAGTATAGTATAAAAGATAAAGAGAAGTAGAAGTAGAGTATAAGTAACTATAATATATAGGAGCTTCCTATAAAAGTTTTATACTAACCTTTTATATAGCTTTTTCTAGAGTCTACTAAGATCTCTATTAATATAGAATATTTACTACTAGAAGTAAGTTTCTAATCTAAGATATAAATACTTAATATACTTTATACCTTTAATCTTAAACTATAATACTAAGAATATATCTAAAAAGAGTTATAGCGCTAATCTCTACTATAAAGTAGATAGTAAAGTATATAAATAGAGAGAGATATAGTATATTATATAAAGAAATCTATAAAAGAGTATTATATACTAAGATATCTAGGTAATAAGTATAGATAAAGGTAGTTACTATTATTTTAGAGTCTAAGTATTATACTAGGCGTTTTAGTAGCGCTAAGAGACGCGTAAATATAATAATAATGCCTAAAAACTTTCTCTTTCTTATACTATAACTACTACTACTACTACTATATATAGCGCTACTTAGGTAATAATTAATAACTTTAAAATATAGCTATAATTACTTACTAATTATTATTATAGCTAAATCTATATAAAATTATAGTTAAACTACGCTTAAAGTAAGAGATACTAAATTAGCTAATTACGCTTATAAAAAGTAACCTAAAACTTTACTTATAACTCTTATATTTCTACTATAAGTACTTATATAGCTATAGAACTATACTCTCTTTCTCTAGACGCTTAAAGTAAACTAATAGTCTAGTAACTTTTATAGAATATTAGGCTTAAGAAAGGACTAGTTAGAAGAGATAAGTAAGTAAGTAAAATAGTCTTAATCTATAGTATTTAATTATAGCCTACTTAGAAGCTTATATTAAACTTTACTAAATACTTTCTAGTATACCTCTCTATATAAATAGTAATAGTATTAATAATAATAAGCTAGAAGATAGTATAATAGTATTACTTTAGTCTAAAACCTTACTTTAAAAAAAAACTTTAGAGAGAGTAAAGAAGTTAGAAAATAAATTAAAGATACTTATTAAACTTTACTAACTACTCTTAAGCGTTTTTCTAAAGTCTCTAAGTTAAGTAATAAAGAAGCTAAAAACTTTTTTACTTAAGTCTTTTTACTTTAACTAGAAGTACTAGAAGCTAAGTTTTTTCTAGTTATTAGCGCTATAGAAGACTAAGACGTTACTTCTAATATTAAAGAGAATACTACTAGTTATACTACTACTAACTTTAATAGTATCTATAGCGTAAAATTCTTAATATAAGTTACTAATTATTCTAAGTTTACTACTAATATCTTAAAAATATTTAGGACTATACTAATAGAACTATCTATATAAAACCTAACTATAGATACTACTTTTAAGACCTTAGCTAGCTATATTCTAGTTAAGAAGTATTCTATTCTTTTTTAGGTAGTTATTAAAGCTATCTCTTAAGCTAGAATATTAGTCTTTATTACTATAATAGATGCGTAGATAGTTAGCTAGAGTCTAGTATATTATTAGGCTTATTTTATATTATAGCTAAAAGTAATCCTTATAGAACTAGATAGAAGTATATTTAATAATACTTATATCTAAAGAGAACTTACTATATAGGCCTATCTTTAAGTTATTATAAAAATTATCTTTTATAACTATTACTCTACTAACTTTATATATATTATAACTAAGTTATAGAATAAGTTTTATAATACTACTAAAGCTACCTACTTCTTCTTAATATAGTATAGTATACTTAGTATTAACTAGAGTACTATAGCTATAGCTACTTAAGTAAGTATAAAAACTATCTATTCTAAGATAGGTACTATTAAGAAGCGCTCTATTAAGCGCGTTAAGGTTAAGAAATCTTAGTTCTATATTAGAAATAGTAGTAATAATAAAAATTAATTTAATCTTAATACGCTAGAACCTAAAGTAGAAGAAGAAGTACTTTCTATTTTAATTAATAGCCTTATAGAGGTAGATATTATATAATACTATATTAAAGAGATAGAGAAGATTAAAGTAAAGATTATTATAGACCTATAAATAAAGGTATAATAATAGTATACTATAAAGATACTCCTAGAATACTTCTAGGATATATATATATAGATAAGCTACTACTAGTAGTACTATTATAACCTTATACTTCTATATAACTATACTAAAGCTTACTTTAATAACTTAAGTCTTATTAGAAATAAGTATTTTAACTCTATCTATAGGAAGGCGTATAAAGATTTCTAGTAGAACTAGAAGGTAGCTACTATTATCTTTAGTAGTATTAAAGATATACTTACTAACTCTAATAAGGTACTAGATATACTAAAGTAAGAAGAGAAGCTTACTATAGGCACCTATAATAAGTAGAATATAATAGCTTAATAACCTACTCTTTTATAAAAAAGTAAAGAGAAAGTAGTTCTAGTAGTAAAGCTAGTAGAAGTAGTTATTAACTAGATAATTAATATCTTTATAAAGTGTAAACTAAATACTATATCTAATATATTTAAGGTAGTAAGAAATAACTTAGCTTTCTTACTAATATACTTTTTTATAGCTTATATTAAAGTAAAGATTATAGATATATCTAAGAAGTTAATACTTAAGATAAACTTCTCTTTATAATTTTAGTAGATAATTACTACTAAATAGGTAACTAACCTTTTCTCTATCTTAAAATAGGTAGACTATATTATTAGTAAGATTATAGCTAATATAATTAGCTTAAGTAAAACTATATAGGTAGGTACTACTATACTAAAAGTATATTCCCTAAGGCTCCTTATTAAAGTTTAATAGTAACTCTTTTATTTTCTATCTCTTATAACTTCTATATCTTCTACTAATACTATATATAGATAGTAAATACGTATAATAATAAATATAATCCTAACTTTACTAAGTTTTATAAGCTCTATCTTAAGGTTAAGTATATACTTAGCTCTCTAGAGTACTTTAGTAACTTTACTTACTTTATACTATATATTACGTTAGCTTTACTTTATTACTAAATAGCTAAAGAGCTTATACTTATAAGCTATAAGCTCTATATTACTTATATTAGTAGAGATATAGCTATTATAGGTAGCGTCTACTATATATAGTCTACTATTCCTAAAGATAATAACTTTATATAGGATACTTTAAAGGCTAAGAATATCTATAAGATCTATATTATAAGCTATAACTTATTTACTATATACTATAGCTTTCTTATATTCTAGAATACTATTACCTTAGACCTAAATAGCTACCTTAAATAATATAGTATTAACCTAGTTAGATTTAATTAGTATAAGTATAAAGATAACCTAGTAAATACTCTAGTTACTCCTAATTATAAGTAAGTATATACCTTCTTCTATTACTATAGATACGCTTTCTATAATAAAGCTTAAGACTTTTTCTAGAACTTATCTTTAATCTAGCATAGTATTAGCTAGTTAAAGCTAGCTTATCTTATCTTAATATCTAGCTATTTTACTCTTTAAAGTATAGAGAATTTTATAACTTATATCTACCTACTTTAGTAAGATAAACTTTAAGTAGAGTATAATACTCTTAGAGTAAAGATTCTATTTATTAAGTATAGTAAAGCTAATTTATTAAAGATACTTTCTTATATACTAGGTAAAACTAACTTCTTTATACTTTTTAAAGATAACTTAAAGTAAGTTTTCTTTTAGCTTTTACTATAAGAGTTTTTATTAAACTTTAGTAGCTACTCTCTACTATTATCTCTACTAACGTCCTCTAATATGAAGTTTTACTTCTTATAAGAGAATTAGAAAGCTTTTATCTATAAGCTTAGCTCTACTATATACTAAGAATGCCTTACCTAAAGAAAGATAGCCTAGACTACTCTTAAAAAGATTTATATCTACTAAAACTTTAATACTATACTTCTAGTTAAATTAAATAATATAATTAGTAGGTCTATTCCTCTAAAGTACTACTATATAGTAGAATATATATTTATACCTTCTATAAAGTATATATATAATCTATAGTTTACTTAGTAAGAGAAATACCTTTTTACTTACTATTCTAATATAGCTAGCTCTTAAGTTTTCTTAAAAAACTCTTACTTAATTAAAGTAACTTTCTATATTAAGTTCTTCTCTATATATAGCTACTTTTATGTTAAGAAGATAGTAGAGAAGCGCTTTAAGGATATCTCTTATAGTAAAGATAATAACTATCTTAATCTAAAGTATAACTATAACTATAATTTATTTTTCTATAAATTATTAGCTTTATATAAGTAGTATAAATTACTTTCTAAGATAAAGAAAGGTAGATATAGTAAGTATATTTACTAGCTATTTAAGATAGCGTATAAGTGTAAGTATAACTCTTTAGACCCTACACTAGACTTTAATATAATATCTAATACTAATTTTATATAGCTATTCTTATAGTAGTCTTTAAAAATATAGGCTATTATAAGTCTTATTATAAACTAAGCTCTTCTTTATAATAAAAAGATTATACTATAGTTTAATACTTCTATTATCTAGAAGTAGACGTAAATAATCTTTAAGCTACTTAGCTATAATATCTTTTCTATTTACTCTACTAATAATACTAAAGACTAATAGGTAGTCTAAGATTAATAGAATACTACTAAGACTATTAAATATTTCTTTCTTATATTATACTAGGTCTTTAGTACTAGCTATAACTTCTAAAAAGATTTACGTATTACTATTATAGTTAATACTCTTAATATATAAAATTAAGAACTTTAAGCTATTAGTTAGTAATATTATAGTAGCTAGCTACTTAAAGTTTATTTCTTCTACTTTACTATTTATAGTTATTATAGTATTATCTAGCTTATATAAGTATTATAAATAGATTTTACTTTATTAATAGTACTACTTTATATTTCTATTTTCTTTACTTTTATATAGAGCTCTTTATTAAACTTTAATATAGCTTCCTATACTATACTTTATATTATATATATTATTTTATATCTTATACTAATCTTTATAGTACTAATCTTATAACCTTTCTATCTACTTTAGTAGTCTTTCTTAAGTATAATACTCTAGCCCTTAATAATATAGCATTTACTATAGATAATATACTATAGGACTTTATAGACTTTATTATAGATAACTTCTTAGCTAGCTTTATCTATATACTTACTATTAAAGAACTAGAGTTAGATACTAATTAGAACTACCTTTTCTTCTTCTCTTTAGCTAGTTATATAGCTATTTAAGCTAACTATACTAAGTTTAGTTATCTTAATAACTAGTAGCCTAAGCTTTTTCTTAAGTTAACTACTTTAGCTAGGATTACTTCTACTACTAATACTTAGAACTTATATTATATCTTTAGGTTCTCTAAAGACTTTATTAATTAGCTTATTAAACTTACTTTTTAAGAGCTTACTAGGCGTAAAGAGTATTAAGAGTCTACTAATAATAGTATAGATCTTAATAATAGATACTATAAGAAAGTAACTCTAAAGAAGACTAAAGTATTATAAGAGCTATCTTATATTTATAACTCTACTAGTTCTAGTAGTAATATAGAGTTTCTATCTAATATAGTAAACTTCTTACTTAACGCTACTTTCTATAATAGTATTAAGAAGCTAGTTAAGGTTTTCTTTTTAATTAAAGAAGAAGATAATACTAGTAATTAGCTTTTCTAAGAAGCTTTTAAGAGCAGCGCTAAAGACTCTACTACTAACTTATCTAATTATATAGACTTTAAAAATAATAATCCTAATTTTACTACTTTTCTTAACTACTTTAAGAAGTACTTCTCTTACTACTTTTCTTTTACTAATCTAGATTTTCTTACGTTTTAGGAGAAGTATACTATAATAAATACTATTAAGAAGATTATTTCTAACTATATTCTACTAAAGCTTACTAAGAAGCCTAAGAAAGCTAAGTTAAAGAAAGTAGCTTTAGTTCTAACTATTAAGTTAAAGAGTAAAAGTACTAGTCTTAGAGTAGTATCTTTTTCGCCTTCTAGTATATAATTACTACTTTTCTTTAGTACTTTAGAGTTACTTCTAAACTTTAGTTACTTTCCTCTTTCTTATAATTTAGATATCTATTTTAGTAGTATATCTAGTGCCTTTACTATACTATACTTTACTTAAGTTTCTATCTTATAATCTATATACTCTTATAGTATATCTTTAATTACTACTAATAGTATTAATAGTTTTTAGAAGTCTAGTTTCTATAGCTAGATTCTAATATACTTATTACTATAATTATTATTCTATCTATACTATATATAATATACTATTTACTTTAGTATTCTTCTTTATCTTTACTACTATACTAATATAGGTACTTTATAATTACTTAGCTTAGGTGTAGTATAAGCTATCTTAGTATAATTAGTAATATAGAGGTCTATTATAAAACTTTTATATCTTCTCTTTTTATCTAGTATATCTATCCTCTTTACTATCTTTTATATATAGTATATTTCTTATCTTATCTACTACGCTATTTTAGATCTAGTACTTCCTATACTAACTTACTTTTCTATTTACTCTATACTTTCTTAACTCTTATTTTTAGGCTTCTTTCTTTTCTTTACTTTCTAGTCTTTACTATTTTATATTATAGGCTACCTTAAAAAATATATAACTAAAAAGGAGTACTTAGCTATAATATACGCGTTATATTATAAATATAATAATAAAGTATATAGTTTTACTACTTAGCTTTATTTAGACTTTCTACTAGAGTTACTTTTACTATTAGCTCTTATTAGTCTTATACTACTTACTAGTACTTAGTTTTACTTTTTCTTACTTCTATCTTATAATTCTTAACTTTTACCTATTAATTCTTCTTTAGATACTCTCTTTTCTAGCTTTCTAATCTTTCTCTATCTTAACTCTTTCTCTCTCTATTCTTTTTAATCTATTCTTTTTATATCTACTTTATATATACTTCTAGACGTCTTATTTTATTTTTCTTTATTATTATTTACTATAAATACTAGTCTACTTCTTTTTTTAACTTTTTATATTATATCTTTACTTCTTTTTACTTTAAGTAGTAACCTTACTTAGGTTCTATAGGTTATTACTTCTTTAGTTACTTACTCTATTACTATTATAACGCTTTATAGTCTTTACTATTCTAGAATCTAAATCTTCTACTATATTACTCTTTATCTTCTTACTTTAATTTCTACTATAACTCTTACTATTACTAAAAATAGCTCTTTAGTCTCTTAGTTAGCTCTATAGTCTAGTTTAGTATCTAATATTTATTTTTTATTTTTAATTAGTAGTCTTTCTATAGAGAGCTCTTCTAGCTATCTTCTTTTAGTAGCTCTTTAGTACTTCTCTAACTTAGATATAAATAGTAAGTAAGCTACGTTTAATATTTTAGAGAGTTACTATTAAACTTTAATAACCTCCTCTTTATATGCTTTAAAAGCTCTTTTTCTAACTACTACTATTTCTTTAAGTTTTACTTCTCTAGCTTTACCTCCTTAAAGTCTTCTTTTCTCTTTTTTAGATATTAATATTATTTTTCTTACTTTTCTATTTCCTTTCTCTTTACTATTTTTTAGTTTTTATTTTACTACTTTACTTTCTCTACTACTCTCTTTTATTACTTTATTTTTTTTATTTCTACTTAAACTAATTTTACTATTATATTTACTATCTCTCTTACTTCTTTTTATATAGTCTTTACTTTATTTTTTCTACTTAATACTACTCTTACTTTACTTACTTTTAGTTTTAAGCTACTTTTTCTAATCTATACTATTTTCTATCTATTCTAATATTCTTTATTCTCTTTTTACTTCTTTATTTACTAACTATTTAGTTTTCTAAGCGTTATTAGCCTACTTCTCTTATATTTACTATTATAGTAGTTTATTACTTTTTTCTAGCCTTTCTTTTCTTAAAATAGCTATAGCCTTTTCTAAGTCTCTTTTAGTCTTTATCTTATCTATACTAGTAGCTTTATAGCTTCTTTCTCTACTTTATATACTTTTTTCTTATTTTATCTTTAACTTAGCTATCTCTTAGGCTTAGTCTTTAAGTAGTATTTACTTTCTTAGCTTTAATACTAGTAATTTACTTCTTTTTCTAAACCTTAACTTATCTAAATATTATTTTCTTAACTTCTATCATAAAGCCTATAAGCTTATTTAGAGATTTAATATTAATAGCTATATATTTTCTCTTACTAGCCTAGGCGTCTTCTATAATAATATCTAGCTATCTTTCTTTCTACTTTTTAACTATAGTTAGTAGTATAACTAACGCGTTTTTTTTAGTAATACTTTACTTCTTTAGGATAAATATATCTTATTTTACTTAGATAACTAGTCTAAGTATTATATATTTTTTAAGAATATACTATCTAAATATATAAACTCTAATAGTTATATTATATAATCCTAGACCTAATACCTAGATAATTATACTCTTAGATTATAGATAGATAATATTATCTTCTATACGCTTAATTACGTTATTAAATATACTAACTAAGAGAATTACCTAAAGTTATTTTATAATATTCTTACTACTAGTAGTATAAAGAGCGAAATACTTACTAATAAAACTACTAGTTACTTAGATATCTATCTCTCTATACTATTAATCCTTTTTAGCTTACTTTAAGAGAATATTCTACTTCTAGTTACTAATATACTAAATACTTACCTACTCTAAAATACTTTTAGTACTCTTTAGCTTATTATATCTACTTATAATACTAAGCTTACTACTTTTAGATAGGACTACTTTATATTTACTAGTATATATTTAGTTTTTTTTTCTAACTATTACTAATATTAGGATACTTAGTATATATTAGAGTATAACTTTTAGCTAGATATTAGAGAGAAGATATAGTCTATTTCTTCTAGTACTACTTTTATATATAAGTACTTTTATAATAAAGCCTAGGCTAATAAGTTTTATTACTTAGCTACTACTAAACGTAGTAAACCTACTTTCTTCTTCTAGGCTAGTACCTCTAGTAGTTCTATTACTATTAAGCTTTTACTTTCTAATTAGTTTTAATAAGCTAGAATTATATATAATAAAGCCTATAATATAAATAAAGAATAGCTCTATACTTCTCTAAAAAGCTATAGTTTACTTAGTAATAAGTTATTTAAGGTGCTTACTTATTTAAAGCTATAGTTAGAGAACTTTACTACTAATCTAAAAGATAGTAGTATATTTCTTAGTTATTATCTTAAGGTATTAGTTTAATAGTAAGAAAAGACTAAATAACGTATATATAGTTTACTAGCTAACTTACTTAAAGAGTAAAGTATCTATAGTAAGTAATAAGAATTCTATATTATTTTATTTCTTTTTCTAAGTCTTCTAGAAGATAGACTTAGTTTATATAATCTTCTAGTAGGTAATATAGATATTTACTAGCTTTTTTAGATACTCTTTTTAAAAGATATTAATTCCTTCTATATAGTAGAGTATAATAGGTAGATTACCTATATAGAGTATATTATATACTCTTTATTATATAACTAAACTACTTAGAAATATAATTCTATAGTAGAGTAAGAGATTAATAGTCTTATAACTACTACTCTAGCTTAGATCTTATAATTATCTTTAAGCTACTTAAATTTTTTTACTTTCTTTTCTCTCTAGTTTAGGAAATAATAAAGTTATAGTTATATATTTTCTCTAGTAAATAATACTACCTATTAGCTATAGTATAGCTAAACGCTATAGTATAGATAGAGTCTTAAATACTAAGATTTAGTTTACTAATATAGTATAATATAGATACTAAGTAGGCTAATTAATTAGGATAATCTTATACTAACTTTTAGGATTAAGAAATATCTCTATTTTAATATCTACTATAATATTCTTATATAGAGCTAGTAGAAGTTTAAACTATCTATAAGTATATTTTAAGATAGATAGTTTAAAGACTTCTTCTTCTACTTTATTAGTCTTACTATAAGATAATTAGTATAATAGTATTAGTTATAATATAAATAATTAGTTTTAGAGTTAATACCTATATAGCGTAAACTAGTGTATATACCTCTATCTACGTTCTCTAACTTATACTAGTAAGTAGTATTTATAGTTATATCTTAGCTTATTATCTAAAAGTATAACCTATATATCTTAGCTATAATTAGATACTAATAGTACTAGTAAGAAGGGATTAAATAACTAAATATAGTAATTATAGTATTATAGTTCTATAATATAGTTAAGCTATTAGCAGCTACTATAAGTAGAATAGAGGTACTTTACTATAAGTAGCTATATTAGTACTTATAATAACTTAGTATTAGCTAGCTTTATTTTATTATAGTTTAGAGTAGAGTAAGGTGCTTAAAGTAAAGGACTTAGAGAAAATTAAAGTTAGTTTATATTATTAACCTACGCAGCCTATAGCTATACTATATAAATTACTATATAAAATATATACTAAACTTACTATATATAGTAGTATATAATATTATATACCTTTACGTAAGTATTAGGAC
>Ga0210040_10004575_pt1 | contig 18004 bp, 9 predicted proteins | sample CryGeyCG12114_NA_FD_185462 | JGI IMG/M metagenome (GOLD analysis project Ga0210040, IMG submission 185462) | Groundwater microbial communities from aquifer - Crystal Geyser CG19_WC_8/21/14_NA (SPAdes) (version 2) | ecosystem: Environmental > Aquatic > Deep subsurface > Groundwater | place: USA... | reverse complement strand
TAGCTGACGTTACCATGTGAATTTTTGTCAGACTTGTAAAAACGGTGTTTAGCCTGAAATTAGCTAATTGTGTTAAAAGAAGCTTAATTGTCTTTAACATGTATGAAGCCATTAACCGATGTTTATGAAAATCAATACACCTCTGAACACCATGCTCATCTACATGTGTGCAAAATTTGGTAGTCGTAGCTTCAAAATTGCGACTGAAAAGGTTAGCCATCGGATTTCGGCACGATGCATGGGGCGTAGCCATGGCTTTCCGCCCTAAAAACAAGTATGAAATTATTCAACAAGAACTCAAAGTACAAAAGCAGCAAATGAATAACATTTATTAGCAATAATTATAAAGACAAAATTGAATTTTTCAAAATTATAGACAGACAAGCGTACAAAAAACATAACACTACAACAGGAACTATACACAAGCATTTCGAGCATATTCCTTAAAAAACATGTATTTTATAAATCAAACCTATGAAAATTTTATTTGAAGCTTAGAATTTATATTTTTTGGCACATTTGTGTGACTCTGGACAAATTTATAAATGTCCCGGGGATCCCCTGTTTTCAAAGCGGTATGCAAATCCTTAGCAGTACATAACATAGGAAATGCTATAGAGTTTCTACTCACAGTTAAAATCTTGTTTTGCTCATGTTCAAAAAAAGTCCATCTGTTTCTTGGGATCCCTTGGGTTGCATCTTTATATTCCGTTGTTGCGGCTTGCATCAGCAATATGCATGATTTTTGTTCCGTGCCGACTGTAGGACTTTTAGAATTTGTTACGTCTGTCTCGGTTTCATCAATAGATTCCCAATCACTTTCATTTGTTAAAACATTTTCAACTGACACAAAATTTTTATTACTTGTCGCAACGGTTGAATTTTGAACTGGATTCAAGCTTTCTGATTGATTTGCTGAAGCGTTTGCTCCTGATATTATTTCTGATTCGGAAGCAGGGATAGTAGCTCCTAAGCTATTCTCACTTATTTCTTCTGCAGAATTTTCTTTCGTCTTCGTATTATAATCTTGAATTACTTGTTGGAATACCGGGAGTAAATCCTTTTCACTTTTCTCCTCACATACTGCTCCCACTATTTTTCGAGTTTTGGTCACAAATGTCACTTCAGCATACCTTGACGTTGAAGAAGATTGTTCTGCTGACTCTTCCGTCTTTTTCGTATGATCCACTACAGGATCTGGTTCACGGGATGGCTGGTATTGGGGATGGTAGTCAAGTTTTGGCTCCAGGAATATTTTACTTTCAGCCGTTCGGCAGATAACGTTCATATCACTTTGTTGCGTGGGTGTTTCTGTAGAAATACCAGGTTTTTCATCAGTCTCGTCGTCTCTTCGTTTACTCTCTAATGCCATTCCGAAGTAAACATCTGGCTTGAAAGAATTTGCGAAGCTTTCCAATGCCTGGATATTATGCATGCATGATATAAAACAAGAATTTGATTTTTATGTGCACATACTCTTACTACAATATGAATTGAAGCCAAGCATGGGGAGACATGAGACAAATTATTTGCAATACTTACGGTTTTAGTTTCCGATGAGAAGAATGCAATGCTCGTTTTTTTAACGCTAACAAGCCGCTCATCCGATTTCCAGCTCACTTTCCAATTGACATTGACATCTTTTTCAATCATTTTTTCAACAGGTAAGGAGTTGCACACAGCTTCAGCTTTAATAATTATTTGCTTCGGCATTGGTGGTCGTTTCCCCTTTCCTGATTTTTTATTTACATTAACTATGGACTTTTTTTTCTGATTTTTTAAACTTGGGTCACATTTTTGAGGGATTTTTTCAACACCCTCATTCTCCACTGCCGTTTTTACTTCTTTAAAATATATATCTTCAGTTTCAGGTTCATTTTCAATTGCGTTGTCTTCTTCGGCATCATCATCCATTACTATAGTGGAATGGCTGGTTTCACCAACTTTATCTTCATTTTGAAGGTTTTCTCCAGCGATAGGGTAAAATTCTTCAGTTTGTACTTCTTCATCTTTAGGTTCTGCTAGGGACGCTTGGTCCACCTTCAATCATGAATATAAAAAATTAAACATACCATGCGAAAAAAATTATGTATTTATGAATGAAGCAAAACAAAACTTACAAAGTTAATAGCAGTGCGTTTGAATTTGTAACACTTGGTGTTCAGGAACGTGTGGTCCTTACGTACATTTATCAATTCATCTGAAATTACAGTATTGCTGTTTTGTGCAATCAAAGTCAATTGCTTTTTTTTCTGTTTTTTCTTTGATGAACTTTCCTTTCGATCAATGCCTTTTTTCTTTTTGACAGCAAGAGGAGCAGAAACAGTAAATTTTCGATTTTCGGCTACATTGGTACCATTTGGATCTTTTTTTATTGGCTCAACAATGGGCTGCGGCATAAGCTTGGATTCTCTCTCCGGACTAGATGGTATCAACACATCCATTAGTTTTGGTATACTTTTAACTGGGGAATAAATCCGATTTGGTGGCTTGTTATTTGTATGACTGCTCGATTTTGAAAGCTTTTTCAATTTTTTATTTTCAGTAGGAGGGGTAACTGGAGAACGTGAAGTTCCCTCATCAGTAGTAGTTTGAGAATTGGTGACAGCAGACGACGAAACCAAAATTTGGGTTGTTTTAGTCACTTTAGATTTTTCTTTGACTCCTTTGCTCGATGGAATCTGAGATGAGTTAGATAATGAACTCGAAGTGCTCACATGATCAGGAGACACAACAGATTTCTTCACCCGCGGTTGGTCAGGTTTGCAAATCTTAAAAACCACAGGTTTTGGAGCCGGTAGCATAATTTTGGATTTTTTTTCAATTACAGACGTTGACACGGCAGTCCTTTTTGCTTGATATGAAGGGACAGCAGCAGCAGTGGTTACAGGTACACCTTCCTTCAATATATCACGAAAAGATTTTAACCCCAAAATTGGAGGTAGAGTGGATGTAACGATTTCAGTCTCCATGCTATCGTTCAAAAGCACTTCTTTTTGTCGATGAACCGAGGTTTTAAAAATACAACTGAACAAGGATGAGGCAATTTCTGAGGTGTCTTCAGTAAAACTTTCCTTAGGTTCTTTATTGCCCGTCTCGATGACACTGAAGTCCCCATTTTCAGCAACCACACTGGTTTCTGTAACTTTGGTGTTTTTCAACTTTAAACGGGAGATATCTATTTGACTTCCTTCATTTACAGCCAAAACAGGATATTCTTTCTCACATAGCCCCAAATTTTTCTCAACAGACGAGGGTTTTTGCACAGATGGGCTCAGAGTTTCTACCACTCTGGATACGTCATGTTCTGATTCATCCAAAGATTCAGACGACAGTTTAAATCCTGATGGCACTTTGTCTTCAAAAATGGTCGTTTCTTCAACATTAAACTCCTCTGTAAATTCCAATTTTCTTGGGAAACGTTGACTAGAATGAATAGCTCTAAACCGCGTTGATGATGGATACCGATCGTATGTTTTTATCGGAATAGCAGAGTTACATCTATCATATGGAAACGGGGCTCTGCTTGAATGTCGATAGCAACTTTTCAAGTAACAACGACGGATATTGTCATACATGTAGGAATAATGATCAGCATATTGAACCCGGTTTGGCCGACAATGATTTGTATAGCTGTACGACGGCCTTACAAAATTGTTCTGAAAGGAACCAAAGGCATTATCTCTGGTACGCGAACACAAGAATTCCTCATACATTTGTCGATCCATGAAGTCTTCTTCGTAGAAAGACCCAGATGTTTCTGTTTCCGCCTCAACTGCATCAGGTCCATCAGAATCAATAGAGTGCAGAAACTCTTCCGTGGATGGGTTACTTAAGTTGCGTGGTGAATTAGACTCCAGAATTGACTCATTTTCAGCACCGGATACAGGTGAGATAACATCTCTTCGAGGTATAGAAAATGTAGCTGTCGGATCAGATAGCAATGTTGTATCCAGGGGTGGTATTGGACACAAGACAGGTGCATTAGGAAATAATTCATATGTTCCACTTTCGCAGAGATTTTTGAAATCATCGTTGGAATCTTCATTGTTATTTTCTTCCAGAATACTTTTCGTTCGCTCCGATCCGATTGGAGAGAATGTTTTTTGTACACTCGAAGGCTCCAAATGATCATAAGAAATATTAGATGAATCGCTTGATAGTGAAGGAAAACCATCACAAATTGGAGGCAGTGCATCTTCGTTTTCTGTTGATCGGTTTAAGCAATCAGTCAGACCGTAAAATTGGGAAAGCTTTGATTCCATCAAACTTTGCACTGATAACCAGCATGAAGAATGCAATGGCTGAAAATCAGGGGAGGCATCAAAATCAGGTGGAATTGGTCTGAATCGTAAATAGTGAATCATAGCTATTAAATGATTGATATAAGATTTCCGAAGAAGATCCTTTTCAATGCACTCAAAGGGAATCAGCGCTTCTACCAGAGTCTTGACTGCTCTTGAAGTCTGACAAGATACAAGTCGGAAGAAAAAGTCTGAAGAAAGTAATTTCACATCAAATCCGGCAATGAGTTGAATATATTTTTCTGGAAGGGCTTGATTCATTTGGGTCTGGAAGTATTTATGTGCCTTTTTGTCATGCGCCCATGGATTTCGTTGTAAAATTAAGTATGGGGCTTTTTGCGGAGCCTCAAGAAAACTAAAATTCTTAAACTCTGCATTTGAGCTGGAGGAAGTAGGTTTGCACACATTTGCATCTTGATCGTCACAATATCTACTTTCGTAGTCGTAAGTCACGCAACCATTTTCGTCACAAGAAGATTCTGCTTTCTTCGACAAAGAAATTTCAGAATTTTCTTTGGAATTATCCACAGTAACCACAGAAAATGTTTCGTAACCATCTGAATCAGTAAAATTTTCTTCGCTGGTACTATTTTTTTGGATGCTTTTTTCAATTGGATTCGAGTTGTTGCTATCCTTTTTCAATACAGCTTCTAATTTTTTATTTGTCTCATTGCAGGTTGTATTCAAAACATCTGTAGCAGTGGCGAAAGCCCTACAGAGAAAAGTAAAGTAGCTGTTCAAATCTTTCCCAATTGATTGCATGTTGCATATTGCCATATGGCATACTATCATAGTGACCAAACGCAAAGCACAAATAAATAATGAAGATAACATTCATACCAACTATCACAGTACTGCTCATTATTCATAGCATCGTATGTATGTTGCTCCCAATCATCATACCCGCAATAGTAGTAATCCTCATCATTTCCCGACCAATAATTTCCATAATCATAACGATTGTTTATAGAATCTTCATTATCTTCAGCTTCCAAACTATCAAAAACTTCATCCTCATATCCATTTTCAATGAAGTTTTTCAACCATTTAAGAATCATTTCGAAATTTTTGGTGTCATTTAATACAGCTTCAAATGTATTACTCATGGCAGCAGTATTTTCTTCTTCAGAACTTTCATATAAATGTGTTGAAGATAAAGAGCATTCAGAGCAGCTGCTGCTTAAAATATCTTCGACAATATATTTGAATGATCGTGAATGCGGATTTCGAAATCTTTTGGAATAATCCATTTCATCCATTAATTGTTTGTCCTGTTTGTAAATGTACTAAAAAAAACAAAAGAAACCAATAAAATCAATCATTAGTAGCTACGACTTTTATTTCGATGCCCAAGAGCCATCTATACATAAAGCAATGCATCTTATTTTTAATAGAATGGCGGACAAACGCCAAACATACCCGAAGTACACGAGAACAACCAATAGGTAAAACTGCTCGATTCATGCGCTTTGAAAAGTTGGTTCTACCTTTCCGAAGATCACTGTTGGAAATGAGATCGTAAGTTTGAATAATATATGGAACGATTTCTTCACTAAATTCTTCCATCTCTTCACAATAAAGTGGTTTCATTCTTTTGGGACGAGGCTGAAACTTAAATGGTTTCTGGTGTTCGATTTCTTCATCAGCGTCATAAGAATCTGTCTCCCAACTAAATCGATGATTGTGTCGTGACAGAATAGTATTCTTTTTTCGGTTAGGATCGTACACAAGAAACTCGAAAGCTTCTTTACCGTCGGAAGCCTTGGTACTGAAAATATTGGTTGTGTAAATATCCTTTAACGAAGGTAAAACAATGTTATCCAATAGTAATGGCCGATTTTCTGGATCCGCAAGAAGGTCCTCTAGGCCAGCGGTATCTTTGTAAGTTGAATTTACGGACAAACTGGGTGTACTATTTGTCAAGAGGTTGGATATGTTGGATGGCATTCCGCTGTCGTGTGGTACAAATTCTCGGTTGTTGTTATTGGTTTGTCGGTTGTCCCAATAGTTAGAATTTTCGAACGAATAGGATTTATTATCATCATCTTGGGCATTTGGTTCGTCACTAGATCCACTGGTGGTTTCACTATCATCTGGATTAGGATCGGAGTCCGAAGACTCTGGAAGTCTACTCGAAAACACTCCAATCTTGACTTGTTTTTTATTTTGGTTTGCATGTGAGTCAAGCCACAATTGTGACAAAACAATAAAAATTAAGAATCGATTTAAATAGCTTAGAAATAATTAATTTCGAAATTCTAAAAAGAAATCAAACGCGTACACAAATTGTGAATGCAACTTTTTTGAGTTGCTTTGTTTGGGTCTAAAATTATCAAACGCGTGCCCACAGCAACTGAGTAGTTTATTCACTTTTGCGACTTCAGGAATCTACTTTCTACTATAGTGTTGTTCTCATGATAAAATCTCATCAACAAACATCACTGTGTGTGTATGTATCAAATCACCCCAGTCTCGTTTGTGCGCATTAGTAGCTATTGCGCATTCGCGTGAAAATTGACATCTTTTCCAATCCAATAATTCAACGTCCACACCATTCCGTACCAGTCAGAAAAAGTTTAGTTAATTGTTGTCAGCTAAAAATTACACTGGAAAAAGATGTAAAATGTTCATATTTCATAATTTCGAAATAAGACACTACGATTGATCCATCGTTTTCCCTAGATGTATGATTATGATATTGTTCCGTACATAGAAATAGATATACTTAATATACGTTCCGTATTAGTGAATTTCTCTAATGCAAACATATGAATCTGCTAAAATCGGAAGTGAAATAAATTAGAAATCAACAGCCTTGAATATTATTTCGATGAATGGCTTCAACGATTTATTTAGCAATAATATTAATATTATGAATGAATGCATGTCATAATGATAATAATAGTTTAACATCTTTCACCATCTGTGTTTACCAAGTGCAAGGCGATAATAATATTTTGTATAATATGTACTATAATAATAATGCATAATTTTGTCTGCAGTTTATATCATTCTGTCTATGCACATTATGTTATACAATAGAATTTCTCAAGTCAATAATTAATTTATAATAAAAACTATGGTTAACTGATAATGGTCTTACCAGCACGTAATAATAATATTGAGAAACATTTTTTTCTGCCTAATCACTTGTAGAGAACATACCATCAGTAGAGAAAGTTGAAGTAGTACACAACTATGGATCAAATGCATCTACGCTGTACACAGTAATACAAGTTAGGTCCAAACTCATATTAACCCTATAGATATTAGTTCGTAAGAATTCGACTACATAAATCCTCACAACAATCAATATAAAACAGAGGGATGTATTTGTCACTAAATAAACCCGTATCCTAAGCTGTACAAATCTTATCTTAAGTAGATGATGTGATCATTGTATATATGTAATTACTTATTCAAGTCAACTAACGCATTACGATTAGTACTACGAGAAAAATTTGAATATCCTGATTACTATTGTGAGTTCAAATCTGTTCTCACAAGTTTTATATAAACAACAAAATTAACAACACAAAAATAATGCCCATTATATAAAAATAGGGATAGCTAGTGCAATTAAAAACACAAATTATAGGTAAGTACGGTACTAAATGACAGATTTAGACTAAACTACTACACCGAGACTTCAGTAGTAATGTTTAGTTAGTAGCAAATGTTGAACTGTACAACAAAAAAAGCGATTAAGATTTCACTTTTGTTTGTATTAGAAGAAAATAGAACGATTGTGGCAACAAGTCGACTATATATCTATCAACATTCAATGTTGAAGTTTCGATATGAATCAACTATAAGATCAACTTGCCTAATACATAAATATCTGGAAACAAAATAAAAGAAACATAAAGACTATTTTTGTGAGTTTAACTGCAGATTTTGCTGACTTGGAGCTTAAATATAAAATATCATCTCCTTGTTTTAAATAAAATAACAAATATTGAAGCCTAATTTATCTATTTAGTAAATACTAGATACATATTAATTATAATATGATTGTCTTCTTACCAACAAAACAAATATATTTTCTTCTTGCAAAACTTTACGCAGATTACACATGAAAACACACCCAAGTACTTATAGTGATACGGTCATAAACTGAAACATACATCTTTTTTGTAAATCCACTATTTAATTCAAATTGTGATTGTTGTCAAATATCAATCAATGGAAGTAAAGTTTATTGTGAACGATTTTAAACGAACCGTTTCATAACCAAAAATGACACACTTACTAAAGAATTAAATGCAAACATAACTTACGAAAAGAACAATAATTCTTGAGCATAACTTTAACTTATACTATCAAAGTCATAAAAAACGCAACTAATAGCCACTCACTATAAGTAATTAGTTAGCAATAATCGTAAAACATGTTGAGAAATATGAAAATGAGAACAAATTGGAATTTATAGGGATTTCTTTGGCATTCTGTTTACTGTCCGTTCAATCTTATGGTGCCATCATGCAACTGAGGTATTAAAAGAGGAATCCTTCAGCTCCTTTTTTTTTATAGATTACTCACTGATGGTGAAGACATGTACCATCAACTCTTCGAATCTTTTGAAACTCTTCTTCTCTTGAATTGGCTTGTATCAGAATCAGCAATTTCGACTGTGATTACAGTAACATTAAATACTAGCTCACATTTTTCTGTCCCTCTAAAAAATTATTAATCTTTTATACCTGCAGCACTACTCCTAGTTTTTCTTCGTGGATTTTCATTTTCTGGACTGGTTGTAGGTGTAGAACCACTTTTGTCAACAGTCACGTCCTTCTTTCGTTTAGCTGAAATAACTGAAGCCGCATATCCACTGCGATTTGATCTTCTACCTGGCGTTTTACTTGTCTCTCCGCAAGTAACATCTTTTACATTCGCTGGTGAGTTGCTTTTGTTTCCTGATTGCAGTTTTGCTTTCTCTTTCTTGTTTGCTGCTCCTTTTGTTGATCTGAAACAAAACATCACGATGAATATCACTATGAAATTAATGTAACGCACAAGAGAAAAAAGAAAGGCAGAAGTGAAACATAAGAGAAATTGTTCCATACCTGCCGGATTCTTTTGAATGGTCATCGTCCTTGATTCCCACAGGCGTTCTATGTACACTAGAGCCTCTGCTCGAAGACCTGTCTTCAGATGACCCTCGACTAGATCTACCCCCCAGACCTCTGCTTAGTGCCATTTCAATACTCTCTAGTCCATCCTCTGGTTCTTCCACTACAGTGCCTGATAAAAACAACGATTATCCCATTAACATTCTAATAGACTAAAAAAGTTTCACAAAAACAAACATGAAATTTTTGAATCTTGGTTTCACTTACTCATCTGTTTATTTCCTTTCCCATGCTTCCCTTTACCGTGTGAGCCACTGCCATTATTTCCATAATTATTTTCCTCCACTTTCTTCAACAAAGACACATTCTTCTTGGGCGTATCTTCTGCACCAATGCATGCCTTGATCAACTCAGCCGCATTCTCACTACAACGTCGTTTTCCAGGTCTGGAGTTCACATCTGGATCAGGTTTCCCATTATTTGCTGTTTCCTCTGGAATTTCATCTTTAGAAGCAGTGCTACTTTCTGATCCTTGCCTCTTCCGTTTCCCCGAAACCCCTTTCTTGCCAGCAACAGTTTTCTCCTTCTCCAACACAGGACTGGATCGAGCAGAAGTATTCCCACTGCTACAACCTCCACTCCCAGAAACACAAGGGCTAGACAATTTCAAACTGCCAGTTGGACTCGGCTTGGGACTATTTTTCAAAATTCCAGGATCTGGTTTTCCGGTAAACTTTTGCAATTTTGGAGTTTCACTTCTAAAAGCAGTGATATCTGGACTCACAAGCCTCGTATTAGATCTTGTATTCCGTTTGTTGGTGTTCGTGTTTTCGGCAGCAGGGATTTCAATAGATAGCTCCTCCGTAGCATTAGAATAAGTATGATCCGACAAAATTGACGTGGACGAAGAGTTTTTATTCAAGCCTCCCACAGTCTGAGGACTCAATTTAGGTCGAGAAGGTGACCCTGAAAAAGAGTCAATCACCTCTTGATCATCAGCATCAGGAGAACGGTTAACTGATCCTCTTCTATGACTATTGGACATCGACGAATAAGTATATCTTGGTGAGAAAGAACGAATCGTCGGCATAGGTAGATCTTCTGAAGAGGAACCATGATCCATTCTATCATCCAATCCATTCTCTAAAATGGGAGGCGGAGGCGTCTCACTTGCTAGCACATCAGCTAAATCCTTCTCATCATGAATTATGTCAGCTTCAAACGGCAGATCTTCTTCCACTTCTGCTTCATCTTGTAACAGCTCCACTCCTTCTAAGTTGTCAAATAATTCCTCAGGTTTGCAATCTTCCTTTTTACTCTGCGTTTTGGAAACCACTTTTTCATCACCATCCTCACTTTTCTCTTTTTTACTAGAATCTTCGGAAGGTTTTTCAACTTCGGAAGCCAAGTCCATTTCACTTCTAGCTGAGCCAACATCTGAGGAGGATGCTAAAGGCGACTGAGGTAAACTAGAATGCTGAAATGAAGACATGATGGGACGCATGACTCGTATGGTTTGATTGCCTCCCATCATCATTTTAACAGGAGAAGAAACAAGTACCTTCATTGGATTTCCCGACCCAGATGAGCTCACCATGGATATGGGCACTAGATGTACACCACCTGAGATACCACTGGTATGTAATTTCGCATGCATAATTGGAGAGCCAGACCGACCTGAACTGGATACTAGGTTTACAGCGTCCAGCAACTGCTGCTGTGACGGGGAGCCGCTGCCAGAAGGCATAGTCAAAACTTTCACTGGTACCATTTTATGTCCACCCGGGAGCACTGTGATTCCAGCAGACCCCATGGTCATAGAACTGACAACAGATGTGGATGGATGAATTTTAAGTACAGCCTGGCTTATGACAGGTGGGGTTTCAGTCACATCCGACGGCTGAGTTTGCTGCTTACTTCGATTATTGAGACCAATTTGAGCGACAATTTCTTCTAGCTTCGCTTTACGCTTGAGTATTGTTTTTGGTTTACTTTTCATTTCTTTATCTAGATTTTCATCATCAACGGCTTCCGAAGAATCTACTAATTGACTAGACGATTCTTCAGGCGTACTACTGTTCATTTGGTCTTCTTTAGTAACTGATGGAGAATCCACGCTACCTTGGTCTTCTTGCATTTCTGGTACATCCTTATTCAAAGATTCATCACATGGTTTGGTGACATCCACATTAGAAGTTTGGGCCAATGACGAGATATTATTTTCTACATGATCAGCAGTAGGTTTACAAGAGGTAATCACAGGATCAGGAGCCGTTCCCTGTTTCGATTTATCTTGCTCTGCACATTGAGACGAACGAGTTGAATCGACTGGATATGCTGATATAGTTGGAGTAGTGTAACTGGCTGTAACAGTCACAGTGGAACAAGCAATGGTGGCAAGGGTTTGAGAAGGGGCTGATTTGTTAATATCATCCTTTAAACTACTAATAGAACCAGTAACAATAGAATCTTCCGCAGGTGTTGTTATACTACTGGATTCAATGTTTGAGCCTTTAATGGAAACAGCAGCGGTATCACAACCATATGAAGCACTTTCAGATGGGAAGGATTTTGAAGCGAATACAGTTGAGTTGTCATCCTCGGGTTTTGAAAAACTGAGTTCAGGAAGTGGTGCCGACAAATTCTTAGCGGGTTCAACTTTCACTACAGATGGAGAACTTTCGGGAGCCGCGTTTAAGACGGTTTGAGATTGAAGAGCTAAGATTGTCGTTTTCTCAGTACAAGGTACAGGAATATTTTCGCTCACATTGGCTGTGGTGATGGACTGGCTTTTTACACACTGAGCAATTTCTAAATGGGCTTCTACAGTGCTGCTTTTCTTTGCATACACTTCCTTCGATGATGTAGACGAAGAAATTTCTTTTTTCACCAATATGGATGGCTCAGTTGTAGGGCCATTTAGCATTTTCGAGTGAACTGTTGTTTGAGATACAGCAGTGGTGGACTGAGGAGTTGTTTTTTCTGCAGTCCCTTGGACGTTTTCGTCGACAACGGGTTCCATTTTTTCAGTACTTTCATTCGAATGAATAGCATTCTGGACATTTGCGGCAGATTTGATCTCTTCACAATTAGCTACACGATCCAGCTTTTTAGCTTCTAGTTGGTCTAAAAGTCCTATGTTTGCTTTACCGGACATTTGGACCGGACATTGTTTTTCTTTGTTAACAGTAGAATTTTTTTCAGCTGAGCTCACTTCCATTTTTGCTGGCACTGCATGATCTATGTCATTGGATATGGATTTCTCTTTAAAATCCGAAATATTTTTCGTACCTAATTCCACCACGGAGTCCGTTAAAGAATGATTTCCATCAACTTTGTTGATCTTCGTTTTGATGGCATCTTCAGGGCCTTTGCTACTACTATCTGTTGAAGCAACCACGGAATTCTTCTCGTAATGACACAAATCTCCATCCTTGCGGGCTGGACTTTCACTTTGGTTAGGACTTTTTTCGGACAGAGCATCCATGGAATCAATTCCCGAGTCTTCTCCAGGCATAGCGGCATTGTTTAATTCTTCTGACTTTGTCAATAATACGGGGAGCGGAAGTAATGGAGTTACAGTGGTTGAAACTAATAAACTGGAGGGTACTGAGTGAACCAATTGGGATGCTGAACTTAAGCTCCCTTGTATTCTAGGACTACTTGGAGTCACAGAAGCTTGAGATTTAGCTGGAATATTGATTTTGTCGGGAATTATTAATTTCTTGTCACTACTGACAGTTTCAAGATCCTTGTTATCGTCTAGCAATTTTTTAACAGGACTTTCTTTAAAGTCAAATTTCGTTATGACTCCTACGCTTTTAGAATCTTGGTCTGGCCTGTGATTCAAATTGTCCTTCCCACTTATAATACATTCTGCACTTTCTACTTTCACTCCTAGTTCTTTTAAGTCACTTTCACCAGGTAAGATGCTATCAGAAGCATATGTAAATCGCACAGCATCGACTTTATCCACGACAGCAACTGGACTTCTATTTGGTTTCACAGTATCACAAATTGAAAATGAAGATGGATCATCTTCTTTACTATCTTTACTCTTCTTTAGCACACTGGGCACAGGTGGACTCGTCATCTTGGCATCCACAACTGAGTCTTTACAGCAAATACTGCAAGTAGGACTTCCTCCGCAATTACATGCAGGTGCAGTTAGTGTATCAATGCCAACATCAAGGAGGCGATTTAGCAATGGGTTTGCAGTAACTGAAACAGAACTGACAACGACAGGTTCAGGAAGGACGGAAGTACCAGGTGATGAGAAACTTTCTGTACCAGAAAGTACTGAGGAACCAGCGGGCAAGGTAGTAGCTGCTGCCTCTGAGACAGGAATAGTTTTTGGGGCTGGTGCAGTCACACGAGATGCATTGTGAACAAACGATAGTTGTTCCTTGTTTGTAGTTTCTACAAAACAAACGTCATTCAAATTATTGTTTGCTCCTAAACAGAAAGCATAGAAAAATTAAATATTGAGGCTACAATAAAATAAAAATATTTATTTACCTGACATACTAGAGGTTTCTAAAGGCCGACTTTTCTCAGAAAGAGTATTACTAGAAATATCCAGTTTAACAGGATTTTCGTCAGAGACTACAGCAGTAACCCCGCTAGCTTTACTGACTGAATCAATTGTAGCCTCAATGTCTTGGTCCGATGGAAAATTATATCTACTCAGACCATCCTCGAGGCGAACAGAGGTTGGCTTATTTTTCGAATTTGAAACACTGCTGTCACCCGGAATTGCAGGGACATTGTCAGCAGCACAATTGCTACTCCCACTTAAAGATGATGATAATGGCATCATTTTTATTATCTTTGCACTCAACTCACTGCCGATAACTCTATCGCTGTCACTTTGCGTTCGTTTCTTCCCTTTTTTTGTAGCACTAAAACTGATTCTGTCTTTATTTTCTACACTCACCATTGTCCCTGAGATGAGATCACTATTATCTTTTCTATTGATTGTCCCACTACTTGGTCCAACATTCCCAGTACTATTATCACTACTTTTCACCCGGCTTTTAGTTCTTTTGACCACCACAACTCCAGAAGTCGTGGACTTATTACTGCAGTTAATAATCGGACTAATGGTATTGGCATCATCCCTTTTTGGACTTACTACTACAGCAGCATTTTTCCCTCTCAAGGAAATATGTAAAGGTGGCACCCTGGGTTGTTGGGGAGACACTATTGCTGGCGCCGGAGCCGGACTTTCTTTTTGTTGTTCTGCCACTTCAGGCTTCTTCATGACAGACATATCGGCCTTGTATATTGGATCCTTCTTCTCCAGCTTAAGTTTCAGCTTGATCTTTTCTTTTCTCTCCAGGCTCTCCATCATCAGAATCCTTCCGGGATCATGATTGAAACAGGACTCCATGGGGAAATGAGGTGGGTCTTGGGAATTCACAAGTTCTTTTTGCTCCTGCTTTACAACTCTGGCAACAGTCACTCCAGAGGAGGTGACTACAATTGGTTTTGTGGTCTTTGTCTTTTTCCCCTTTTCTTCTTCGTCCGCAAAAGAGGAATAAATGGACTTGCTAGTGGCTTTATGATTTCCACTAATGTCGTCGTCATTTGAAAACATTTGCTCCAAATGCCCAGTAAGGGGATTGATTAAAAATTGACGAGGCTTGCCAGATGCTAGAGCAGATCCAGAAGTGACAGGGATAACTTTCATCTGACTAGGAGTCGCCAGTGTAGTAGTTGGTTGTTGACATACACTCACTGAAAGACGGGAAGATTCGGTGGGAGCAGCAAATACGTCTGCCGACGAAGAAACAGGCCCATTTCCGATGACATGTGACGATGTCTGCACCTTAGCACCTTTCGGATGCTGTTGCATTACTCGCACATGAGTTACATTGTCAGAATCTTTATACTTGGCTCCAGTGAACTGACTCTCCGAAGAACTAGCAAAAGGAGAAGATGGTTCCGAGTTTGTTTTTACCAAGTTAACATTACCACTGTTAAAGCTAGACGTTTTTTCTTCAACACTAATCCCTCTTTTCATTTTGAATGATCGTTTCTTGTCTGTAGCATTTGTAGAAGCACTCGCAGCTGAGGTAGAAGGGAAGCTGGCGGAATTTGTAGCAGTATTGTTACTTTGATTTCCAGCATTTAACTCATTGTTTTGGAGGAGGTTGACCAGTAAAGGACTGGCCACAGCACCCATATCTTGTGCACCACGATTCGAAGTGCTGGTATTCCTTTCAAAGCTATTGTACGAGTCACTGCTAGTAGTAGCTACATTTAAACTAGTATTTAAAATAGGATGGTGATAGTTATTGCTTCCACTGCTTGAGGCAATTGTCGAAAATTTGTTGACAACACCAATTCGAGCAACAGGAGTACCATGTTGTGGGTGTGGGGGAACATTCACAAGTTGCAATTGTAAGCTCTGTTGACTGGTGGGACCACTACCTCCAACTTTCACAGTGGGTTTTACTGTTGATATCATGGCACTAGGATTCGCGTTGGTTGTAGTTACATTAGAGGAAGTAATTACAGGATTACTATTTGTACTGTCCAATATTTTTTGTTTACTTGCTAGAGCCGCATGGGTCATACTAGCAAACGGGAAAGGAGGTGTCGAAGTTTCACCACTAGTACTACCAAGGCGAGGTTTCGGCGTTCCAGGTTGAGTGCCAGAAAGACCTTTCTTTGGTGGTGGTGGTATTACTTCCCCAGGCGGAGCGACTACATTTGGACTGCGAAACGCAGATATTGAGGAGGATTTAAACAACGATGTGGTAACGGCACTTGAAGAACTGGGCCCAGGTACAGGTGCTTGGGAGGGCGAGGATGAGCCCGGGTCTGACGAACCGGCAGCTGAAGAGGATGAACAAGACGACGATATTGAGGATGAAGACGAGAACTCTGATGGATTTTGAACTCTCAAAAGCCATTCTTGAGGTTGATCACTACTGTTACGTCCCCTCATCGTCAATGATATCACCTATGACGTTTAACAATAAATGTGAGTGATTTGATGCTGCTATTAGTATTATCAAATACTTTATGCAACAATATAAGAATGGTTTTTAACCTGGTCCCCCTCCACTTGGACAGATAAAATGCCTAATGACTTCAACGCGTTGGATCCATTTTGGGCTAAAAGAATAAGCTTTTGAGCTGCCTCTTTCGGAAGACTGATAGTTACTCGCACAGAATTCCATGGTTCAATTTTTCGTACTTTAAACTTCTCTTTGGCTCCTGGTTATATTTGATTGAATTAGAAACACGTTAAAATTTACAAATTGAAAACTTAAAATATCCGGCCAGTATTACAGTAAATCGGAGAAACTTACTTTTGCAGTAAATAAGGGATTTTAGTTTTCCCACAAGAACTTGAAATCTTTCAGAAAAGTCAGGATCATGAAGATTCCCCTCACATGTGACCACTGCTTCCACCAGATCTAGGTCATCTCCTGTGGCCATCGCTGTTTAAGCTTCTGATATACTGAAGGGCATACTTTAGTTATGAAACTAATAACATCACAATCTCCGCGACTCTAAAAATTACAAACAATATCATCAGGATATTGGAGAAAACATTTCGAAGTAACGTAAAGCCTTTTTCAACAGCTGTCAATTTAATTAATCACTAAGCCTATAATCTGACTGTCATCCAACCAGTCTTTGGACATCCCATTTAAATGGCTGAAATCTAAGAATCAATCAAAATCGACGCAAGGTAATCTCTCTACGCAAGTTTCAACTCCGTGTCATTAAAACTTGCACGCTGCTATCAAATAAGCGCATTTGAATTCAAAAGTCTATAAAAATTAAGGTCGCCTGTCTCCAACATAAAATTTATAAATAAAAACAACAAATTCCCATTTCGTGAACAGGCTCGACAACTGTTACTGTTACAGTTCACTTACAATGATCACACCGTCATCAGTAGTAAAATTACATTAACAATAATCAGATCCATTTCAGTTCCTAAGCTCAAATTAAAAATGCGCAATTTTTTTTTCTTACCGCGATAAAAAAGGGACACACTTTTCAAAGAAAAGAATCCCTTCAAATCGAGATCCCAAATAAGATGTAGTCACAACTCATTGCTGCATAAAAGTTGTCCATTTCCAAGTTAAAGTCAGGGGGTAGTTGCTTTCATTTTGAACGTGAACCAAGATAATATGATCGTGAAAAGGAGGATTTTGATTTTGAAACTTTTCACACAAACGTTAAAAGTGTAGTACAATACATACACAGCAAATGGATGGATGGAGATATGGATGGAAACGAACATACAGCTTTGGGTATATATACTTTACTAACAAATGCACATAACATAAAACCAATACCAAAGCTTTTTGCTGTTGTGTTGTTTATACTCTCTGTCCGTGCTCCGTAACTCCGTATATAGCAGCATGTATGTATGTATGTGTATAAAAAAAATCCTATTGCATTGATAATAGTGTCGCGCGATGGTCTTTAAGTCCTATATGAGCATATCCCTCTGCGCTATGTGGTGTACTAGTATGGCATCAAAAGTTAGCTACACTTCACAATGATACAAATCCTGCTGCTTGGCTTGTTTGACCATTTAAAATGCAGTTCAAAATTTCACTTTTATTTCGATAGAGTCTGAATGTATTTTTGTTCATT
>Ga0210040_10004574_pt1 | contig 18004 bp, 7 predicted proteins | sample CryGeyCG12114_NA_FD_185462 | JGI IMG/M metagenome (GOLD analysis project Ga0210040, IMG submission 185462) | Groundwater microbial communities from aquifer - Crystal Geyser CG19_WC_8/21/14_NA (SPAdes) (version 2) | ecosystem: Environmental > Aquatic > Deep subsurface > Groundwater | place: USA... | reverse complement strand
GGGGAAATGTGCAGTTTGGTACTCGCACCACTGCTTTTTTTGATGTCAAAAATTCAGTCAGAGGATTTTTGCTCTGGCCCTAGATTTGCAACACCGACGTTTTGCAACTCGACGGGCCCTCTGGCTAATATTATATAGTATTGCCAATGTGCAATTTTAGTGTGTAGCTAACTTAACCAACTAACTAGCGAAAAGGTATGTGTATAAATAAACCCTTGCATGTACTATGCATACGAATATTTGCTAGTTGTCATAACTTGTTTCTTGCAAAGTAAATCTTTTGTTTTTTCTGCCACTTCATTACCATATGTATGTATTTGTAGATAGGGAAGCGAGCATTTCTCATCTTGCGTCGCAAAAAATCTTTTCCGCAATCTTTTATTTCTGTGATGATCCATTTTTAGAGTAAATAATAACTATTTGCTGTAAAGCATGTTACATGCATATATGTTTAAGATTTTAGTGTCAGAAATTCTCCAATTTTTTCCCTGGAGTGGAGACAAATCGTATTTTCATTTTCATGTTTATGTAGTGGATTAGAGATGATAATCCCGGGGCTATTTTACAAGCCCGGGATTCGGGATTGGAAATATTCAATCCCGGGGAATCCCGGGGAAATTTTATCACCACTGGTTTGGTATGTAAATGATGCAACACTAAACAAAGTATTTAAATTTAAAAAATAAGAAAACAGGAATCTTTTTTGGATAATACGATACAGTTTGGGGTTGCATAATGCTTTTAGGTAGCAACCTGGTGATTTAAAAAGACATGATTATACCTTAAACAATGTACGGTGGTACTTTTATTTATCTCAATGGATAAAAAAACGAGACAGCTTAGGATTGCAAAAATATCTCATCAACAAACAGAAAAAGACGAAAAAATTACATAATGTAACATAAAACACTGCTGTCTGACATTCCAAATATTGACATGACTGACTGAGAGCTGTTAGGAAGTAAGGGCTGCTTTCATCCCGCGTTTTGAAAGAAACCACACAAAAGTTTGGCATTATTTCACTCTGATTTCCAGGTTTTCAAAAAAATCCCAAGGGACTTTGAGGCTTAATTATGTCCTTATAATCTTCAATTTAAAATTGCATGAAGCAGCATGATTAATTAGATTTTATCGTCGTTAAACCTTAAATCGTCCCCCTGTCGTTAAATTATTTTTAAATCCTGAACTTAAGATGTGGTAAAGCCCCTTGGTTGACATTCCACCACATTTTAATTTTTTTCACAAACTTTGCGTTTAGCCTAACTATTTTACCTTTTTCAAAATACTCCCACGCTTTAAATGAATTAATTATTTCAAATTTTAATAATATTAGAAATCAAAAGTAAGCCAATTAATTCTTTAGTTACCAACAATTTATTCTTGTTCAGCCAGAGCCAATTTGTTATAAAAATATAAAATGACACATGACTCAAACCGCCAGAGTAGACAAATGTTATCTCATGCTAAATGGCTTAGTTAGTGGAAAAAAAATTCTTTCTGCTGTGAAAATGGTCTGCATTGCGTGCAAAAGAATTTCTTTTGTCTATTTCGAACCTTCCTCTCTGTTTCTTGTCGTGATATTTTGCATGCAAATGCATTTGTACGGTTAACTGCTGCTTAATTATGATTAAAAATTATTCCCGCAATCCCGGGATCCCGTCAATGAATCCCGGCCCTAAAATGTCCGATTCCCCGGGATCCCGGGGACGGGATTCCCCGGGGTTATCATCTCTATAGTGGATCAATCCGTTCACTGGTTCACTGTATGCATGCAGCCATGAATAGAACTACCAAGCAGTACATTTTTTCGTTTACATGGGATTCAAATAGAGCTGCTACTTAGCGACATCATTATGCCATACACAGAGGGATAAAAAAGGTGAAAAGACTTGCCTTCTCCTGTTATCTGATTCTTTTTGCACTTTTATTTGCACATGAATGGATCATTCATAAATCTAATAAATAATGGCTTGAGTTTTTGAGTTGCAAAAAGCATATCACCATAACAATAATGAAAGTACGCATTTAAAAGCTCAACACTCAACTTATTTTCCGCACGCTCATACGTTTCATTCATTTATTTTGAGTGAATGGTTTTTTTTAGCTTTAGACTTGCTCTCTGCTGGCTCTCTAGTATTTAAATATATACTCGGGCTTGCCTATTACAGAACCGAGGAGCAAATGAAATGAGCAAAAAACACACACACATTGGATGGAATGAGAAAGTGAACCATGGTGGAGACATTACAAGTACTGAACTGGTGCATGAATACCACGCACTCATGGGACTTGAACATGATCTATTTTTGGATTTTAAGCCGGAGAAAAGACCAAGTGGATGGAAAATTAGTAGCCAACAGTCTCTATATAGTGGTATCGTGGTATGCATTAAAATATAGAAACTCATCTCTAGCTTGTAACTAAACTAACTTAGCTAACAAGTAAAAACTAACCACCATGCTTGCCTACTACTATAGCTAACTAGGCGATGGTATAGCCGAGCTACTAACAATGTTTACAGTTAACCTGCTTGTCGCGCTCGTTGGGCTGAAATATTGCAGAGTAATTCATTTACCAATCAGGTATCACTCTGACAATATTAGCTCCCAGCCGTCAATTTGAAGCTCACACCGACATTAGTGGAAAATCTAACAGAGGGTTAAATCGAAATTTCGAAATTTTTCAAAATTAAATCCTATAAAAAATCTCAAAAATGAATCTCAATTTACAATATTCTTTGTACAAAAGCTGATGTAACGAAGTTTGAGTACTGGACACTGATATTTTAGGAGTGTGCACCTGAGTGATAAATTAGCAATTTTGCAAAAGCTACAAACGGGTCCAGTGGTTTCATTGTAAGAGTTTTGGCAAAAAAAAACGTTCATTTTGTATTTAAAAGCGCATATAAAAAGTTTTTTAAAATATTTCGGACAGTTATACTTTTCTTCACTTTGAACTGACTTCAATACTTTTCTCCCAACTCAATTCTCTTGGCGATTCTTGCATCCTGGAACACTACAAATTTTAATTAAGTAGTATATATACGCCAGATGATATTATAGATGAACAAGGCTTCGTTTTCTGTTGCTTGGCATCCATGTTCCTTTTTATAACTAACTAACCCATATTCTGACTGCATACCCCCTGACTATACTGCGTGCTCGTGTATGGTATATTATTAATGTTCTTTGCATGTGTCCATGTGCACGGTGAATTTTGCTCCTTCGAACTGAAAGAACATTACATGTTACAACATATAGAGAAAACACAGGACTTCTTTTTCTTAAACACAGTCAGTCAGTCACTCCTTCTCTCCTTGCATGTGATGATCTTTTTTTTTTACTGTATCTTCTTAACACATATAGCACAAACCTTCGCTAAGTTTCTAGTGAATATCTAACAGGAGAGACATTTAAACAGGATCCTCATCTGTTGAAATAACCAACTATAGCAATACACATATTCTACCGGATGAATGCTGTAGCGTTACCTGTGCAAATCCAATATGCCTGGACTTAATTTTTATTCGTTATCAGTACGCAAATAAAATTGATTTTCCTTCGACTCTAACTAACTAACTGAGGAGGACATATTTTCGAGACGTGCATGTTGAACGCCAACCATGAAATCATAAACTGAACATGCACGTTGCACGTTACTTTACTAACTTGTACTACTACTGAGTGACTGTGACTTTTGCATTTTTGGCTCTCATATGTTCCAAAAAACGCATCAAGAGTATTGAGTGTGAGTGTAAAGCGAGCCATTCATCTACTCCTCGTTGGCCCAATAATAACCAACCATCGTTGTCGTCCCGAATGTTTTTATAACAACGTACGTTGTACAGCGCAGCAAGCTAACTAGCTAACTCAAAGAAACTCGAGTTTTCTCAGTATAGTTATCGTCGAGTCCAAAAAACTCATGCAGTGTGTGGTGAGTTAGATAATTAATTTCTTGTGGCTCCGACCAGATCTTGGAATCTTGTTCATCATGGAAACAAATCCTTGGTGTCTGAATTGAATCTATAAAAATCAAACCCATTGCTGGTGCCGTTGGTTGGTTAGTTTGGCTATTTTTTTCTCCTAAAAAAGAAGAAAAAACCTGTTACAATCCAACTTGAATAATAAATGGGTGACGTCGAGTCCAGTTCTATGGACACAGGTGACAAAGGAAGACCTGAAGAGGAATGTACACCAGTGCGCAACTACAAGTGGGAGAAAACGCCTAGTGGGGACTCTACAGAGGGGAGTAGTGAAACTACTAAAGAGGAGACTAGCCCCCCTTCTGGGAGTCGTGTATCATTTGCCACGAGTGGATCTGACCGTCGAAGTCGACGTGGCCGTGGTCACCACCATTACCTGCGGAGGCAACGAGGGGAAGAGGAGTATGAGGAAGATGCCGATGTGGAGGAAGAAGGAGGTCAACATCGTCATCACCATAATAGTAGCAACAAGCGATCCCATGGGTCCGTCTTGTCGGGAGTTGACCAGTTTCAAGAAGAGCACTGTGATGATGACGAAGACGATGATGAAACGGATGAGAAAGTATTAGCATCAATGCCACATAAGTCATCGTACGGAAGTCGAACAATCCCTTTCCGGTCTGCATCCTTTTCCCAAGTAGATGTCACTTGTGATGGCAAGTATGTGAGGAGTCCATATTCCCCAATTACATTGAAGCCTACGGCATTTTGTTTAAATCCGCCTGGCTCTGCAAGTCTGCCCGCTCGAGGCACGAGTACTAATAATAATAGTAGTGGTGGTACTATTGCTAAATCTAAAACAGTGGGTTTAGATTTTGTTCCCACGGGTGATGAAAATCGTGCAAAAGTGTCTAAGGAATACGACCACGAGGCTAAACAAGAAAATAACAATACGGATACCAAACAACCATTAACTAAAAGTTTATCTTGTCCCGCTGGACAAAAAGAGGCGACCGTGTTTAGTGGTGCTCTACGATTTTTGGGTTTAAAAGAGTGTGAGATTCGTGTGAGTGATTTTGAAGATCCTACATCCAAAGAGCATGGCGATACCATCACGACGAATGCTAATAATCGAGAAGTTAGTAGTTGTAGTCCTAGTCCATCGGCTACTCCTACCCCAGCCAATGCTAAATTGATGATGAAAGCCTTTAAAAGTTTTAGTAGCAGTGAGGCGGAAACGGAGGATAGAAATCTTTCCGAGACAAGTACTACTCCCAGCGTATTCATTGATAGTAGCAGTGTGGGAGTAGTGGGAGCCGCAGGAACTGATGATGTTGTCAGCACGGAGGACACGGTACAAAATAAATTGTCTAATATGTTTCTCCTCGAGTTGAGCAGAGGCGGGGGAACAGACACTGGAGGTTCCTCAGTCTCATGTTCTGGTGCCGAAGACGAACCCGCGGGACCGGATCCGGGTAGTAGTATGGGTAGTAACTGTGGAGCCCCACTTGCCGCTCGGAGCGGAGATAGCAAGCCCTTATTTCGTCAAGGCTCAGGCCAGTCAGATTGCTCGGATGAAATGTTGCCTTTGCCCCCACCCGCCATGCATAGAGATATTAAACATCATCGTCAAGCTTTGGATTCTCTGATCCCTCAGATTCCAGCCGATACTACTTCCAAGTCCACTCCATTGACCGCAGCCCTTGCTTTAGATTCTTCTACAAAATGTGTGTCTAATGCCGGTGGGGTGCCTGCGGGAAACTCAATAGTTAGTGCAGGGAAAGCTCCAAATCGGAGTTTGATTACTGGTAGCGCCCCAACCTCCATGGTCACTTCGAACCCTAGTGTCAAATGTGGCAAGGAAATCGCTCGAGCCAATAGTATGAGTTGTCCCGTGAGCACTTTGTCCAGTGCTAGTAGTGGTTCCAAGACATCCAGTGGACTAACTGGACCCGTAAGTTCTGTATTGAGTGGTGCAACTTTAGGAGCGAGACAGCTGCCTCCTCCTAGAAGGTACTATAAGAGACCTTTGCGCGGACCATATGGAGAAATGTTGGAAGCAGAAATGAATAAGTTGATTACGAACCGTAGGAGAGATGGTAGTAGTGGAGATGATGCTTTTGAATTTTTACGTGAAACGAAATCATCGTCCCCCAGTCGGGGTACTGGCGTCAGTGGGTCCCCTTCGGGACCAAACCCTAGTACAGCAGGGGTTAGCTGTGCTCCTAGCAGTAGCAGTGGGGTAGCAAGCTCATTATTTAGTCCAGTTGTGGGTTCAGTGAGCACATCTTCTCCTAAAATGAGCAATCCACTGCTCATGGCTTCCATGGATGATCTCAATTTGGGGAAAAGTGGGAGTAGTGTGAGCTCCAGTGCTGGTCTCATTTTAGGACCTCCGAAACATAATGCCAATGCTCGGTCGAGGAAAATCAGTACGAATATCCCTGTCATACCCAACCAGCATTATACACAAGCAGGTTAGTTAGTTTGTCCTTTCAAAGTTAAGTTAGTTATTTCAGTATTTGGAAAATGATAATTGTAGATAAAAAACTTCACATGGATTATTTTTATTATGTAACAGAGACTGTGAACCCACTAGCATTTCATCAACGGACAGTGTCAAGTCCTTCGCAACTTTCTTATTCTACTACTGATAGACATTTGGTAAGTTTTTATACTTGAACCTAACTTACTGCTTCAAAATGCATACATTGCTTACCAGCCTTTTGAGAGTTGCTATATTGGCTATGGGAAAGTTTGGTTGTGACTCCAAAAGTTAGTAAGTTTATTGGGAACTCTCTCACACTGTAGAAATGTAAGAGAAAGTTGTGCATTGTGCTTACTTATTGTACGGGAAAATCGTGTCTATCTCATTTCGGATTCACCAGTGCACAGACTATAATAAATCGTCAGGTTATTAAAAATGCATCTGCAACTCATTCTTGCCCATTCAACCGTCCTATACATGTACTATGTTTTATTCCTGCACACGTAGTCAGTAAGCTTGGGATAAGCTATGAATTTATATTTGCCAGTGCAATAAACTTTGAAGGACCGTTGGTTACAATGATGGTTATTTGCTTACTTGCTTTGCCAACACAAACTGACATTTTCATCCGTGTCCATATGCTCACTTGTGTTTTCCTCCGCTCCTAAAATGAGATGAGATTGCCCCTGTGTCAATACACGAGTACGGACTGACTGACAATGAGGTGTTGTAGGTGAGTGGCTGATTTTGAAATCAGAAATAGCTGTAAAAAATGTGGAAAGTGCCTACAACAATCCCTGAAAATATTAGTTCCCAAAGCTCAAGTTTACGTGTGCCACAATTGACAAACATAACAAATGTAAATCGAGAATCAATTTTTTTTTCTTGTGTAGAATAGCATGGACAAAATATCTAAATCGAGGGAAAATTAATGAATTATTAAAATCCCTTACTGTTTTTTCGATTTTGCTGATACAGATAGTTAGATATACGTAAGAAAATAAATTTTTTGACACGCTCTGAGAGTTAGTGGCAGTTTGTGGACCTAATATTTTTTGGGGCTCAAATTGAACTTCTCAAGCGTTATTTGAGCTATGTTGCAATGAACAACTCCGCCACCCAATTTCAGTACCTCATTGTGAGTAAGTGATTTTCTGCAGTCAGCCTATAGTAACGTTATATAGGGATGATGATGGTGATGATGAAATATATTCTTGGAGATGGGTCCATTCAAGTCTTATGCTAGCAGTTAGTTAGTTAGGTAGTTAGTTAGTTAGTTAGTATACTGATCTTGTTGTAATAATATAGAGAGACTGGTAGACTCGGAAGAATAAAAAAAACACACGCCAACCATGGCTTCATCTCATTAGTTTTCATTTGCTGTTCCTCCTTTCCCTGGGCCTCTTCCAAATGAAAATAAACAGCCTGTAATAATAGAGCCATGGCTTTTTGTCCTTTTCAAAGTAAGGAGCGACGAAAAACAAGTATTGATGATAGACATGCATCTTATGCATTCTAGTTGTTGCAGTCAACTCCTCATGTCTTGTATTATGTGGCACACACAACACAAATATCTATTCGTAATCTGTGTATTGTTGTAGTTAGTTAGTCGGTTAGTATACGGCACTTTATTCCGCTCATACTTACTATAACTATTTTTGCAAATTTGAGAGTGGCTTGCTGTCTCATAGTTAGTTAGCTATAGTTTTTTCTTGTACTTTTTCTTATTATTACTACATCAAAATTAATCAATTAAATTAAATCTTGTACTTTTTTGTATCTGTCTCAATGCAATAGTGCAAAATGATAAGTCTGGGTATAATTCGTTCTACTGGAAAATGAAAGAGTCAATGATTGCGAAATTGCGATTTTATTCTCAAATGCAACCTGAACCCATATGTATAATTTGGATAAAATGGATGTAGCTGTATATAGTAGCATGTAATTTTTTAATTAGTTTAGCATGATCATCTAATCTTATGTATGAGGCTCTCAGTCAGAATTCAGAAACGGTGAGAAGGACGAGGCAAAGAAATTATGCCTGATTTCCAAGTTATCGCTCATTGCTATGAATACGAATGAGATTTTGATCTATTGGTTTTTTGAGTAGCTCATATTTCTGCAGTAATGAACTATTGTTTGGTAGCATGATGCATTTTATTAGCAACGAGGAATTTTTATACTAGAAACAGACCCTGGAAGGTAATAAAAAGTTGAATTACAAACTATATGGATAAATTGGGATAATAAAATGAGGCCAGGATAAAAGGAAGCTCTGAGTGTAGGAAATGTCCTCTGGCCTGGTTAACTTTGTAGATGAGACTTTATTCCACGTATCATTGTGAATGCTAATGGAAGACGTTTGCATGAAATAATACTCGAAGGGATTTGACATCAGACGACTTGTGCTCTGACTTGTGTCTTTTGCAAATGCCAAAGTGAAAGTGTAATTTCTGGCGTTCATAACAGTGACAAAAATTAGGGCCAAGCAAAGAGTTCTCTAAGTCGGTTTTTGTGTATTATATTATGTTATGTTGCATATTTAAATAAGTAAAATATGCTGTGATTGCCTGAAGAGATAGCATAAGCATTTTCCATTTTCTATTTTTTTAGTCCAGTACAGGGCTTATGTAATTGCGCCTAATTTTTACTTTGTCAATCCACTGGTGACAGTGACAATCAAATGGAAAATATTTATTTCTTTCCACATAACAACTCAAACTCGCGTAGATATGTCAAAACATAAATTCTTCTCTGATCATATAATCCATTTATTTGCACTCTAGATTTTTTCCCCTTTTCAAAAATATACAATTTGACCTTTTCGCTCAATACGTTACTTGCAAGAAATGACAAAACACTATTAAAATTACTTGACGGCAAGTCACCATCATCAATGCGTTACCTTTCTTTAACTACCAACTAGACAATTGTCCTGCTGTCAAGTGTGTCACTTATGTTAAACTACCTACATTCAAGACTATTTTTGCATCCCATTTCAAAAAGAGACCTTATGAACAAGAATATACATTACTTATTCCCGTAATGAAAATGAGAAAATAACGTCACTCCTCCATTAAGTCTATATAATTTCTTACTTACTTTTAGTTAGTTAGTTTCCTTAGAGTGGTAGAAACCATTAGCTTGTACTCAAATATTTCGCTCGGCCAATACTCCACGTACACACACTTGTATAACAGACCAGTCCACTTACCAACTAACTAACTAACTAACTAGAGGTTGAGTGAGTGCACAGAAAAGCAACTAAACTGACTGACTGAGAGTGAGCGGGTTGCTCGCGCTCTAACTTTTGTATAAAATAGTGAGAGCTGTGCTCCAGAGTTCCAGTATCATCCAGACGGCCTCCAAAGCTGCACAAAAACTCCAGTCAACCTAGACTTGAGGCCACAAAATCCAGTAAACTAGCTATTATTGTTCCCGTCTCGAATTTTTTATACAAGTTGTCACCTCTCTTTGCCAACTTTTGTGTGCACATATTAGCGATTGCCAACCAACTACTACTATATATACCTGTCGATACCTATAGACGCGACACCGTGAGTCAACCCTTATTAATAAAGCACATGGCGTCCTCAATCAATAAGTGTGCTACGAAAGTTGTGTCTGTAGGGAGAAGTAACTTTTTTGCTGACCACCTGTAGCTCTGATTCCTGGGGCTAACTAACTAACTCATAGAGCAGTTCTCTATCACTTTAATTTGGTGAGCCACAGACTTTGGGGGGATCCATCCATGTAGTTTGACCCAAGTTATCCCAAAGTTACTAAGTCAGCACAATTAGTATGTGTGATACGGAACTAGTCTGTCCATGTGAAAGGAAAAGTTGCGTACCAAAAAAGCATATAGCTATAACAGTACCTAGTTTACGGCTAAGAATGAGTGGTCCCAAAGGCTCCTCTTCTCCGATAGTGCCGCCCAGGACGATTGTCAAAAATGGGGCTGCCACCACTACCAGTAGTGGGATTCAATTGGCACCTGAAGACAATAATTGCAGTAGAGGGACTCCTGGTCGAATAGCTTTGACCCCAGATGTGGATCATCATCGGTCCATTGTGGCTCCATCAGCCCAGACTCTGAGGCCTAGCAAAAGTGCTACGTCAATTAATTCCGTGACTAGTAGTGTAAGTCCCTTTGTCCATATGCTGCATATGGTGAGTAGGCATAATAGCTGGATAGTCGGGTAGTTGCAAGTTAGTTGGTTCATAGGGCTGCCATTTGAGAAATTAATTTCCACCTAGGAGAAAGTGGCCAGAGAATTATTATCTTTATGTACCAGTTGTATAGCATACGTAATAAAGCACAACTAACTAGCAGGAGTATGTAGTAGTGGTGAGAATATAGCATTTGTTCGTGCAATGGCTACAAATGTGAGGAAAAGGTGAAAGTTGACTTGCTTGATATTCATGTCCTTCTAGCTCTGCAATAGCAAACTCAGTGACTGCTTAGGCCACGAATGGAGGGAGCTAACTAACTAACGTTAACTAACCTTAGCATGTACATTACCACATTTAGTTAGCTCAACCCTCGACCCGTGATGAGTTGTTATTCGGGCAATCACATTTCCTTATGGGAAGCTGAAACTACAGCTCTTCTTGCAGTTTAATTTGAGTGACGGGAAATAACGAGCGGATAAAATGAGATCATTTGATGAGAGACTATATGGTTCTCAGTTTTCATTTCGTCATTGCTCGAGGATAGAATCTTGTTTTTCCAAAGCTCACTCGCTCACTCTCTAACTTCATTGCCTACGGATTATAGAAACAAGTAAATTAAGTTGACAGTTGTGCACATTTAGTGGAGCAATGGGGCTTAAAATAATATGTACACAATGGAATCTCTTGGAGTACTTTTTGTACCTTGAGAAGAAAGTTTTTACAAGTTAGTACTGCTCCCTAACTAACTAACTAACTAACTAACTAACTAACTATAATACGTATTAAGTTGTACAAGTAAGTTTCGGGGCAACTTATTTTTTCCGCTAGTAACTAACTATTCTCATTCAATGACTTGTGCGTACAAACACAGATTGGAAAACTCAACTTACTTACTAGACTTGTACGTATTGCCGTATGTGTTGTACATTCTTGGTCTAACTTGGAGCTCGCCAGCTCAACTGAAACTCGTGTGTTTGTGTAGGAGCTAAGAGAGAAGAGAGAGAGAGAGAGAGAGACAGCAAGTATAAGTAAGTAAGTAAGTAAGCAAAGTGTAGTATGTAAGGAGGAAAAGTAGACTCTGAGTAGAACAATATCGAAATATTGATTATTTTCACTTGCGTATTTACCCATTGATCCTTGGATGGCTAAATGAATACAACATAAGGAGAACAGGGCATTAGACTATCTGCAAGAAGTTAGATTCTCTATCCAAAAGCTCACTCTGTGTCCAGGCGACATAATAATTGGAACCGTCCTTTGGTTGTCACTTGAAAAATACGTGTGCATTTTATATCATGTCTAGGTCTATGGGCTCTACTCATTTCTTCTCTATATGCACCTTGCTTGCAGTCAGTTAGTGGGTTAGTTATATTGTTATGTATAGTTGAAATGCGCATAGCCTTGTAGTGGTTAGTTAGTTAGTTAGTTTTGTTGGTTATCACTAGCTTTTTTTTTGCATTCACTTTTGGTTAGTTATAGGTAGTCCGTATGCATATTTACTCATCGCACTTGCTAAAACTAACTAACTAACCATCTTGAGTTGTAGATTGGAATCAGTCCAAAATAACAACAACACGGATCATCTCACGTAAAATAGTTGATGGCACGTTATTGGAGTTTTTTAATGATTTTCAACAAATTTATTCTCCTCTGTGTTTGCTGATGATTGACTATTTTTATTGGTCCTTTTCCATCCACTTTTCAAAATGATGTGAATGTTTGGATGACTGCATTACGGAGGTTAGTTAGTTTCCCAATTATTTTTGTGTTGCCGTTAAAATCCATACGTATTTAGTGGTGTACTAACTAGTTTTAGTGGATAACTAACTAGCCCTGTTCAAAGAGGCATGTCGAGTATAGGTCTAGAGAATCTGTTGTTTCGGGAGAAAAATGTACTCGTTCACGAGTTGAGGTTGACATTGAGCTTTCCATGAAAGTTACCAGATAATCTGCTCCCTGTGTGATCACCCTTTCATAGTAATTAACCATGCATGCCCGCCGTGTAGTAAAAACAAATTACAAAGAGTCACATGTTTTGCCTTGTTGGTAATATAGTGAACGAGTTTTCATTATTAGCTTTCATTTTCGACTGATTTGTAGCAGTAATGTTCATTCCTGTGGTTTCAAGTTGCCAACCAAAGACTGTAAGCCTTGTTATTGTTATTTCCACTTGTTAGCTCCTGTGTTATTGTCTGGATTAGAGTTTAAGATAAATATAAGTAAGTCCTTTTTGTTGCTAATGTGTGCAATGTATTTGCGTATTAGTTCCAAGTTCTTGAGCCTTTTCATTATTTCCTATATGCTCAAGTGTGGAACCCATGAATAGTATTTATATATTATAATTGTACTGTAGTAACTATAAGTAATTAAATAATACAATTAACAAAGTCACTTTCTTATGTTATGAGACATATTTTAACACCCCAAGTGGCTTTGATCAAAAAAGGAACGAGTTTTTTATTGGACTGTAAGATTATTCAGTGCGAGACTGGGCTTGTATGTTAAACACATGAACTTGTGTTCGCGACAGGATTTGTTTTGTTCTTCCAACTTTGAAAGCCGTGAAGATTTTTAGTATCTATGACGCCATGTGTCATGGTTTGTTAAGTTGAAACAATGGTGACTAATTTTTTGTAAGCGAAAAAAGTTTGTTGTTTTTCAACAAGTTATTAATGAACACTAACTGTATAACTATTGTGTAAAACTTGGTAAAAAATATTTGCTTTTGAATAGTACGGCAAATGTTGACGCTTTGTTTCATTCCAAAGTTTTTTCAATGGGAAATACACTAGCAGTGTGACGCATGATTCATTTAGTTTCGATTAATTTGTGACATGAAATTTAAAAATGACGAGATCAATTTGCAAAAATCTATACCCTGCCAGAAGGAAACGTGAACATCGCAAAAAATGAGTGATCAGCTGGGGATCGAACTCCTACCTTCCAAATACCCCGACTGATATGCAGACAGACACCACCATTGGTGTTCATTAACTGCTTTCCTTACTTTTCTTCCTTGTCAGATATCAAACTAACAATACAAAAGTGGAAAGTACTTTTCTATTCCAAATGCTGCTCATGGCTGTGCAAAACTCTACCAGCCACTTTCTTTCAAATGACTTATGAAATAACTCCTGACTTTATTGAAAATATGGCGCCATTGATAATAATAAATACAGCCAATAGCTTAGCTGATTGATTTCCAAACATGTTTCTACAAAAATTTGTCCCTGTTCTGAAAATACACACAAGTTATGTGGATATTCATGAGAATTTCATGAAAAAGTTCATCCTGTGTTTATTAAATAGGAAAGCCACGGTAGATAAACAGTGACTAATTGAAGTCATCGGCGTATGTTTTTTATGCATATGGTATGGAGTGAGTAAATGGAAAATTTACCTTTGCACTATTGACATAAACTAAAGGAATTTCCTCTACACTGTATGTGCATGTTTTGGACGGGAAAAATACGGATGTTTCATCTGGTTAGTATCTTGTGTCTCACAGTAAAACGTTCTTATATGAATGCCTACTGCTACGGCTTATTAAGGTCGTTGGTTTGTTGCTCATGCGGTGAGATATGTGATTTTGTGTACATACTAAATACAAGACTTTTGTAATTTAGGATGCGGATGACTTTCCTTGTAGCGTAGCTGTATTTTTGCAACGTATGTACAACGAGGTAGCTAGCTTAATATCTAGCTGAGGAGGAAAACTAGCATAACATTTGTGTTAGTTGGGTACCGAGGGAAACCAACATTCAGTTTGTAATGCAATGAGTGCAGTTTGCTGTAGATAGCGGGTATTATTGGTACGTAAACGTAACTAAGGAAAATTGTACTTTTCCTTTACTGGGTAGAAAAATGTATTCAAGCCTTTGATTGGATTGAACAGCATTGTAAAAGACAAGCAGTAAGACGGAGGATATTATTTTTTGCTAAAAGCATTTTTTGTGCCGAGTCAGGAAATTAAATTCATGGCTGTGCAAGAAACAGAAATGTTTGCACCTATATATAAATGTTTTATTTCACACAACACATTAGTGGAGCTGAAGTGGCCGGCTTTTTGGAGCAAGCGACTGGAGCTTTTGGTCTGTTAGTTAGATTATGTATAGGCACTGCGAATTGAGTTCACAGCTATGGATTTATGCTTGTTCCATTTGAAGATAAAAAATTGTGTCGTCTTTGTTATGGGGTGGCTCCAACCTTTTCTCACTGCTGGTAGTAAAAAACATAAAAACTGGAGCAAACTTTGTTGTTTCAAACGAAGTATATAAGCTTTTGTTGTCTCTCAGTCCTTTTACAATCATATTTCTCTGCCAATATTGTGTTTTCCCCTTTATTTCTAGCATAAAAGTATTGCTCTTTATGTGAAATCAAGGCTGCAGTGCAAAGAAACCGCGCTAAAAAGACTACATGATTTTTGAAGAAGTAGTAATATTTAATAGTTAAGGATTCTTTTGATCGCCGACCTACTTTTCACCAATTTAGTGCACAGTCTCTAGCTACCATTTCATATAATCTTTTAGTGGGCACTTTTCCTGGTATTATATTTGTGTTGAATTCATCATCATTATAGACTATCCACTTCAGAGGAAATGTGCAAACGACATTTCCAATTAGTCGCACGTCTAAGCAGAAAAGGTACATTCAACAAACGTGGGTTCGTATTCCTAATTATGGGCAGTGGATAGTAGTTGCCCTGTGTATCCTATCCTAGCTCACAGAGTCAGTTGGTTTTCCTAGAGCAGCAGCTTTGGTAGGTTGGGTCATTTCAAGTGAACTATGAATGCCATATTTCCCTTGGCAATTTCCACGCCAGTGTATGTACGCATTATCGAACATAACTCGGGCCCTAAATGGTAGTATCTCCAGGAAACTGGAACAACTTTTGTGCCATCGTACAACTTGTATGTGATAATAAAGTACTAAGTACTGAGATCCAAAAATTACGACATTATTTACGAGGATCACTAGTTTCCATATTTCATGAAAGAACTGTGTAACTTGGGCACGTTGCGTAGTAAATAAATAACATTGTCATTTTATTAATAGAACATGTAATGATAGCCACGAGCTGGCTCCCTAAGAGCAGAATATGGGGAGCTTTTATAAGTTTTCAGCTTTCTATAGAATTTTGCGCAATGATAAATAATAATGGCGAATATTTTATATTGCAGGAAGGAAGCCCAAGAGGTCACGTTTTAGCAGAAATTGTGGATACTGAGAAGTCTTATGTGGAATCTCTTCGTACTCTTGTGAATGTAAGTTGCTTTCATCAGCTTTGTCTCACTCTTCCGTATTGTTAATGATGAAATGGAGGAGAAACTCAATGATCGATTTACCAAATAATCTCTATTGGCTGCCAACTATGTAAATAACTTTTGTGAACTGGGTTCACGTTGTTCGTGGGTTAGTTAGTTAGTTGTATTATTGTTCCGTGCATTGTTTGCCTGTAGAATTTCCTTTTTGGTTCTAGAATTCTCTACATTTCTTCGATTCATGCTAATTAGCCTTTTAATTAGAGGCTCATGTTGTCCAAATTTCAAGTGTATGGTAGTTTTGTGGGTCTTTTTGCATTTACTGGGACAACTGTAGCTAACTAACTAACTAACTGTAGCAATAACTTGTAGTAGTTTCGAGAATGAAAGTTGAGTAAAGGCTTGATTTATTGTTTCCTCCATATCAGTTTTAATATTGGGACTGCAAGTTTTAGCTCACACTTCTATTATCGCATGACGCAAGTGTATGGAAGAAACACTTTTGTGCACAGAATGGGGAAACTGAACATGAAAGCTCAACGAACTACACTTGGCGTCTCATTTTTCACATTATTTCCAGGACAAGCAGACTTTGTTAGTCCCGTACCTACATATATACATAATTATCTTCATTAGCTGGCGGCAATTTTTTGCCATTTTGCATCCTACACAGCACTGTTAGTAATTAATGAGTAGTTAGTTAGTTAGTTAGTTTGTTAGCAGTATGGCGTTTGCTTTACTCCATGCCTATAATTGATTGCTTGTTAAATGGAACAAGCACAACCATGAATGATTTGGCCGATATGCCAATCCTTACAAGTTAGACTTTGGCTGGAAATTTGTGTGCACTAAATTTCATTCGCGTACTCGATAATTTCGTTAACGTACCTACTGACATAATATTCCAAGTAAGTAAGGAGCCGATGGAAAATTAATTATTTTCACCAATTTTAGGTTCGAAAATATCATTTTATTCAAAAACTACGACAGTAAGAAAGGCAGTATGGAGAATGAATGTCAAGTTTAAATTTAGTGAAACGATGGAAACATACCGATGAAGGAAGAATAGGTTGCTTTAGTCGTTTATATCTGTAAGAAAATGGATTGCGCAGGAAGTAGAAGTATCCTGTTTCTCTTTATATTTTAATTGTACTACTCCAATCTTTTCATTTACTACTGCTTGAGTAGGTATGTCATTTTAGTTTTCACGGTGAAAGGATTTCGCCAGTGAAAGCCAGGCTGTTCGCAGGCATAGGTTCTTGTTAGTTTGAATTCCACCTAAACTTATGGCCTGGAATAATACCTGAAGTCATAGGAATGAAGCACTGTTGGAAGCTATTCATGACATTTTGAAAACAGATTACCGAATGTAATGGAATGGTTGCTGTCTCTGTGCGCCTGTTATATACAACCAGGGAACTAAAAATCATCATTACTTACGAGCTTATATTGTTAGCTTTTAGATTAGTGTTGCTCTTTTGAAAGCGCATAATAGGTTTCCGAGTAAACGTTTGTTAGCCTCCCATCATGTGGGTGTTTCAAAGACCATTTTTTGCGCAATCCAAATTTATTAATATGAAAACTGTTCGGAGAGGAATAGGGCTAGTTCAGATCCTATAAACTGTAACCTTCCCACCCAAAGTTACATGTTATAGGGATAGGAAAATGGAGCTTACTGCTGACGAATTTAACTGTAATTTTGAAGTCTGCATTTAAAATTATGATGATGTCAAGCTAATTATTCTGCACACACATATTTTTTCAAGCTAATTGGTTCAGTAGTTTTGAATCACAGCCGTTTTAAAGAAAGTTAAAACAGTGCATGTACAGACCTGCGCGCCGATTTTTTTGGGGATTGACGAAAATCAATCTGCAAGCATGCAATCAACTATTTTGTCCGATTTTCAGAAAAATTTACGCGAATAGGCTATTTTGCTTGTAGAATAGTTGAAACAAAAAACGTATTGTTTACTAAGTAACTAATCAGTTACCAAAACTCTGAATAAAATCAAAGCTTCTAAAAATGTTTTCATTTAACCCTTAGGCTACCTTTATCGTTGAAAAAATGATGCCCTTGGAGACCAAAAACTTTGAAATTTTTTAGTCCCATCGGAACCGTATACTGATTGAAAATGTCAGTCCATTATCACCACTATGTTG
>Ga0210040_10004573_pt1 | contig 18006 bp, 16 predicted proteins | sample CryGeyCG12114_NA_FD_185462 | JGI IMG/M metagenome (GOLD analysis project Ga0210040, IMG submission 185462) | Groundwater microbial communities from aquifer - Crystal Geyser CG19_WC_8/21/14_NA (SPAdes) (version 2) | ecosystem: Environmental > Aquatic > Deep subsurface > Groundwater | place: USA... | reverse complement strand
AATAATGGCCGTAGTCACGACAAATGTAAGACATATTCTTAGTTTTCAAACTGTTTTCAAGTCAAAAGGGGTTTTATTTTGCCTATGTAAGCTTTTAACACCGTAAGTAATTTTTATTCGACAGGACGGATGGAATTATTTCTGACTACAATCAAGTCCAGAGAATTCTCAGATTTTTTTTTTTTTTTTGCTTGTGCTAATTTTCTCCGCCAATAAGGATCATGAGACAGTGTCAGAAATAGTTCAAACAACGTCCCTTGACAACATTAAACTTTTAAATGACTGAAAATTTTTTATTATTTCTATATGTGCCCGTAGTTAAGACAATAAAATATATTTTCTTTTTTTTCTGAATCAAAGCTCTGCGCTATCTTCAAATTGACTTTTTTTTTAAAACCAAACATTTTTATACATAATTTTGTACGTAGATTTCAAAAAACATATTTAAAAAAATATCAGAGCTCAAATAAAAAAAAATTAGCTGAGAATTTAAGGTTGCCATGCTGTCACAACCTCCCCAAACAATAGGGTTGGTCCTTGTCGGTCACTACTGTCCGTTTCAATGAAATACGGAGTTCCTAATGTTAAATTGGCTATCTAGGCTTGTTGGATGATCACCGTGAAAAAGGCAAATTTCGTAAAATTGCCTGAGCAACCAAAATATGTTCTAGATTTTAAGTCCCCATGATGAGATGAAGACGAATTTATTGTTATTATTTATTATTTATTTTGTGCTCAATGATAAACAAACTCTACCAGGTAACCATTGAAAAAAGTTACTCCGTATTTCATTGAAACGAACAGTAATTATGTATGCCAAGTTTCAGAAAATTTGGTTAAAATTTACAAGAGTTATCGTGTAAACACGAAAGAACATTTGTCCAGGTGGTGATATAAGCGCTTGCTCCGCTGACACGCGCTAAAAATTAAGATTTAGAAAAGTCAACTAGATTATATAGACAGATTGAGATTGCATTTATCCCTATAAGACGAAATACTTAATGTACTAACCAAAGGGCCCAACCAAATACGAAAAATGAAAGTTGATTTTACAAGGATGTTAATAGGTTACAATTGAAGGGGGTACAAACATTAAAGTTTTCAAGCACTTTAGTACAAAAGCAAAAAATAGAACACGCAGTCCAAAAAAATTTCTAATTCTAGCGGATTTATTAAATTTTCACACAGACACAATCCAATTACTATTTGAAGAGGCCAGGAAATGTAACTACTCATCTTTAATAAACAGACTTTTAACCCGATTTTGTTAGTGTAACAGATTTCTAACAGGAAACGTCTCTTCATTGATTATTTGTTCAAGAGTAATTGTTGCAACTTTTTTTACTACTTTTAATAATAAATGACAAACAAACTTATGGATAGCCCAATTCAATTATTTTCAGATAACATTAGTGCTTTATATGAGTCTAGTATGTTTTTCTTTAGCAACTTCTATACAAAAACAAGTTGTATTCAATTCCCTCAATGATTACTTCCGATCATTTTGTGTCCCCACCTAACGTTCTCTAATAATGAGAGGTGATCATTCCAAAAAAAGGATGTTTATTCTGCTATTATTTTTTTTTTTGCTTTTTAACCACATTGTCAATTTTTCTACTACCTTTCCATTTTACATTGTAAAATTTATGCGGATGTAAGCTTAACAATGCTTGCATGGCAAACTCTAAACATGACATGACATAGTTGGCTAGTTTTCAAGCATAATACCGTACTACACGGGTCATTTACTCTCCATGATTTGAAAACAAAAGAACTACAATACATATGATTTAGTAAGTAATATCAAATCAACCAGGGGCTAGTTACTCCTGTGGTGGCATACTTTGTACCTTCATACCAGTCATTCCTCCCAATTAAGTACAGTTTTATCACAACTCGCATAGTTCTAAAGTGATAATTATATGAGTAAACAGAGTGCAAGATTGGGTCATTAATCTGCAGCTTGATGGAAATCTAACGCTAAAAAATTACTATGCTATCTGCTGACATGCGATATTAAAAAAGCAGATGTAGCAATTATTAAGAATTGCTGGCCACCAATGCACTAAATGTTAGAATATATGAGGATTTCTGTTACTCTGTGGGCTCATAAACCAGCTGAGGCATGATAATGATTTAAAATGGATGATAATAATCACTTTAGGTTGCAACTTCTCTATATAGAGTGAGAATTTTTAATAATTTTAGCAACTAAAGCATAAGGTCCATAACCTATAAAAATTTAGTTGCAAGCATATGGTGAAATAGAAAGTTTCCAGAATAAGAATATTGCCTGAAAGAAACTACTTAAAGTTTCAAAGTGCCAGTTGGATGGAACCAAAAAGTTAGAGAATATCATTCATACTTAGGAGAGGCAATCAGAACAGCATACCTTGGCACGTTTCTGTATGTTTGCATTAAAAACGTAAACAATATTTTCAATGACATGAAAATTTGAGCTACATGAATTTTTAAATGTAATCTTTCATTTCAAGCAAGAGAAATGGAAAACAAGTTTTATTTGCGTTGGTAAATTCATTCTTTTCATGTGAACACTATGGAAAGTAATTAGGGTTGTCTCCATTCATAAAAATTTATTTTTGACTGTCCTTCTTTTGACAGAAACTATAGTAAAGCAGCGCTACTTTACATTCTGCTTTGATTCAGACGTCACTCATGCGATAAAGTATGAGCTAGATGTAATAATTACTTTTCATTTCAAAGCAATCCAAGCATTGTCGTGGGATATTGGCTTTTAAGCTTGCGTTTACCATAAAACAAAGGGAAATGCAAACTTTAAATGTATTCACATGCGGAACGAAAAATGTGGCCGACATTGGACGCACAACATTGTTTCTGAACCAGATGAAAACTTCAAATGTATGAATAATATGCGATGACCAAGAAAATATGACTTTAGAAAATAGTTCAATAATACAGTTAGTCATTTTCAATAATAATTTTCTCAGCTTTTCATTCCTACACAGAAAAATATTTCAACTTTAACTATCGATTTCTTTTCAAGTTTTTAACTACAAGAAAAAACGCGATCGAAAAAACTTTTGCACTCATGCAATCATGATACCTAAGTTGACAGTATTTTTCCACTTATTCAATTTCTCATATAACCAATTCACCTTATTGACTGTAATCGTTGTAGGACCAACTGACTAGCAAAGGCGATTATGAAATGCATGCAGCATTTCAACGTCAACTCACTATTGAATTTAATAAATTTTATAAAACCACGGGTACTTGAAAAAGTAAACTAGCAAACTGTTTGAAGTACTGTTTAGCCGTACGCAATTTAACTGACCGTTAGAATAATGTCATCATCAAGTTCAAGCCTTTAAAACCCAATAAAGAAGACATACATAAGTTCAAAAACGGCTAGTATTTTCACCTGAACTAAGTCCCAAATTTACGGTATGCAATGCTAACATTATACTAACTCACCAACAATCAATTAAATGAAGACAAGATGGGACACACATACCGTATGAAAGATAGCAAATAGTCAATACAGCTCTAGTTGACAAAAAGTAACTGAACGTACCTGTTTCTGACGACAGAGTTTGTAGGTTGATGGGATTGCAATAGATTCCGGTTATGTTTATCAAATCTTAATATTATTTCACTCTCTTCGAATGGGACTACAAAAGAACTTGCACTTAATGGTGAGTTGTTAAGTTTCCTATCCCACAGTATCCAACAAAGGCTATACGTGCTAATTGAATTCAGGTGACTTCTTCATTAGCTTCTATAAAGGATCCCCTGAAGTTCCGTTCCATACTAGCAATATTTTTACCTCACGCTTTAGCAGAACAACAGTAAACCACAGTTAGACCATCCAAAGACAAAGTAAATGTCAAACCATTGTTTTGCTCACAACTAAAGTCTTAAGCCTGGAGCTTATAGTAGTGATTAAGAACTTGGATCCTCCTATTTGCACAATGCCCCGGATAAGTTGTTATCTTCATACAATAACTATCTTGTAATTTTAGAGTTAGAAAATGGAGCACTGCACATATCCTGTGGAAAACAAATTAAAGATGGAAATTCTTAAAAATTAATAAGTTACAAGCCAACTAACTTGCTTAATAAATTTTTCCTCATATACGAAAAAATTATTTATTACGGAATGATGATTAATATTGTGAATCTGGGGTTGGTTGGAATTAAAAATATTACACCACAAGAAGAATTCTTAGTTTAATACGCTGTTGACTTTGAAACTTTGAAACAAGAGAGAAACTAGGTGCACCTTCCTTGTGCTTGGAATGCTTACCAACAACTAAGATCATGGACGGCAGTGAACACCAGTTTTCCCTTCAAACTAACCTGACCAAAAACATGCTTTTGTAGTAGTAGTCTGTAGTTTGTTAGTAGCACAAGCAGTATATAATGCTGTGTATTCGAGAAGTGAGTGCGCGCTAACAGTGCAAATGCCATGCCATAGTGAATACATGTACATGTAAAGCGAAAAAGTTAGTCAGTTTGTTTATATGTTGTAAGTAGTTAGTTAGTCACCCTATCTTATTTGCCTGCATATTTGCTTGACATGAGTTGAAGTTCCAATATGGAGCCGTTGAGCCGTAGATGCAAAAACTCCAACCCTAGAACTTACTAATAGAGGCTATTTGCTGAAAAATAAACAAAGTTAAATGCAATGATTGTATTTAGTTTGTTCCTTTTGAAAGGAATTGTGGAAAATAGTAAACGTGTCCAGATAGAAAATGTGGCTGGAAATGGGGAAACCCGAAACTCTTATAACAATGCAGAAATGATATAGTGCGTGGTTTTTTTGCAACAGTAATAGTGGTTAGTTATAATGACGCAAGCAGGAAAAATATTTTGAACTTGATTGAGTTTTTTTGCAAGTGCGAAATTACAATAATCGAATAAATATAGGGAGTTTGAATCATTAAGGGTACACCCGATGCCATGTAAAGTCGTACATTTCTACGTGCGTAAATCTCCCAGCCAATCAGAGCAGACTTCCAACTTCTCCTTACTGATCTGATTGGCTGGGAGATTTACGCACGTAAAAATGTACGACTTTATAGACCATCCGGAAAAAGGAGGTAAATTTTTCCTGTCCTGTGTGTGATAAATTTGTGTAGTAGGATAGGATAAAATTTACCTTCTTTTTGCGGACAAGGTATACACGGCATCGGGTGTACCCCTATTGTTTGTTTGTCGGTATTTAAGATACTTTTGTGTAGGGCTTCCTACAGCGGCAATCATATTGGCAGGGCAAAAGATTAGTTTAGAATGGTAATGATGACGGAAGCAACTTTGCATGTATTTTTCCGTAAAAATCGTTATCGAGCTTCACTGACAATTATAAAGCGGTGCAAAGGTAAATGCTGATAACAATTCAAGTGGATGGATTCAATGTCAACTTCGGCTTATAGGTTAGTTAAATTACAGTTTAAAAATTATTTTATTTCTTGTTACAAAAATATGGTGAATTAAATAGTTGTGGTTGTTGCATTTTGTTTTCCTGGTAGTTAAATCATGCTTGCTTGACACTTTTTGCTTCTTGAGGCTCAAGAAAACAAAGTTTAAGAATAATATATAGTGTGATACATAGGGCTGACTGTAGTTTAAGGATTTCGTACAAAGCATCAAACTTGAGAATCCTGCATGTATATAATTCACACAGAGGGATACGAAATTCCTTCACATGACATTGCAAACTTGTTTTGAAACTAAATCTCAGGCCAATCAAGCTTATGAGTGAATGAATCACAGAGTGCAGATAATACAGCTTCGACCGAATGAATTTACGATACGAGGAAGTTGTTGCAATAAGCAATGGCAAATCCACCACCGCGGTGATTGAAGCGGGCCATCCATAGCAAACTTTGGGACAAGGTAACCCTGATGTGATGATCACTGGCGCCATGGTTAGTCAATTTTCTCATGCTCGCATAATGAATTGGCCGCAAGCCACATCAAGATCCGCTTTTCAGACAATGTTCAACCATTTGATATCCCATGAGCAGAGGATATATACAATTTTAAAAAATTTATAATGAGCTAAATATATTTTATCTATGGCTGCAAGCAAGGGATGATTCAAGGATCATTTAAATCTTGATTATAAATTAGACTTAACAATGGTACAGTTTTTTCATCACCATATTATATATGAACAGGAAAAAACCCGGATGTCTAGTATACTTGATTCTTGCTCTCGGATTGTGTAATCTTTCCACATCACGTTCATTAAGAACTCTGCATTATCATTGCAATGATTTTTACAGAAGATTATATAGAATAAGACTGGTACAGCAATCGGCAATAACAGTTTTGCTACTCATTCTCTGCCCAGTTCAATGGCCCTTTGGATCTCAGGCCATTCTGTTCCTGATGAGTTTCCATCACTCAAAGCCATCGTATGTTTTGAACTCGTACACATTTTTTATTCATCCTTCACCCAGAAGAATGATACACTCGCAAATGTTTTGCACTTCATTCATTTGGGTATGCTCTCGTCCTGTGTAACACAAAGTGAACAATAATTACCTAATACTGCAACCCCAGTTTAAGCTACTGCACACTGAACGTTATGTGCCCATCTCCTGACTCAACAAACATTGACCATGAAACTAATGAAAATGATTTAGGTTTTTTACTCTTTTTGTTGCCACCAGCTAAATCATCTTATAATCTTGTTCATTTATAACTGCAAGAATGTTCTACCTGCTTCGTGAGTTGTGCTATTGTTATAGTCAGCTCATTTACCGCGTTTTGCAAAAATGGTTGAGTACGGTTTTCAACTTTGACTACTATGAAAAAAATATTCAATTCAATTCAATTCGAATCTGTGGGGTAACTTTTCCGAAATTTTCACATTGAGAACAAATTTTGCTTTCTAGTCTCGTTATTTTTTGGACAAAAAAGAATTCTGATCTACAACCATTTACCATCTACACCTGTGCGACCATATGGAATGTACTTGGAAGAAACTTGTCCCTGCATGCAGAACCTGGATTTGTAGTTAGGTGGCATTATTTGAAGCGTAGGTCGTAGGTACTAAAAGATGGCATCAGAATTCCATATTACTGCCTTCAGAGCCAAGATTCGGATTCTAAGATAAGCAGTTTTCCCCCCGTCTGGAGTAATGTGCAACACAACAGGAGGCTGTTGAAGAATCCAGCACTTGAGAAAACATTTTTGAGCTGTTAGCGTCATCTGTATACATGAAAATGAAACGTTGGTAAGTTTTAAGTCACCCCATTGTAGAGTTGGAATATATTTGGGTACATAGTAATACGTTATACACATTTTGCCCACGTACGGCGACGTTCAAACTTTCAACATGTAAAAGGAGATTGGCTAAGAGATTCTTCGTGTATTGAGCCGATGTCCAAGTCAGCAAGTTAAGTATTAGTAGAGAGTGAAGAAAATAATATACAATGCTGGCTGCTGAACGGCTGCAGAGTTCAACAACAAAAACACGTTAACAGAAATAAAGTTAAAAGTATAAAATTTTCCAAAAAAATAGTTAATTACCGGCAATTAGTTACTCACCCAAGTGTTTCAAACTATTGGATTTCGAAATAGAATTGTTCCGTCGACTCTGTGTTGCAGTTTGACATCAGGGAAAGAAGATTGATAACCTCCAACAGGTAATGTAAATATTCAATCTGTTTAGTTCGAGTTACGACACGAGTAATTTTGTGGTTAATTTTACTGTGACTAACATAATTATATTTCGAGTTTGGGATCCTATTTTATATTTGAGCTGAAGCCAAGGGATGTAGATTAGTGCCTTTTATTCAAGACGATGGAAAGAGAAAGTTGGCTATAATGATCAATTTGATGGGTGCTTAGTGCCTTAGATCAAATCATTGACGTGAATGTATAGTCATAGTCATTTTCAATGAATTATAGGGCTTTCGAAATTGGGTTTGGGGTCATTTCAGTAATATTTTTTCGTTGTTGGGTAAAGTTTTTCATCCATCTGCTTTGCTGCAAACAATTTTGAATCTTCTGTAATTAAAAAGTGAAAAGTTAAGTAGTGAAATAGATACGACTGTTTTGTTTGGTGTTCCGTATGTTTGGAATTTGAATTAATTAGTAATTCATTATTTACAAATATGTGTATTATATATATATTTAGAATTTAAAAAGACTGACAACATGGTTGCAAAAGAGGAGCTTTTGGCGAAAGCGGAAGATGTAGCTGATCAGGTAAGTTTCCTTATTATTGAATGAAATTGAAGGGTTATTATGTTTGACTAGCTGTTGGCTTATCAGAATTAAGAAAAAAATTCTGTTTACAGATTTTGAGGAAATCCAAATATTTTCTTCCTCACATTGCACGTTTGTGTCTCATATCTACATTTTTGGAAGATGGTATTCGGATGTACATGCAGTGGGGTGAACAGCGGGATTACATGGATGCCTCCTGGGGATGTGGATACTTTATAGCTACATTATTTGTTGTGATCAACTTATTTGGTAGGCAAACCCACTACAAGTAACATAAATATTATAATTGTGCTCTATTTGATAAGATCTTGTTATAAAATGGTATCGATCTCTTATTTCAGGCCAGTTAGGAGGTTGCGTCATGGTCCTGTGGCGTATTAAAGTCGACATTGCTTGTGCTATTTTGTTCTTCATTGTGGTGGTGCAGGTATATTTCTCGCAACATGCTGTCGCTGCGTCACTATACTACTAACTAATGAATTTTTATTCCCGTAAACGGTACCCATATCATTTTGCACGGATTTCTTTTTTTAGACCGTCGCTTATAGTATTTTGTGGGACTTCCAATTTTTAATGAGAAATTTGGCACTCAGTGGTGCTCTTCTATTGGTGCTGGCTGAAAGTAAAGTAGAGGCGAAGACACTGCTCGCAGGCGTACCGTCATTAGGTAATAGTATTTCATATTAGAACTGTGAAGCTATTTTTATTGCTTACAATTTAACTGCATGAAATAATTGTATTCAAAATTTATGTATTTACAGGAGAGAACAAGCAAAAAACGTACATGCAGCTCACTGGGCGAGTTTTGTTGGTGTTCATGTTCGTTACATTGCTAAGAATGGAAGTTTCGTTTATGCAGGTTGCTAAATTTGTAATAATGTTCAAATGAATGACAATAAATGGCTGCATGACTGCATGTTGTGTTTGAAATTTCGACACAGCAAAATAATAATATTTTTGCTTTGTAGATTATCCAGAATGTTGTCGGCTCTATCTTGATGGTGCTGGTTACTATCGGATACAAAACGAAATTGAGTGCACTCATACTCGTAGCCTGGCTGTCAATATTGAATTTATATTTCAATGCTTGGTGGACTATTCCTTCTTACAAGCCAATGAGAGACTTCTTAAAATACGACTTCTTTCAGGTTGAACAAATAGATGTAATAGGATGTAATACATGTTTCTAATTTCGTTCATTTCAGTGAAATCTACTAAACACTATTATTCTGATTTGCAGACGCTTTCTGTTATTGGTGGACTTCTAATGGTTGTTTCATTGGGTCCCGGAGGAGTGTCCATGGATGAACACAAAAAGAAGTGGTAGAAAAATACTGAGGATTGCATATTCTTTAAAATTATTTTTGAACCTACTTCGTAGATAATCTTGATTTTATTATTACTTGGGTGAAGAAAGATTAATAACGGTATGAATGAGTGCTTTTTGATTAGATTTTGAATTGATACTTCCTTGTTTATTTTTAAGATAATGAGAATTTTCACAAAAACGAATGGCATGATCCATTTTCTGATGTAGACTCACTTCCCGCATTCCCGGCATGATAGGGAAGAGAAGTGGGATGTTTATCCTAATTTTGTCAATCAATCCTTTTAATAAGTTATTTGCGGTCACTTATCTACATCATCATCAAAGAGAATAAAGGTTACACATATTTTGTCCTACAAAAAACCACTTTTAGTATTTTTCAATTATTTTTCATTTGATTTGATTTACATAATCGGACTTGTTTATTACGAAGCCAGCATAATTTTTTCCAGTCAAATTCACAGAAGCGAAGAACTTACTGAACGAGGAATTTTTCACGGTAAAGCCAGAATCACCTGAAACTGCAAGTTTGGAATTTATTTTAATAAAGTCTATTAAAAACGAGCCAACTGTTTTACGCGCAAATTTCAGACAAGCACTATATACTATCTGAATCGTTCCAATTTTGTAAGATTTTTTAATCCGTTCTGGGTTTTATAAATGGTAAAGTAATTTTTCCATCCTTTGACCGGTTTACTCGAACTATTTTTTTAATTATTGTTGGCCCGAAATAATAGTACATTCATTGATGATCACTATTGAACGTAAAATTTAACTTCTCGTTCTCCTATCATGTGGATCTACAGGATTACATTATTAATTTGTGGAAATTGGTGAGTATCGAAAGGCAGTAACATTAAACTATAACATGGCTTCGACATTACATCCTCTTGCTGAAAGCGTATTAAGTTATCATTCAGCGTCAGATTCAGGTAAATGTGAGAATTGGTCGTTATGCAAGTTATGCTATACGACTGAACACTGATGGCTCCCTTCAAAAGTAAATAGACTCGAAATAATCGCCTCATACATTCTTGCATGATTAAATTAACGTTTTATTGCAAATACAACGACGACATCAATGTCTTAATATAATACCGTAAACTAGCATAGGTATTACTGAAATTAAACATAACGATTAGGGAGCTCGTTTACTAGAGCATACGATGACAACAGTCTTATTTTGAAATGATCTATGAAATATGAAATATATGTGTAAAAGCACTTTTGAATAACACACTCGAATGGAAATTCCGAACATTTGCAGATAGGTGTATTCACTATAAATTATGTTTACAATGAGCTCGCAGTCGAAAATCAAAAAATAATTAGAAGAAAACAGGAGGAGCATATCAATACTAATAATAATTCTAATTCATCAAACATCGTCAACATTAAATCATCCCCATTTGCTATAGTCGACCGGGTACACACACTCCTCTTTTTCTGGAATCCAAAATATAATAATTATTCAGAATTGGGATTATTCCTGCGCCCTGATGTATTTTTAAATGCCATCTATAATCATGAATCCAGAGCACGCATAACAATCCAAATCGAAACTGCATCATATAAAAAAAAGTAGATTTTTAAGATTCTTTGATTTTGAAGAAACATAGGCATAATATATTCCTTGTTGAGATAAGAGATACTGTCATTAAAAAACTAATTTACTAAGACGAAATATTAAAACCCTATAAGCCCCAAGGTGTACCAAATCCCTATTCGTCCCACCCGGCTTACAATTGTAAACTGGGTGGGACTTAAGGGTTCACACACAACTTAGTTAACAAGATGAATTAGATAAGAAATGCAAGCCTTAATTTATTAAAACAAAAACAGAAGTCCACAAGAAAGTCACAAGAACTCATTCAGCAGCTACAAAATGATCTTTGAGGTATTTCATCATCCCGAACGTACGAAAGCGCTTGACACCTGCAAGCAAAAATCAGAAATAAATACAAACCCAAGGGATAAAAAAAACCATTATGTGAATGAATACTGAAGGCATACCAAATACTGGCAACAGTTCGGCATTGCAGATCGCAAACTGCTTATTTTTAGGATCATAAAGATTTTTTTCTTTGACAATCGCCCAAATTCTTTTAACCACTTCATGCCGGGGCATTGTGTCAGATCCCATGACAGCCGCTAATTCTGGGCTTAGTTTACAACTTTTCAGATAGCCAGTGGTTCCTGGTGTCTTTTTCTTGCGTCCCGTTGTTTTCTTGACTTTCTTCTCCACAATTTCTTCATCGGAGCTTGTATCCCTGGCCCGCTTGGTAACGGGACGGTCATCTTCGGAACTTTCTTCAGAATTTTCTTCCTTCTTTTTGCTTAGGATATCCATCACAATGTCGTCAATTTCTCGTTTTCTGTTGTGTGAGCCAAAAATTCTCGATTTTAACGCGGACTTGGTTTTTAGGGCAGAAAGCTATAGTTACGCCCTACATGAATCCTACTCCAAACAATTAAGATCAACCTTCTAGGTCGCAATTTTGAAGCTGGGATTAGGACTACCTATTGCACCACCCAATAAATAAGCGACAAAGTGTCAAGGTGCATTGTGAGATAAATTGGTAAGATTCAGCAAAAAAATAAATATTGTTTGTAGCAAAGAATAACAGTCTAATTTGAATAAAGTTTGCTTAAAAGTTGTCTGCATTTACGTGAAAAAATCCACCGAGTATGTTAGGGACCCCCATAGAATGGATATTTTACTATATATCCCCCTAGGGACTGTAAGGTCCTGGCTCTGGTGTGGGAGTAACGATGGTACAAGATTGCATTTTGCACAATCAATAATTTCTTGAATTTTTTCAAGTGTCATAACTTGAACTTTAATTAAGTCAAACAAACTTCCCCAAATCCCAGGAATTTAATCCTACTAATCTACCCACCCTGTGGTAGCTGAGTGCAAGTTTTTGCACTACTGTCTGGTTAAAAAATCTATGGAGTAAGTTTTTTTTCGTTGCTGTCTGCTTTATTAAACATCCCTAGTTTTGGTCAAAGGTATGGAGGAAGGTTTGTTTATGTTGATTGGAGTCAGTAACGAAATTTATTTTTTTTGCTCACGTCTCGCTCGCATAAGGAATAGCTTTGTGATTGTCATAAGGACGGAATTTTGGGTAATGTTTATTGCTTCTTTACCAAATTGGCAACTATGGGCGAAGGGCCTTTAAAAAAGCAATTACGAGAACTTTGAGGTTCCCCCTTTTTCGTCGCTGTCATTCATTTGAATACCCCCATTCTTTAATTAAAAAGCCATTCGCCCATCACTAGTTTGCTATTAAGCTAAATAAATTATGCAAATTTTCAGCATGAATTTGCATGAAGTATGACAGCAGCGTAAAAAAACGTCATAGCCAGTCAATGAAATGTTAATGAGTTTTTGAATTAAAAACAGACTGGGAAACTCTATTATACTATCTGAACCGACAGTAACAAACAACCAAATACCAATGGATATCAAGGAAGGTTTACCTATCACTCAAGTCAATTCCCAGTTTTGTTTCAATCTGCTCTCGAACCTTCTTAGCGGTAACTTTCGTAAGGTCAGCGGTCTGCAAAACCTCTGCAAAAAAAATGTTTTAACTGCCATTTCGCCTTTTGAAGCACTCTATTTTACCCGATGGTTGAAAAACGCAAACCACTAGACCACCACATGCTTAGGCAATAAAGAGGAGTAGATGGTGTAGGTAATTAAATGTCATTGCCATACTCCAACAACTTACCATTGACGCTTTCTCTAAGTGTTTCTGTGTCAGCCATTTTTTGGAACAATTTTAAACAAAGGGAGATTTTCGCTAAAAATTTATGCCAACAGAAAGATCTACTTGTATCTTCAAGCAATCTTTGAAAGTCGAAGGTATAACCTGGATTCCTGGATCAAACAAACATGAACAAAAAGGCTCAATTTCCTACATGAATAAACAAATAAGTATGGTTCATTTTTTAGTTAAGTTTGTATTGGTCACTTTACTAGTTTCTCCGAATTTTAAAGTCCAAACGTTTCCCTCTCACTGATCCTTCCGTCGTATGTAGCATAAATTGTAACGACAACAGCAGATACCGGTGACACAATAGTATCGCGTGATCTTGATAGGCAAATGCTTAAAGACAAGACCACCCCAAAAATACAAGACAAATTTAGACAGGCAGAAAAAATTGAATTCTGAAAAGTTGACACTAAAAAATGTTTGATACCGCTTTTATTCTTTTTTAGCAAGTAAATAATTGTTCTTATCAACACTGCCGCATATCTCCAACAACCAATCTATATTTTAGCAAAATGCTTTACCTGCTCTGCAAACATCAAGATTTTAAACTTCCCGCATTGCTTCTTATCCAGTTGCACATCATAAATAAAAATGCATCGAAAGAACGAAAAAAGAATGGCATCGATGCATCGCTGGGTTGTGTAGGAAATGAGTATATTTTTTAAAAGAACCATGGACTTAATAACGAAGCGTTATGTTTTGTAACTCCGATTGTGAGTATCTTACGTTGAAGTGAAATGTACTATGGATTCTATATAGCCAGCTCAATTAGTTTGCTAAAATTGAAAGCGTCAAACAAGCCACAAACACAGCAAACCCGTTGATCTTGATAATCTTGAACTTTCTAAACAGCATTTTAAGACGGAGCAAATTGACCACTTCTCTGAGATCAGTAAGATAAAAATATGGTACAAAACGTTAGTAAACTAGTAAATAAAACTTTAGTTAAATATTTACTAATTTAAAAAGTTGTCTGTTAGTAGTTATTTAGTTGTTTTTCCTTCAGTTTAAATCTAGTAATTTTTATTACGCTCTATCTTGACTTCTTGACATGAAGAAATAAACATCAGCAAAACTAAAATTTAAAATTGACTGATTTATTTTAATCTTTGTGAATCTACTAGTGATAACAACACTAAACTAATAAAGACCGCCAGTTGAGGTCGTAACATTTGGATCACGGATCGACAAATCTCTACCACTCAAAATTGTCCTCGTACGATCCATATTCGAGATTATGTTTTGTAACGACCAGTGTTTATTTAGTAACGCCATGTCTAACCCAAAAGGACCAACATTAAGGCACCGTATTTTCGTACAAGTAGCCACACTGTGGAGCATTCGGCCCAAATTATTTATCAGCTGCATGAGATAGTCTTCTGTTTCATTTATAGCTTGTATTTCTGAAATCATAGATTTATACCAGTAAATTTTATTATATATTTCTCGTACTGTGAACCAGCATCATTTTACTCTATTTCTTCCTTACCTATATCAAATTCCGGAGACTCAAACCTAGTACACTTCAAACTGTATAGTATGGGTGCAGAATACCCTTCAGGACGAACTGGTCCTTTACTGGCCAAATCGAAAGCTCTTTGACTATCCCGTCGTACCCCTGAAGCCCTGTGATACAAAAGAGTCCATGTAATGAGTAAAACTGTTCATTTAGCAGACATACGGTAAATATCCACAATTTTGTATGTTTGTTACTCACTCAAAAGCCAAACGTTGATGAGATGATTGAGTATGGGATAGCAATCGATCCAACATATGTCTCCGTATGGAATGAAAACTTGCTCTCTCAATAACTTTTCCTGCATGAAACATGTCATCTGTGGCAATACCGAATTTTCCAGTCACTACATATTTTTTCAACCATCGGTTAGCTGATATCAGATTTATTGTTGACACAGATCCATTGATACCTAACACTGTAAAACGAATTGGGTTTGAATCATCGTTGTTTTTAGCAACTAAAGATTGAATTTTAAGCAGTGAAAAATTCTAGCAATTAGTTTTACCAAAAATTCCTGAAGAATTATAACCCAACTGAGACCCAAACATGTATTTAATGTCATTAGGGATATAGCGGGGACCAACTACCAGCGGATGATCGGCAAAGTTTGTCGTTTTGTAAACTTCTACAACATGATTGCCGTCCCGAATTTGATGAACTACGTTTGAATTTGTTTCTAATGAAGATGGCGCTTGCAACTCTAGTTGCGTTAATGGTCTCCGTTCGACCTTCACAAACTCTTGAGGGGGTCGAACATGAAGTGCATTCAAATCTACCAAATGAAAGACATTATACTAAACAACTTTCCTATTCGATTTATCAGCTTAAAACAAGGAACACTAAAGAATAATTGCCACCTGCACATAGTTTTCGCTTAAGCTCAAGAATCAATTTTCTTTTCCCAACTGATGCGGGTTTGAACAAACAAACAATGCCATCTAACGCCTTCCATACTGTAGACGCATCTGTAGTAGCTAGGTTCCGTGTGACAGCATTCCTCATGTCTACTAATACACTCCCTTGTCAACAACTACGACACAATCCGTTAATTTGGATATTTTAAAAGTCTTCTGTAAAGTGTAAGCACGATAAACTGACAGCTCAGATAGTTTCTTCAGTCGAACCCTGTAACAGAGGAAAAACTGGATGAACAAATTGGCTTGCTATGTATTAATTTCATCTTGATGCCGGACAGAAGGCAAAGTAATTAGCTTAAAATGAAGGAGACGAATGAAAGCTTGAAATCAAAAAATAAATATTTATTACTGCATAAACTAGATCACATGCTTATACAAATTATTATGACGACTTGACGACACCTAAGGCTCAAATATTCTATTTGTATCTAGTCAAACGATGGCTTTTAAATTTTGATCTAAAAATAAATTACAATGTCGGTAGTCAATTTTTTGGCGAATTTGTAGAAGACATAGCAGTACATGTGTGGTATTTTACACAGTCATAGCAAGGACACTAAAAGTATAGCTAGCAGTAAGTAAAGTAGTCACAATTTTGTTGATTTACCGTGTAACGTAACTTGCAATTGCCATTTCCTTCACTAAGAAATATAAAAAAGAAGAAAATCTTTCAAAAAACCAAACTTTAAAATATTAGTAACAATTATTGACTTATGTTAGAGTCACTGATGCGATATATCCTTTTGTGCTTAAAACTCCACGACACTTTAGATGAATTTGATACCGTAAAACCCATCTTGGTTCCCATGAGGTAGTTATATTCTCGCCAGCGATAAGCGATGCGCGAAACGGTGCCATGAGCTCATTCACCCTGTCAGCTGGCAACGGATCTGATGTTGGACATACAAATGAATATGAATTGGCAAGATTGACAGTCAAATCATATGATTTTTGTTTCGTTGTTTGTTAGTCTTTCTTACTTATAGGATCACTATGAGTGAGCAATTGGATGCTATGTTGCTTGCAAAATTCAGAGAGCTCAGGAGGAACAACACAACAAGAAGCCAAATTAATTTGAATAATGGCAGGCTTAACACTGGCCCAGTTGTAAAGTTCGATAAACAACTGGGTATCCACATCACAGAGTCCTATCATTTGTATTTTTTGAGCCTCCACCAAATCTTGCAAGACTAGCCATGCATTTTTCATCATGTCAATTGTCAACCGAGTGGTTTCGTCTTGCCCCGAACATGAAAACACGATCACCACTGTGTCCAGATATTCGACAGATGTGGATTTTAAACCTTCAAGGATTGAGAACGATCATTTTAGGTGAGTCCAAGGTCTCTAAAGCGATCAACGTCTATAAGGGATGGAAAGGATCGCTTTACAGACCTTGGATTTTGGATGAGTCACTTATTAAATTATTATTGTTGAAAAGCTACGGACTAATTCATGAAATATCACCTTTCTCAATCGCAGAAATTATATCAGCACGCTCAAGAGAGTACAGGAAAACTTTGAGGGCAACTTTCAAATCTTTACGATCATCCACATTGTCCTCACTATTTTCTTCAACGTTTTCAATTCCAGCCAGCTGAATTCAAATCAACAACTCAAGGACTAATCATTTCGAAAACTAACACTAAATTATGAAGAAATGCATGCAAAAGAGCTATAAAAATATATATGCACCTCTATAGTCTCCTCTGATGACGCTGTGTTAAGATTATCCTTGTGATTTTCGAGGCATGATTTCAAGCTTTCATACAACTACAATCAATACAAATGATTACGATTAAAATGATAACCCATGTCCTGCAAAGATCAAAGATTTGAAAACAAATTCACACACAGAAATTCAACTTCTTTTCCCCTCGATTGTTCATTTATTTCCGTCAAGTACCTAATTCTATACTACTTACTAACTACGAATAAAATCACTAACCTCATCAGAGCTTTCATTCCCTTTTTTCAAATAAATTGCCTTGTTCAAAATGTTTCCTGATGAAACCAAGATTTCACGAGGAGCCATTTCTTCAAGTTTCAGAGCAAATGTACACTAAAATTGGTTCCCAAAAATCGGAGGAAGGCTGGGAAACAAGTATTCACTTCCAGACAGTCTTCAACAGCTAGTAGTTTAAAGTGTATAGATAAAGTTAGTTATATACCAATAGTCAAGCCAAGTCGTTTTGACCACTAACTTTAACTGTGAAAACTCTCAGCTAAATCATTTAT
>Ga0210040_10004571_pt1 | contig 18013 bp, 14 predicted proteins | sample CryGeyCG12114_NA_FD_185462 | JGI IMG/M metagenome (GOLD analysis project Ga0210040, IMG submission 185462) | Groundwater microbial communities from aquifer - Crystal Geyser CG19_WC_8/21/14_NA (SPAdes) (version 2) | ecosystem: Environmental > Aquatic > Deep subsurface > Groundwater | place: USA... | reverse complement strand
TTAAAATCTGCAAAATTTTCAATGATCCACAAATTTTTTGACGTGTGGCAACTTTCTAGAATGTGATAAACAAAATAGTAGAATAGTAAAACTAACTCGCTATAGAGTTGTTTATCACATTCTAGAAAGTTGCCACACGTCAAAAAATTTGTGGATCATTGAAAATTTTGCAGATTTTAAATTTTGCTTGTAAGAGTGAGTCTGGCTAAAAGTCAGTGGGTCCGGCTAGTACTTTTTTATTGAATTATGTCGAGAGATTGGCATTAGTGTGTTCGACGCCGGTACGAAAGCTTGTAGCTGTGAACAAGTTATAACCTCTAATTGTCGTGAATCGATGCATCAATAGTGCCTCACTACCGATACTCCCGAAGCACGTGAAATTAAAAAAGTTCAAATTATTAAAATTGTGTCTCGGATTTATACGATTCATCATAAACTGATTCCTAGCTAGACAGTTTCAACAAGTAAGAAAAACATTCGGGTAAATATGTTTGTTTAGTTGCGCTCCAAAAACTTTTCTAACTTAACTCGTTACGTTATCTATCGTTTTATTCCAGTTTTGTTATCGAAGGAAAAAAACGCATCACTTCAATAACAAATCACTCAATTTGAGCGTGCGCTAATTCATGAGTTAGAAAATCCTATAAAACATATATAATGAAGACGTCTGGATTTCTTTGATTTGAGAATACTTCATAAAATGATGAATGACCCAAAGTTTGCTCATGAAGTTAGTTCGTTTACTGAAAGTTCACTTGGAAAATCTACAGGGCTGCTTCCAGGAGTCACGTTCATAGCTCATTTATCTGCGTAGGCCTTGAACAAAATATGGCGGTAGGAGGGAATAACAATATATCATGATTTTGGAGACTGTGCACTTTTCGGGCCATTTAGTTTCATTATTACCTTGTTGTTCGTCGTCAATACTACATTGATCAAAAGAAAATATTCTGCAGCGCAACTATTTTGATTAGATCGAGTTCCCTGTAGTTAGTACATTTTTTGAGCAACGGAGCACATTGGTGTACCCATGTTAAAAGCCCATTATTCATCTTCAGCTAAAAAATTTGGCAGAATCATGAATTTTTTTTTTTCTACAAAACGAAAACCGTGCAATCAACTGAAATGTATTTGATTGCAAAGTTTTTCTGGGGAAATTATGATGAATCGTTTGTATGTATATTGTAGTCATTCATAAAAGATGTTTAGTTTTCACCTTGTGTTTCGGAAGAATGAATTTTGTGTAGTTAGTTACGAGGATTTCAGATGCCTGGCTGAGCAAAAATTGTAGAACAAGATGGGAATCATTATTATTGATTCTTGTAGCTATCATGCAAGGTGTAATTTTGCGTTCTGAGCTCATTGTGCTGTAAAAGTTGTACGTGCTTTGCTTTCATCTTATGGTAAAGTGACATTCTCGTATGTGAGCAACTGCTCCCTTCCCGTGCAGTGATTTTTTATTAAAAAATGACTTTCAGCAGAAGTATACAATATCAATAAAGGTGTTTTCGTTCTTCTGAGTTATCAGTCCTAGTATGTATGATTTTTCCAGCATAAATTCACTCGTATAGTACAATGGAGAGCTAGAAATTTTGTATAGATTGTATAGAGCTTTGATTTTGCTTTAGAATTTGTAAAAACATTCCGAAAATCTTTCTTTTGTTCGGGTTCGTGCCAGCCAGGGTTCAGTATTATTCTTGACAAAAACTTATTAATCTTTCTTGAAAGTCAATAACCATTGTTCTTGCCAGAATGTCAGATCATTCAAAACGATGAATTGAGATCATCCAAATAGTGATGAAAGCAAAACAAATTACGCAAGGTCTTTTTTCTTACGTGGGCGTTTTAGTAAAATCAATAATCCACTGTATGTTCAAAATTCAAAGGGAATAATTTCTGTCCAAAGTTATGTGGCATTGGGTGTTTGTTCCAATTCACGTTGCTATCAAAATTCAAGAAAATTACCATTCGACCAAATAACAAAACTAATCAGGAAGTTTTCATTTCAGACACGCATAGTCGAAACAGAAGTAAAGCAACACCACAAGCAAAATACAGTGAATCATTCAACGATCTGAAGTTACGCGTTACATGTTGATAAAGGAGTAGAAAAATACTCCGTAAAAAGTAACAAGTGTGCCAGCCTACAAACAGAACTTTGGAATTGTTTCCAACTAAAGTTTCACGAGCTTTCTCAATTACAATTTTAAATGCTTGATCCTTCCTTTGAAGTTTAATGTGAGATTTTCTTCAAAGTTGTAAGAAGTAATGCCGTACCCAAAGTAAAGTTTAAACTTTTAAATTACCTCACATGCAATGCTATGTGTCGAGTATAGACAGATAGCCTCTTCTGATGACAAACTTTTAAATTCTTGAGATTAAATGCAACACCTCCGCATTACCTTATGATGATGCGTTTTCCCTAACATTCACTTACACATCTATCTTTTTATTTACAATTTTATTTCTCGATCTTCTCCAACAGTCTTATAATCTATACCACCGGAAGTGAGTACCAAAAGCTTATATTGCTGTACAACTAAAGCACAAAAAATCCCCAAATAAGTACACAAAATCCAAAATTAATCGCTATCCCAAGAGTTATACGCTGTGGTTTTATTATGTAATCTTTTCTCCATCCCAACTAGACCTTTTTTCTTTTGGACAGTATCTCCTTTATAAAATGGCTGATATCTTGGATTCACATCTGTATCCATTTCACTGTCATTTTCTTCACTCCATGGGATAAGACTTGGTGCTTCGATCTTGCTGGGACCAGGTTTATTGAAATCCTGACTATAACTTGGCATCACATGAGAATCCCCTGTCCTCTCGTAACGCAAAAAATCTTGCACTTGCTCTTCTACCTCATCATCTGTTTCCCATGGACTCCCATCATCATCGCTTTCAACAGCTTTCTCTTTGTTTCCAACTCCTTTTGTTGTTCGGTCTTGGTAATCTATCCTACGTTCTCCGTCATCTTCCTGAGACTCGGATGTACTGCTGCAAAGTCAGTCATAAATTAATTCAATTTCTCTCCTTCTCTAGTTTATAACCCTAGAATTCACTCAGCCTGCAGATATTGGCAACAAAATATGACTTGGTTCACTCTCACAATAAACTTTTCTCTCTTTCCTTCTATTACCCACATCCACATTATTCCCTGTACCATACGACGCAAAAAACTTCAGCAATTTAGTTTTTACTCAAGCAAGATACTAGCTATATACCCTAATTCAATAATTTCACGTGAACTAGCTAGAATTTTATAGCTTCAAGCCTAGAAAGCATTATCATACACACAGGAAAGCCATGTTGAGAATTTTCCCCACTTGATAGAACTTGATAATTTAATCAGCGACATACAAACTAAAATATTCGCAGCTGGTATACAAAGCACGCACTTGACGGTTAATGAAAAAGACATGATCTAATCTAAAAGTTCTCTTACACTATCTATCCTAAGCACGTATCGGACAAATTATTATTCTATGTATATTATGAAATGGACAAAGGGAAAAATCCAATAGCTAGTTACTTGCGTCGTCCTTACCTTTCCACTGTAGGAAATGAACGCTGAATGATAAAAGGTGAAGTGGCGTGAAAATTCTTTCTTTTCAACTGATTTCCATCTCCATGCGCTGTTGCTCTATTCGACGAAACTAAAAAATTGGGTCCATCTCTATCTTTTTTCCCTTTTTTGATAAAAGGTCGTCTTTCCACTGGACTAGATCCATCTCCTTGTCCATTGTTTCTAATGAAATTTGATATCTCAGGGTTGTTCACTTTTCCGACCACAACATTTTTACTCTCGGTAGTAAAATCACTCTTGCCAGTCCCAATATCAGCTTTTTGAGTGAAAATCTCTTTATTCGTTTTGCCGCCAGTAGTAAAGGTGGAGATGGATTTACTATTATTTTTCCTTGCTCCTATAAAAAAGGCATTGTTTTCTTCCACCAGACGACGGCTGCCAGACTTTGGGGCCAACACTATTGGTTTTTTGTTAGGAGGCGGAAAATTTTGGTCGTTATCATCAGAACTACTACTTTCTGTATCACTTGGGCTGCAAACTTGTTCTTGTCTATTGGTTCTCGGGCTTACAAAAGTTGTGTCAGAGTTATCACCACCTGTTGTGGCACTTGTTAGTTTTTTTTGTAATAGTTTTGGTTCCGCCGTCGATTTCTTGCGAGAAGAAAATACGGATTTTTTGGGACTAGTGCTTTCCAAATTCTTTCGTTTCATAGCCAAAGTCATCTAGCAATGGAAGTAAAAACAGTGCTTAGTTAGTTAGTTTGCAAAGTTTGACAGGAATTGATTTCATTTCTAATCCCTGTGGGTATAATAACATTAGAAAGTTGGAAACTGTGGACTTTGTGGTTAAACTTGCTACTAAATTTTTGGATTGGATCTAAGTAAAATACATTATTTTACACTAAAGTAAGTAAGAAAGATTGAATACGAGAGTAAAAATTATTGTAAGCCATAGTTATGGAGGCGTCGGTATGTTGTGAGTGTCAAACAACAAGGAGACAGTGAGTTGAATATTTTATAGGTTTATAGTGATTTGGGCTCTCATGTTGTGTGTCTCAAAGTTGGAAGCAGTGAACGTTGGAAGAATTTAAAAAGCAACTAACTTTCTTTTTCCATTTAGAGCCTGAGTTTTTTACAGCAGTGAAAATCTTTTTAAAATGACTTTTTCCCATTTTGCTCGAGGGAGTCATGTTCTGTGGGCTGGCTCCGGTTTGTTGAAAAAGTCGCTCTTCCATGAATGCTTTCAAAGCTGCAGCTTTAGCTTCTTCTTTCAGTTCAGCACGAGTCTCAGAAAACCCCATGTGGCCTTGCTCCTGAGATAGGAACAAAAAATAGTGTGAAGTCGGTGGAAATGTTGTAAAGCAATAGATCATACAACCATATTATAAGCGTGCATTCAACCATGCATCGTTTGTAAATTTTTACGTTTCTTTTGTTTGTTTCTTTAGAAAGATTAAGTTTGAAAGGAGTGAAACACGCCACTACGTTTAATTCAACTTGTGCAAGCAATGGAAATGATGAGAAAGATATTCTCATGCCAAAACAACAAAAGTTTAAAGAAGAATAAATAGTATAAAATAAATACTTGTATATCGTATTTCTCAACAAGTTTTAGCTTCCGCTATTAAACAATGTCCTGGATAGCGTAATATCACAGCTTTAAGATAAGTTTTAAAATCAAATTGTCACTTTTTAGTTACAAGTTCTCACCATTCCTTCCAAAAGTTTATTTTTCCTTTGTCTTTTCAAACTTTTCAAAGCCTCGTCCATTTTGTGTGAATCCAGACCATCGCCATTATTTTCATGTATTCCCAGTTGCTTTAGTTGCTCTGAAATCTCACCTTCAACTTTTTTCTGGCGCTCTTCAGACGTGAATTCCTTCCTTATTTTCTCATTATTTACATGCGAGTTAATTAGCTTATCTATCTCACAATGCTCTGATTCATCTGTAGACGTGTAAGAACTATGGACATCATTTGTGTCTTCGTCTTTCTTGGCAGCAAAACTTTTATTGCGAGTGATAGAATAGCTGCTGTCTGAAGAAACTGTATCTTCCGACACATCCTTTCGCTCTGTCACGACCTCATTATTTATTGGGAGTACGGAAGGAGTACCCTGTTTCATAGATTCCTGTTCTTCCTCAGAGTCATATGAAGATACGGAATTTTTCTCATCATTATTTCTATCCTGTCCCAGATTGGTGGTTGGCAAAACTGGGACGGAATTTATGTTTTCACTTTTATCAGATTTGATTACATTAGTGTGGAGGATATTTTCTCTGGTCCGTGGTTTGGGTACAGGAACAGTGAGATGGGATTCAACACAGTCCTCTTTAGTATGGGACGCAAGATCCCCTTGGCTCTCTATGTTTACCTTACCAGCCTTTCTTTTTTCTTCTCCACTGGCTTTATTATCTAAGGTGGTTACATTTGTTATCTTTTGGGTCTTTTCCAAACTTGGGTTCTTGTAAGCTTCAGCTGTGGAGTCTTCCTTTTGTTGCTCAAATTTTAATTTCAGTTGATGCAATTCTGCTTGATGTTCACGCTCCAAATGTTCCAGTTTGGTTTGCCAAAATGTCTCTTGGGCTTTTATCCGAGTTTCGAGTGTTTCCAGCTCTTCAGCCATCTGAATGAGATTAAAGAGATTGATAACAGAGATAACAGAGATAAGAGCTATAGCTAATTACACTATCTGTGTGTGATGATATCAGCTCGTGTTAACCATAACCAAAAGAAGCAAGAGAACAAAGAAAACTTGCAACGTAAGTTTTCTACCATCAGAATTTACTGTTACGCAATATTTTTAAGCCTTTATGCAGATATTATTCAGATTGAGATAGGATAAAAATAATATGTTTTCTTTTTGTCCATTTTAAAACGAGTTAAAACTGAGCTAGTTAGCTGGAGTTACCTTGAACAAATACTAATAGGAGAAAAAATAGTCTTTGATGATCTCATAAAGCATACCTTTGATTCCAAGCTTTCTCGTAGCTCCTGGATTTCCAATTTTTGTGATTCCAGCCGTTCTTCAAATATTAATGCACTTCTCTGTAGTTCCTGACTTTCTTTCATACTCAAGCTCAACGTATGGCTCTTCTTCACATTATCAGTACGCGGAAAATTTATATTATTATTGCTGTCATCTATTTCCTCTTTTGATTTCATGTCTTCTGGTTCAGACTGCTTGATGAATTCTTGAAATTTCTATACCATCAAATGAAAAAGAAAAGATAAATTGAATGAGATGGCAAATAAAACTTAATTAACTTTTTTATTTCTGCCCATGAGTGCTCGTTCAAAGAAATATCAATTGTATTCACTCAGGTTCTGGCTCCAATGATCAAATCACATGGAAATCAAGATTATACATTCACTACATGCCATATTAAGCCCTTTGAGAAAGTCATCATAAGTAACTATAACTTCGTCTGCAGGGAACTAGTCAAAACATGTTATAATCACAGCATCCTGTTGTCACCGATGGGCTATCTACGAAAGCACATGTTTTTCTCCCCAATTAAAATTCCCTTTCTTTCATATGAAAGTGATGGAAATAGGCAGTTTATCCAGCATACTAATATTTCGAAATCTATTGTTCGCATACCTTCATTTCAACTTTCAAAACATTTTTTAACTCATCAATTCCACTCTGGTGGACTTTCTTTGTCAACTGCTCCCATTTCTCTTCCAACTCATCTTTCATTTTGCCAATAGCCTTTTCAGCCTCTTCTGTAGTCATAATGACATTGTTCGAGTCGTTAGACCCGCTAGAACTTTCTGTAGTTGATGCTGCATCTGCTGTCATAATGGCAGCAGTAGTTCGCCGCCCATTGGCCTCTGTTTTGGCAACAGGGCCGGATAGGGAAAACATTATTTTGTCTAGATGATCATTTTGAGAAGAGAAGCTACTTTTTCGTTCCAAGTACTTTTCCACCAATTCACTGACCAAAGCCAAATCCACTTTTGGCATTGTACTAAAATTCTCTAATGATGATTCAATGCTTCCTCTTTGATAGTTTCGAGTAGGAGTTTGAGTGGCAGATTCTTGTCGAAATAATGATGGGGTTTTCATTGTTGAAAGTGGAATCCCATTTTGATCATCTTCTTCATTATCGTAACCATTACGGAATGGTAGCATACCAGGGGAATGGTTTGAGAACAATGGTGGCTGAGATGAAGTTTGAAAATTGCCGCTTGATTGCTGATTGTTGGAATTTACGGATTGTGGATTGGTTGATTGATCAATAGTTTGGGATTTGCCGGGGAATAGTGGTGTGAATGGAAGTCCTTGATGCCTTCTTTGTAAGTGTGCGTGAAGATAGACAGCTGTCATAAACCTCTTGTTGCAATATGGACACTGAAATAAAAAGAAAAGTTTTAAAATTTTAGTTGTTTTGCAAACATTGTGAATAGTTTCAGAAGTGACTGATGTTTTAATTTGGTGTTTGATTTCGCCTAGCTTTTCATATTTCAACATTTGGTTAGTTTTTAAAAAGTTATCTATGAAAAACTTTTGTATTGGGAATCATGAAAAGTTTTTTGTTACTAGTTTAGTTAGAAAACATGAAAAAGGTTAAAAATAGAACAAAGCCAAAGATTTCCCACCTGATCATATTCATCTTGATTCTGGGTACTGAGAATATCATGTTGTGCAGCGGCTAGCATTTCAGTGCGTCGTTTCAATTCTTTTTTCAGCTGGACAAAGTCTTCTTTGAATTTTGCAGTCAATTCATTCAATTTCTCATTCTCCCTTTTCAGCTCTTCATACTTTGCTTGCCATTGGACGCTAATTTGTTTTTCACTTTCGTACTTTCCAACCAGATGGGAACATAAGTGTTGAGAGATTTTAAATACTTTGAAAAGCCCTGTGTATGTTTCGGAATGACTGCTGTCATTTTGAAACTCGGCTGATGTATTGCAGCTTATGATTTGTGAACATAGTTCTTCTATTACTGACTGTGGAGTTTCATCGAAGTTTTCCAGGTCGATGGAAGCTGAAATCAAATTACATGTAAACACTCTAATGATTATTTATTGCGACATACATCTCCTCTTGTGTGATGGATTACTCTATTTCGTGCAGGACCAAAAGTAGAGCTCATTACAAAAGTGGACGAAATGGAACTAATTTTGATGTATACTTATCTTGCTCACGAATTTCATTAAAACTAGTTCATTTATCTTTCTAGGAACAAAAGTTGTCGGTTTTTTTGCGCATAAAAGCTTGTTTTTTTCTAAATCGGGTATCTAAATATTATTTTTCGTCTTTGCGTTCCGGCTAATGACCCAACAGAAAGTTGAATGTAACGTATCTGCTGCTCGTGACCAGATTATTATGTAGTTGTGCAATATTGCTGAAAAGAACAGCATTTAATACACTGCTCTATTATGCCATCATACCTATTTTTCTCCAATCAAGACGACATCCCTTGGATTTTCTGTATGGAGATTGCCATGTTTCGTTGGTCATATTCTTGGTAGTTTTTCACAAATTGTGATTATTCATAGCACATAAGACGTTTATTCATCCAAAAGTTCAAAAAACTTATTGTACTTGACTAACTAAACCACTAGATACGACAAACAATACAAATATATTATTAAAGAGCAGTTCATGAAGGGTTAATGCTTTTCCTAGTGCATTATTATTGCTATATATTGCCCTAAAGTGTATGTGTAAAGGATTGTTTTTTAAACTTCACAAATTTTGAAGCGTTTTATGAAAAACTGGGATATGTAAATAGGAAGCGCAAAATGTGCCCGGACAAAAATACTTCTGCTCTTTCCTTGCTTTGTTATGAATGATTCACTGTCATGGTGACGTTCCTAGTCTAGCTCGCACAGCTTGAGCTTTTGCATAGAAGGGGGAAAAGTCGACAATACGGAAAAAAATATGTTTTGCAGAGAGCAGCAATTTGATTCAGTATTTTCATTGTGATTTTACACAGTCTTAAGATTATTCTTTCTTACGAAAGGATGAAGGAAATACATTTGACTGTAGTTTAGGTTTTAGTAGTAAGTATTTATTAACATCTATAAGTTTTTGACACATGAAGATATTGGAAGTAATCTTTGCATTTAGCAATTAAACCAACAGCATTATGTAACAAATTATTAAGACACTTGAGCAGTTCACATTATTATTGTCGTGTAGCATTTTTTTGCACATAATTAATTTCAAGTCAGAATACAAGAAACAGTATTGTTTAGGCACATTATCTCACATTACCAGAAAACAAAATTATAAGCCGTAACTACAATAACGTAGCAATAATTGGATCGAAACAAACCTGACTGCCTGACTACAAGAGTTGTCCATGAATTGCATTGAAAATACTAACAAACGTTGCTTGTAAATAAAAACAGCAAAAAAACCAAAAGAATAAGTGGAAATCCTGTAAGCGTTTCAAATTGCATTTATAGAACATCATTACATGGTAATTTTGGCAATACAAATAAGTCTGCACTAGCAGGAGCTAAATTAGAGTATCTAAACTCAAAAATAAAAATGGTATACAAGTTACAAACACGCCACTACAAGAAGAATCCATTAAATAAAGTGTAATGACTTTGGTAAGCTAATCATATTATAATGTAAGTTGAAGTTGAAGCAATTCGTGTTTTCCATAAGTTTGTGTTTTTCACCAATCTTTTCCAATTTCAAACTTCCATTCCCACTTCAAATGGCTGTTTTTGTCATCATCTGTGAAGTTAGAATTCACTGTGTAGTCACCACGGAATAACATTCCTGATGGGGCTTCCTAAAAATCCACAAATAGAGTTAATTAAGTTGAACTACTTTCAAGACCAACCTAACAAGTTTCTTTGAAAATACCTCCTGTGGCGTAACATAAGATTGCCACTCCACTTTTGGTGCGTAACTTCCCACCATATGGGTCATAGTGTCAACTGAAAAAAATAAAACAAAGAAATCATAAATTATGTAACAGCCTCACATTAAAATGTACAACAAATATTTACCAGGTATTCCTTTCCGGTAAGTTTTTTGCACATATTTGAGCCCTTGGACAATCTCTCGTTGAACAATGAAATCAATTCGAATGCAGTATTGGACACCTTCTTTGATTTTAAATTTTTGGTCCTTCAGTTTTGACAAGTCACCGGTGAGATCTAATTCCTTGTCTGGCATACCAGCGACCACTAGAGCCAATCTTTTGACAATCACTTTCCTTGGATCACTTGGATCTGTGTTCAAAAAAACGTTCTTTGCACATGCACCTAAAATTTTATTTTTTATTGTAGTGCTGTTCATACCAACAATAACATTTCCCGATTTTGCAGCATCTCCAAGCAATGCCTCTTTGTATCTGTGAAAAAAGTAGCTAAATAAATTCTTGCTCACTAAAAGTGAGCACAAAAAACACGGAAATAGCAATTAAATACCTCTGCAGACTTTCATCCTCTTTATCGGCATCCAAGATTTCTCCTAATGTTTTCTGTGGTGGAGGTTTGTAATTTCCATCTTCAATATCTGCACTTTCTTCAACTTCATTACGATCGTCAGACATCTTTTCCACGAGTCTATTCACAAGTCAACACAGAATACACAATTTATTCAAAAGCTTTCTAACCAACTATAGAATCAGGCTAAATTAATTTACTTCCAATCCAGTTAGTAGTAAGTAACGAGCAATAACCAACATTATACATACATGTAGTAGCAAAGTAGCTAAAGTACATACTTTTGCAGCTCATTCTCTATCTGTCAACAGTTTGGATATGCTACTAATGCCACAGCTAAAAGGAAACTCTTTCATTTGGCTATTAATGTCTGCTTGATGAAAATACGCTCATTTATTGCTAACAAGTACTAACTAACTTCTGAATACGAGTCCCATCGTGTATACTTTGAGGGTCCTTCAGTTTCGGGCTATAGTTAATGGTTAGATTTAGCTCATAAGGTAACTTAACATCACAATAACATAGCTAACTAACTAACTAACTAGAAGTGTTTCGAAAATGCACTTTTTCTTCGGGTTAATAATTCCTTATATACGGTTAGTACGGTATACTACGCTTTGAATGCATTAGCAGGGTAATCAAAAAATAATTAATATCCAATATAATGGACGTGTTCTGGCATTAAAGTATATAGGCAGACAAGCATGATAATATTAAAGGATAGTCGTGTAGTCATTTTAGGTTCAACTCCACAGCATACAGCCTGGCTAACAAACTAACTACTAAATGTAAACATTTTTGCTATTATATATATCATTTGTCTTAAATCTTATGCGTTCAGTTCAAGAGGACAAACTAACCATACCCGAAACACTACATGGGTGGATACCACTAAATATTGATAAGAGGAAACGTGAAATGATTCATGCATTCGTTTCTATGTGCATTGTAGTCGGTGTCTATAAAACTCGAAACTGGACATTCATAACCAATCACATTTTACTGGAAGGCCACAAAGATAATGATGCAAAGCCAAAGTCAATTGCATTTGTACTAGACCGAATTGAGATGGAACATTAACAATGGATTTTCAATTAATTCACTTGTTCTTTGTATTTGGCATAAATATTTTCGGTTTTCGAACTTTTAGATTGATCGAGTACAGAATGTATTTAATTCTAATTAATTTATGTTAGCGGATGTGATCGATCAAGTTTGCATGTCTAATCTACTTTTATGGTCACAGCAAAAATGCACACACAAAGAAGGCATGACGGTAAAAACATGATTGCATCTGCATCCTAATTGAAACTTACTGTAGCTCGAAATAAAAATGAATATACTTACAGCTAAAGTAGTAAAATTATAAGTACAATGTAGTACTTGGAAGTCATTATTGCAAAAATTGGAGAGATTTAAATATTTCATTCTATAGATGTGTAACTGATTAGAGGATGTGAAAAAGTAAAATAATTTGTATAAATTACCTTTGCTGAATTTCGTTCAAAAATTTATCAGTTTGCTTTGAATTTAAAACTTTCTAGTTTCAAGGTGTTTTTGAGCCCCTTTGATAGGTCACTGTTTAAGACGTTAGTTCAGTCGAAATCGTTCGTGTTGTAGTCTGTTTGCTCTTTAATAGTCAGAACCAGCCGCTTTTCCTGTACGCAATTAATTAATAATAATAGTTATACAAAACAAAACTATGGTGAAAGAAATTATAAGGGAGGAGGGAGGCTAAAATCCTGAAAGCATCACAGTTTTACGAAGGCAAGTATAACTGATTGTTAATTATATTGACGTATTTAAAATGAAATATAAACTATATAATTAAATTGTTTACCTTTTTTGGACACGCCTAGCCCTATCCCTCCTGTTTCGGTGAATTTTGCCACTAACTAATTTTACTAAACTAATGAATTTGTGCGGTTATACTGTGGGTGATTCCCAAAACTTCTTATGAATAGTTCCGCTCTCTGGTAGCAGCACCCAATGCAATATTTGCACTCTGTTACCTTCATTCAAATGCTCACAGTTCGTCAGCTGATCACAAGCAGCTGAGTTTTTGATTTCCTTGTAAACTGATGATTCACTTCTTTTGTTGCGCTCACGTTTTCATAAAATACTCCACGACTTGTCTTCACGTACATTACTTTAATTAATTCCAAATTTAAGGCGCTGTGCTTCTTTCATCTAGTTAATTAGTAATTTAAAATATAATCCCTTTTGTGTTTGGTATGGGATGGAAGATGAATCAGTAAAAGAAGATGGAAGTTTGACTAACTCCCCCAAAAAAGAATCTGAGCCTGGATCTTGCACAACAAGTCCTACTGCTGAAGAAGTTCACGGATCAAAAGAAAGTTTACAAGAAAATTCTTCGGTTGACAAAGACCACATAGTAGAGGAGGAAAAAGAGTCGCAATCAAGTGAAGAAACTCGGTCAATTTCACGAACAGTTTCTACTGAATCAGAAAAATCTACTGTGGTGAAGAAGAATAAAAGTAAGTATTGGAGATCTTGCGAAGAAAGAAGTTTTCAATTGATTATGTAGATGATAAAGACTAAATATTTTCATTTTTAGTAAACGTCCTTTTGAAGCCAGTTGGGGACGCTCCCATTTTGAGACAAAAATTGTGGGCTGTTGATCCGGATAACCCAGTGTCATCAATCCTGGTTTTTGTCAAGAAGTGTTTGAAAATTGAAAAATCCGGCAGCTTAGTAAGTTTCTAATCATGAAATAATAAGATAAATAGCGTGGAAATTTTATAGTTTGTTCATAATGTTTTCTGTTTTGCAGTTTGTGTTTGTCAATCAAGCTTTTGCCCCTTCCCCTGATCAGAATTTAAGAAATTTGTACGAGTGTTTTGGAACCGACGGAAAGTTAGTGCTGCATTATTCTACATCAGTCGCGTGGGGCTGACTAAAATCATCCCAAAAAATCAATTGGTATGGCTAGTATTGCATTATTGTCTTGTGATCTCATTTTTGTGTGATGTGATAACGCCTATAGTGTTTTAGCATTAGTTTCAAACTTCAATCACATATTAGGTAGTTATGATGAATCTACCATTTTTTCATAGATTGTGATGTTCTTTCCATGCATTAATGATACAGAAGGTTCAGAAAAGCATTGAAAACCTTACGTTTCCGTCTATTATTTCGTGGTACATTGTTTACTGTGTGTGTGTATAGCTGCAGGCTTATTTACCTACCTTCATTTATCATATATCAGAACTACCTTCAATCTTCACTATAAATATTTCCTACTGCGGTACACACTTTCCTTACTACACTACATTCACAAATAAGTACTACACGTAAATGCTGTACAATGTTGACGTTTTTACTTTGTTGCTGTATTCACATTATATGAACCCTAAAAAAGTCCTTGGGGATGATGACTTGCAAAATTTTCAGCCTCCATTTTGGCTTTTCTTTACTCAGTCTAGTTTGTTCTACTACCACTGTTCCGATTTTGTATTATTTTCTAAAAATTAAAGCTATAGCTTAACATACATGCTGCTGTACTTTAATTATTTTGTAATGTTTTGACGTTTTAACATTTTACAGGCTTTCACCGAAAAGAAGTGTCTATTTTTTGGCTCAAAATGTCGTACGAACATTCCCATTCCAGAAAAGACCAGCACCAGCCGAGAGTGAGTTTTGAGGTTTTAGAATATGTATTTTGTACCACCTAGACCTTCTCAGTATGTTTTTCATTTTTTAGTTTAATATCTTATTTTTACAAACTAATTGTATTATGATAGACATGGAGTAACATGCATGGCCGGATGTCAATGCCCCAAATGCAATCACCTGGACCTCCTTCTGATGTTATGAGTGATGATGAACTAGTGACCATTTCTGTACGCGATTTGAATCGGACTTTAAAAATGAGAGGCCTTTCACGAGATGAAATTGTTAGAATGAAGCAACGTAGAAGGACTTTAAAAAATCGGGGATATGCAGCCAGGTACATTACTCAAACTGAAATATTCAGCATATTATACTTCGGGACTTTATGGATGTACGAAACGTTCTCACCTCACATGTCTATGTTCTTTAGTTGTCGAGTGAAGCGAATCGAACAAAGGGATATTTTGGATACCGATAAAGTGATTGAACAAACAGATATTGAGACTATGGTGGATGAAGTTCAGAATATGAAGGATGAAATAGAGTCTTTGCAGAGTAAATACGAATCCTTAAAGAAGTTTGCTATGATGAAGAAAATTGCACTTCCATATGATTACTAATGTTTAAGTAGATAGTGGATCTCTTTTGGCATTTAGGTTCATAAGTATTTTTTTAATTGCCGATTTGTCAATTATTAAATAAGCTGGCTATTTAAATATAGTGTTTCAGTTTACTTATACTAAAATCAACATTTCTGTTGATCAATATTCACCACATGACTTATAGCTGTTAAAATAATAAAATATTTTTCATGATAATTACGTTATTTGTGATAAAAAATCTATCATGTAGCAAATAGATCCGGTGATTTTTGATTAATCTCTCGCTTTGTTAGATTTCGTATATGTTCCCTAGATATGTGGTCAGCATGTCGAGTAGGTTCAGGAATTCTATACTTACAACATTTAAGTACTACTTCTTTCGCTGTGTCCAAACAAATTTTGTGGCCGATTGAAACATAAACTGGATTTTTTGCATTTTCTGTTGTCTTTAAAGCCTGAAAAAAAACCAAAAAATAAACTTTTGTTCCTTTATCCTACAAAGAACTGTTTCATTGTCAATCAATCATTCATACCATTCCTAAAATCTGGTCCATTTTATCACGAATGTAAATGTAGTCTCCTACACTAGACATATTTTGGACCATTTTTCTGGTACACACAATATCATCCATCATATACAGATTTTTAGCTACTCCTATAGTTGGAATTGAAAACGATCGTCCAATATGACAAGCTAATCCACATCGCTGGGGATGAAGAATTCCATTTCCGTCTACTAAAATGAACGATGGAACCAAATCTGGATTTTCATGTAATACATTGGCAAGTAGACTTATACACGGCGTAGCTTCTCTGAACGCCAGGAATCCTAAAGCATTTCTATGTTTTTACAAATTCACAGGTTAATTACCAGCAAAACGTCCAGTGTTTTTACCTGGAACATAAGGAACGCTCAACGTGACTGGAATGACTTTTTCGAATACCAGTTTCATAGATGGATATTCGCATATGACGACTGCTGCGTATGCTGTTGAGACGTCATTACATGAAGTTGATTGGATTTCAGCATCCGAATCTTCTTGGGTTTCAGTTTCGTTGTCTTTCGGGTATGATATGTCAAGTCCCGCTACCAGAATGCGAGTTCTGCATAATTATAAAATAGTACGCTAAAACTCTAAATGATACTGACAATGAACTGGTGAATTTCGTTTGCAGTCAAATTAATCGTAATGTTGATTATATCTATATGAATCTTATGAATCCAAAATATTAGCTCCCAATGCTCCCAAATACTTTCGCAGCATATCAAATTTTAGCATGAAAATAAAAGACATGAATAGAAAAATACAAATGAAATCTTTGAAGTTTTTACGCATTAGTTATCAAAATCGATACTAGATTTGGAATCGATAGTTTGCGTAAAATGCTTTATCGTAGGGAGTTAATATTTTGGATTCCTAAAAATGATATTTTAAGGTGAGCTACAACGGCTACAACACACGCTAATTAATTGTGTGCAAACAATATTCACCATTTCATAGTGAGTTTTTTTAAGGGAAGTCATATTGGAAGTCTAGTTATAGGGCTTCGCTTACGGTGATGTTTCTAAATCCGCGAAGTTGAAACTGTCCTCACAGATAATTTCATGGCGAAGTTTCTGTTGTTCATTTTCCCATGCCTCAATTAGCTGTTTACTTACAGGTGGGGTTGTCAGATATTGGGACTTCATACTTACGCTTGCGATTCAGAAAGCATGCATGAATCTATACATATAAATGAAAAATTAGTTCCAGCAATAATGTTTGATTTTGATGATGAAAACTAAACTACTACATGATTCAAATAAATAAAAATTACGAGTTGCCAACATATAGAAATAGAAGTTTGTAAATTATTTATTATGTTGCGTTACGAATGGAAAGTTATCATGTCGTATGAGCAAAAAACGCAGATTTTACGAACTAATACAACTACAATATAGATACAGATAAAAGTGCAGCACAGCACATAATAATGCAACAATACTGGGCTCAAAATATAAGATTACAGACAGCAAATGCAAGTTTAGGCGAACAATACTTTTCATTCATTGAAAATTTAGATTCCGATCTTTCCAATATAACTAATGACTATTCTTTATTTAAATTCAAATCGTCCTGATCGGCACGCCGAGTTCTCCAATCTTTTAATACTTGTGCTAAAGCTGTAGCATCTACATTGTCTTCACATAGCTTTATGCAACACCCCAACGCTTCAGAATCAAGTCCAGTGTTCAAAATGTCTGACATTTCTTTGATGATTTTAAATGTTTCTAACCGTTTCAATTTCTCTTCATCGGTTGATTTCAAGCCGGATGATGAATTGGGACTAGTATACGACATGATTTCTCTTCCACTGTTTCAAATTAAGAAAGTTATCTGCTATCCAATCCTACACATTAAATAACATAATGTTTAATGTATTAGTGATTATTAAACATTTTTTAATTCAAAAAGTCAACATTTTGAATCACACATTACAGAAAAGGAAAATTACCTTGTTTTAGTTAAAATGGGAACTGATGATTAAACAGTTGGTCCACAATACATATTCCTATTGAAATCTTCACTTAATTGTTGAGTTGTGAGTTTTGGTGTTCTGGAGTTTAAACACAAACCACAAACGTCACTATTGTTGTTGTAACTGCGCTTGTTTGTTGTTAATTTTCTCGCCTCACTAAAAACAAAAGATGAAGTTAAGAAACGCGCCATCCACAAATCTCTTTCAATGATTCGATCGAGATCATCTATACGCGTAGGCATATACTTTGCATGCCATGCATGCAACATTATAAAGCTGATTAAAAAATGCTTGTCTGTTCTTTTG
>Ga0210040_10004570_pt1 | contig 18013 bp, 13 predicted proteins | sample CryGeyCG12114_NA_FD_185462 | JGI IMG/M metagenome (GOLD analysis project Ga0210040, IMG submission 185462) | Groundwater microbial communities from aquifer - Crystal Geyser CG19_WC_8/21/14_NA (SPAdes) (version 2) | ecosystem: Environmental > Aquatic > Deep subsurface > Groundwater | place: USA... | reverse complement strand
TTTTTATAATGAACCTAACCAAATAGACTCACACACATTCTATTGTGAGAAAATCAAAGGCCATGGCCAGATAAAAATTCAGATAGCAGAAAATTTACATTACGTAGACTAACTAAGTGATCCATCGTATGTTGAAAAGTGATAATGTAAGGGCACATGACGAGAGTGGTTGGTTTTCTTTATCTTCAAGAAACCTTCACTTTTCAGAGTTTTCAGCTTAATTAGAGTTACAAAAGCGACGGAACTTTCTCCAGCAAGCTTTCTCGCAAGTCTCAATATTCCCCAATACCCCAATGCCTAAAACGTAGCACTTTTCACCCTGTAAACAACTACTCTCTGTTTCATTGAAACAGATAGAAACTTTTTTTGATGTTGCATGCGGCAAGAAACATGTTGAAACTACTCAACAGCACTGTGTTGTTGGGGCATTCTTAGGTTCTCGTTTGACCGTGTACAACAAGACCGAAGAGTCCCCCGTAAGCCAAATGGCCGTTGCGTAGGTCAAGGGAGACCGTAGAGTAACTTCTCTAAAGAAGAGCTACTCTGGTATTTCTGCAATATGCAGTAGGTTGCCTTCACTAAACGGTACTACCAACCCCACCCTGATAAAAATAACACTCACATTGGGAACTCTATTTCACATGCAGGATTCTAAACTTTGCGCATTCTTTATGTAGAGCTACTTTCGTGTATTTTCTATATGCTGTCTACTTTAAACACATCTGTTTTCAATGTAAACTAACAGTAAGTGCAACATAAACATCTCCACTCCAGAAAATATCTTTTCCAAATTTGATAAAACGAGAAGCAGCGGGCAGCGGATGGCCATAATGAAATCTGAGTGAGTTTCAAGCTGCCTCCCTAATGGTTTAAGATTGCAAATGCTAAGAGTTGTACAGGCAAAAGAATTAGTTCTCATACTTCTATGCTTGTTATACACTAACTCCGAACTACACAAAATAATTATTTTTAGTCACGAGAGAGAATAAAGCACCAGACCACGTTTTTAACGACCACTCATAAAATAATTGACTGAACCGCACGACTTTTCCCCCAAACATGCAGCTGTATGCTCAAAAATCCAATGTCATCAAGATGAGATGCATGCTTTTTATTTATTTTCTTCTTTCCGTCCATACTAACTCTATAAAGTGCAAAAAATCCTTTTCTGTCCCTCCCATACAAAATAAAACGTAATCAGATCAAAAATCAGAGCGCAATCATCATTTATCACCCGGATTCATTCACTGCTCATTCAATTCATTATATAGATCCCAGTCATTCTAACAAACAAAAACCTTCATCTTCATCATTTTTGTTCTCACACAAAAGCCTTTCATGCTATAACTTCAATGCGGATTAAATTTCCATCATAGTGTGCACACACATTTTTTAATGAAATGCCTGAATTACAGCTGTAAAGATCGTATGGTGATTATCTAAGATATATTGTTCTGTCCTACTATTTGTTGTACAGAATCTCACGAACAAAGTTTTAGACTTCCGGTGGTACAGTTTCAAACCCATGATAAAATGCATGATGATGCGCATGAAAAGAAATATATATAGAACTCTCTGTGTAGTGTTTCTCATATCATATCAAGCACAAGTACAGTCCTAAAATCTTTGTGGAAACATATAGTTTTTGAGCCAGGGCTTTTGCAGTTCTACGGCTTTTGCTCCAAGTTTTACTAACTATATGGCATGGCCTCTCTCAACTCACCAAAAACTCACTCATTCACCTACACAGAGTTTATGTTCCTAACTTAACTAACTCGTGTTTCCATTCAGTCAGTCAGTTTGCAAATAGACTTGGAATCATAAACAAGGTGTGTGTAGTGATAAGTGTGAGTTTATGAAAAGTAGTATTTGCTTGGTTGATATGTAGTTGCAAAACAATAGAAAACCAGAAGGGACGAATTTTTGTGTCTGAAAGTGCAAAATCTGTGCCAAATTTGGATCGCGCATGAACTGTATATAAGACATAGTAAAAAAGCTTTGCAAAATTTCTCCAGTGTGTAAAGAAATGCAAGGTTTTGTGAGTGAGCATGCAAAATGGATGTGAGAAAATTGTTTTCAGTGTTATTTGAAAGACTAATGCACTAATATTTCTTTCCCCACGTTCCTCACGTAATTATTGTTGTGAAGAATAAAAAGGAATCCTCTAAAAACATACCGTATTGCGTAAAGCCGCAGTTTACTACAATCTGTGGACAAATTCGTATAGTTGCATAAACACATTTCATTGTGCAATGTCACTCAAGGTAAACCATTATTTCCATACATGAAACCTGTTTAGTATTCTCCCGACAGTCACTTACCTACTATGTTTTTTAATATGCATTCTGTGAAAATTGTTCGGATAACTTGATGATAGCATTAATTAATAATGAATGGTTTGGAAAAATTAGCCAGCTATTTATACTTATAAACTAAAAATTATATTTTTTGCAGAGGGAAACACCATTAGATCTGAAGCTACATAGAGCTGCTCTAAAAGGGGATAAAAGTCTAATCCAATCGGTCCTCAATTCTGGCAGAGTTTACGTGGACTGCCGTGACCTTGTATGCACACGTCATTTTATTATTAACCACACTAAACTAGCTAAGCTAAAGCTCATAAGTTTACAGATAGAGTTTTTAATTGAACTCTATTAGTTCATCCGTGTTGGACTATGACTGACTACATAATAATGAGCCCTGTCATGTGAGCCACTCTATATGAGAATCGCATAAAGTTATACTTTTAGACGCTGCGATTTCATAATATGTTTCGGTTTATATTTTCACTCAACTTGCGTAAAGTGCATAGACTTGAGCCGATATTATAAAATGCTGATTCGCAGAGAAAAAGTAAATTGGTAGTTAGAATTCCTTTGAAATTAATAAACTAGGCTTTCCATAGTATTTTCGTGTCTTCATAGTTTCAATCCGACAGCTTAAAATAATGAAAAATTTGAGCTCTACACATGACCCAATACACAATTCATGGTTTTTAGATTTTAATAGGCTGAAAAAAGTTATTGCTACAATTCTAATGTAAAAAACACAAACAAACAAAAAAAGAAGAAATTCAGACATTTTGCATACATTTTGAACAAGCCTAAGTTCCCCAGTGTTTTTTTTATTTCGACTGCATTCATTGCAGAGCGGACATATACCAAAAATGCAAGCTAAACACACTACAATACAAAATTAGCATTGTCACTACTAATATAAAAATACTTTCAGGATGGAACCACTCCATTGATGCTGGCCGTAGTTTGCTCCAAACATGATTGTGCTCTTGAGCTCCTCGATCAAGGAGCGGATCCTAATGCTAAACGTTTTGAGGTGAGAACCGTAATTTTAGTTTTTCACCTCCATTATGATTATGAATACCGCTCATCATCATCACAGATGAATGACATACCATTTTTAGCAGCCATGTTATACTCATTCTCTTAGTTAGAAAGAAATGTCTCACGCAAAAAAGAACAGTAGTGTAGTATATCAAAGATAAGTTAGTAAGTTAGTTAGTTTGTTTGCTGTACAGCGAGAAACTTCATGGTCTGTTACTTTGACCGACTTTGAGCATACATGCGGTACATAGTATAAAGTTAACGTTCAGGAGTTGTTTTCCTTTTTGCATGCATGGCGAAATAGCTTTTGGGGAGATTGACTTGGTGTGCTTTTCTACTTATGCTATACTTGGATCTATTTTTTGCACACGTGGTAGGTATAAAATGTACTTTCAGGGATGAAGAACTCATTTTTTCAGTCACTTTGGTTAGTTATAACAACCGATAGTTTGTTAGTTCATATAAATGCTGACTGTGTGTGCTATTAAATTGTTGAGTGCTCAGGTGTGTGTATCCATATAGCATGTGAGTTATGTGTATGCATGCACCCATTATTATCTCTGCGAAAGTGGATTAATGGAGTTTTATTGGCTGAGCACTCATTGGAATTTTTCAGGGGATCTTATCAGCATCAATTTAGGGGCATAAATAATGATGATAATTTTTCTTTTCTTTGGTGGGCCAATTTAGAGATTTTACTGTACATTTGTTGAATATAATGCTTTTGATTGTAGAGTATTTACTATTTGAGTTATATGGGATGCCCATCAATGTCAATTTGTAAGCTATTGCACTTGAGATTTGTTCAAATAAATTGCATTGTTAGTTTCAGTCAAATGAATTTTGGTTTTTTTGAGGCATTGCGATTCAAGATTATAGTTCTTCAATTTTATAGTTGTGGTTTTATGATAAGACAATTTTGTATGTGATGCATGTTATTGTTTTCAGGTGCAGCTTGTACTGTATTATACACTACAAATGAAATGAAGCATAAATTGACTTACCTAGTGTATTTACTTAATGCTTGAAAAAGGATATTTTCATAATATATTTATGTTTGCCTACTTGTGTACAGCTTATCATTAATGAATTCCGAGGATTGTTTCATATTTGTTTTGTCATTACGAGACTCAAGGCTAATTTAAAATTTACTTCTCCATTTCGAACAGATAAGCTAATGACAGGTCCTATTTGCCTGACATAATAATAACGTGCTCAATTTTTTCTTTCCATGCGTGTAAATAGACTGGTGCATCACCATTGTTTTTAGCAGCTCAAAATGGAGATTTGGAAATGGTACGAATACTGTTGAGATGGGGAGCTAATGTGGAAATCCAAAATAATGTAAGTAGAACTAACTATTTAGCTATACAGCTTTTTCCTACGGAAGCACATTTTTGTGCATAATCATTTGATCTGAGACCATGCATTTTTTGTTGTTATAAGCATCGTGAGAGCTAAAATTTATATCTCTTATGCAGAGGACATAATTATTTAACTTTTCATGCTTTATGCATGGCTAAAGATCCACAGGAAAGAAATCTCACGATTTGAAGTTAAGTGTACGTAAAGTACAAAACCACCGGAATTTTATAGTGACTATGATTTCTCCATTTATGAAACCGCATCCAAAATTATGCATTCTTTATACTAAATCTTTGAAGTAACGTCCTAGGATGAATTTTTTTCAATTAGAACACTTTTGAAAATTTGGTAATTTAGAATACATTTCAGTTGGTTTGCATTTTGCATGCATGCAACAATATCAGACTTTTAAAACAGCCACATGGTTATTGAAATAAGTAATATGTAGCATGTGGTTTATGGATTGTAATTTAAGCACGCAAATCACAATAATAATGTGTGATAATAAAAAAAACTAATTCGGATGGTGCTAATAAAACAAATTGAATAGGACGGAGCCACGCCTTTGTTTGTAGCATGCCAAGTTGGAGAAGAGTACGTGGCCAAAGAATTGATACTTGAAATGGGTGCTGAAGTTAATTCTTCGATGAAGGACAGAGCCACTCCATTATTTGTGGCAGCACAGAATGGACATTTCCTGATTGTGCAACTTTTGTTAAAACATGGCGCTGTGATCGATTGCCGAAGAGCGGATGGAGCCACGCCACTTTGGATTGCTGCTCAGATGGGATGGTCTGATATTTGCGCTTATTTACTGGACCATGGGGCGTTTGTAGACTCTCTTAGACATGTGAGTTAAAATTTGGCATCTATATGACCTTTCGGTTCTAATTCTATAATGTATCACAGAAGACTATTGTAACAATAATTATACTCTTGCATAAATTCAACTAATTCAACAACAAGTCTTGTGCTTTTAAAAATTGCGTATACTGAAAAAATACAAAAACCGTTAAAGTTAAAATCAGTAAAAATAATTGTAATGCTAGCAGACAGTTTTTTCAGTCTGCTTTGAATATTTTGAAGACATTATTCAACAAAACATAGAAACTAAAAAATTGTGTACAGTTAATATTCGTTACATGTAAAACGGATGCAAATTGCAAATGCAATTTCCTGCAGCAGCTAAAATAATAAAAAGGTTTAAAATGCGTGACACACACATCATTTGCTCAAGTTGGTTTCGTTGTACACCCATTCAAAAAGTATAGTGATTTAATGTGAATTTTTTGCCTGCTGGTTTTTTTGACAGGATGGAGCCTCACCTTTATACAAAGCAGCTCAAAAAGGATTCTTAGACGTTGTAAGAATTCTGTTAAAGCGAAATCCCAAGCTCCATTTGCTGCCTGTAAGTATATTCTCATCTTCAATCCTGGTTGTCAAACTAAAATTCTCGCAATACCCCAAAAATAGCATGATATACAATATTTTTTTTGCAGAATGGAGAAACTCCACTCTACATAGCAGTATTAAATGGCCACCAAGATATTGCACGACTATTACTGAAAGCAGGTTCCAATCCATTCCAAAAATGTGTAAATGGAGAGACGCCATATGAAATCGCAGTGGCTCAAAATTGCCGCAAGCTTTGTGAGCTTATGCGTCCTTCAAACGTACAAAATGGATCGTGATTTATCAGTCATATATTGTTTCATTATCTAATAATGCCGTTCCTCCCATCCAAAATATGTCAGTGATAAAAGGTTGGGTATGGAATACCTGAAAAGTTATGTGACAAGTCAAAACTTACCATATAGTATCTTCCATGTGTACAAAAATAAATTGTGAGACATGGGTCTCTTCACAACCTGCAATTAGTCACAACGTAATAGTAATAATATATGCGACGGATGTATCCATTCTATGATGTGTGAACAATCGTATTAAATTTGAATGACGTTCATGCACCCATCCGTGACAACTTTTATAATTAAGGGTTAAAATATGCACTATATGAATTATGAATGGAATGAAGTAACTTTCATTTAAGAATTCAAAAGTTTATAGATTATTATATAGGTAAATGCCTTATAACCGCAATTACTAGACACATCCTGCTTGTTTTAGGATGATTAACGTCATGTTTTTATGATCGTGAAAGCAATTAAATACCAGTAACCAATCTCAGGAAAAAATAAAACAATATAATAAGCATTATATTCAGTATAACGTTTTTCAGTTTATTAAAGATCACTTTCATGCCACAAAGTGATAGCAATTCACCCAATGAAATCATAGAGTGACTTCACATATTCAGGAATGTCCAAAAATTTTCAATAATAAGGAATTCCGGGTACTCACACAATTGAAAATAATAATTAGTAATAACAGAGCAATTAAGCAGATACATTCAACAATGAAGAAGGGCCCAACTAGCTAACAATAAATAAAGCATGCCAGTTCAAGATCATCTTTAGTCTATGTTTTTAAATCATTAAAATTAATGTAATGCTGAAGAAGAAATTGGTTTAGCCAACGATTCTACTATAGACAGTGTGAATAGAATAGTCTAACCTTATTATTTATAAAGTACAATTAGCAGAGCTAGAGCATGGGAGCAACTCTTTAAATATTTTTGACAATAGCATTCAATTTATCAACAAGCTCGTCCCGCTTGCGGTTGAATTGGTTATCTTGGTCAGTGAATTGTTGACGATTCATTTTTCCTGCAACGAATTTTTCAACCGCTTGTCCATATGAAATGTAAACTTCCCAGCAGCCCCGGTCCAATTTTTGGAGTTCATTAATGCTGTAAAAAATTCTTTTTAGTTATTTTTTTCAAAGTCAGGAATATTACACAGCAACCAAGCATGCCAGTTTTAATGCCATGAGCCATGAATATGAAAATGTCTTACTTTTCAGCCATGTCAGGATTTTCATTACGACATTTTACATACAAATCATTAATTGCTTGAGTTTCAGTCTTATGATCTGCTGTAATGTTTTTTAATGTAGCTTGGAAACTAGACACATCTTTGGTTTTTTTCAATTTTTCCAAACTCGCATCATATGTCTCATAGACAACTGCCCGTTTTGCATGACGTTTAAAGACGGATTCAAGAATTCCTGAAGTGTTTGCACCAGCGGGTTTGCCTGCTTTTGCTGGGGCGATGGAAAAGTCCAAACGTACATAAATCAGAACCGTCACAAATAAAATGAGGAAAGCAGCAATCACCAAAAGTGGCTCTCTCAAAAGGTACATCTAGAGAGAAATTAAAATTTCAGCAAAAAATTAAAGTTCACGAAAGGATCATCGTGAGCATCGAAGTAGGATAACTAATGATCATTTCACTTTACCTTGGGGAAGTTGTAATCAATAGTAAATTCTTGAATATGATTCTCGACAAAGTTGCTTCCTTTCAAAGTGATAACAGGGCGTCCAATAACGTCCAAATAAGTATAATGGAGAGTTCTAGGAAGTTCAATCATTTCATACGGAGTTTTCAATTTGATATCGCTGCAACCTTCGGGCAGAATTATTTTAACGATAATGTCATCAACAACCATGGTGTCAAAAATGTGATCCAAAATCCGCATATTCAAGGAAAATTTGCTTCCTTCTGCCAACAAATATTCATAAGATGGAACATTGTAGCCGATGACATAACGAGTTTTCCATCCACCGAAAAGAGGAAATCTAGGGCGCAGAGTTAATTCTACAGAATCCAGTTTCACTTGCATATTAGATGTAGAAATATTTCCGATATCATCTCGATAGTATACATCTTTGGCAGCAGCTGGTAAAATTGTTTTAAAAGCTTTGATGGATGAAATTCCAGAATTGGGTTCTCGTTGATAATCGAACCGAGAGAATGATCCCTACAACAATGAATTATGAAAAAGACTGTGCCAGTTTGCAAATAGAAAAGCTTGCGCTAGAAATGGATTTTACCTTCAATTTGGCACCAGTATGAACGATTTCAATTTTTTCCTCAACTGCAATGTTTCCCCAATGTGAAACCTCAATAGTTCGCTCCAAACTTGTAATCGTCAAAAAAGGATTATTGTTTTCATAATGAACTTGACATTCGCTTATACTTAAAGGAGCGATGTTTTCATAAGGACCAAACGTGAGGACATTATCCGATTGTGAAGAAGGTTTCAGTTTAGTAAAACTTTCCACGTTCTTAGAAGCCAAAGAAACCTTGGTAGTCTGCTTTACAACCTTGTAAGGACTGTAAAGGTAATGATTTCCAATGAATTTGACGAATTGTTTATCCTTTTGGGTGACTTCTTCAGGGAAAGGATGCAAGTAATGAGTGACAACGACTTCAACTTCAATATCCATAGTTTTTCCTTTTGTTAAGTCCGTTGGCAATCGAATGGCATAAGTCAAAACATTAGGGTTCCCTTGAAGTGTAGTCTTAGAAACTTTGAGATCCACCGAGTCTTTTGAAGCACCGACATGTGACACATGCGGTGCCATGTCCGGCTCGATCGTGAAGAGAAAGGTTTTTGTTGGTGATGCATTTGTGTTCTCCAGTTTAATTTTATGGGTAATTTGGACCAATTGGGATGAGATGTCACAATGCCTGTCCACATTTAGGATTGTCAAGTCTTCCACACGTCCCTGCTGTCCATAAATGCAGGCCACGAGGACAAGCAACGTCAAGAGTCCTAATGATCGCCCCATGGTTATGATTGGGGAGACTGCTGTGAGTAGTTAAAGCAAGCCTTTCTGTATACAAAAAAAAATACACGGGGGATGAATGGGTTACATATAATTTAGTGCGCTGCGTGCTGTCAACAGCCTTCACGAAGATACAAGTATTCTGGTCCGGGTTCAGTATGTGGGGCAAAAAAAGGTGCGCTGAGCTTCTTTCCCAGTTAGGTTAGGTTTTCCAGCCACGAGCGTAGCATTTACACTCTGTAGTGAACTTTGAATTTTTTTCTTGCCCCACATACTGAACTCGGACCAGTATTCTTGCATTTAGTCTGGAAAAGTAAACGGGTCGGTTTCGTCGAGTATGACTGACAAAATTAAAGTCAATGTCAAGTACAAGGTAATATTGACGCTTACCGAAAAAGGTGAGGATTTGAGGATTCTATTCTAATTCGAAAGAAAATGTCCGAGTTTACGGCCGAGCTGTTTGACAGTCTCCAGAACTTGGGAGCACCAAAGGAAGAACAACTGTGACAAAAATCAACCAATTTCGCTTCAGCACGCAAGATCAGTAATTCAGTATTTGTATGTTTCTCCAGCCAACAAAAAATTGGTTAAAACTTCACCTATCAAAAATCTATTCAAATTTTACAAGCAATAAGTCAAATGAAAGCTCTTGATAAAAAAAGGATTATAAAAATTAAACCTTTTACTGAAGCAAACAGCAATTAAGGTATTAAGTAATACTGAAGCATACAATTTTATATTTTACAAAAAGGTATGCTGGACTAAAAAAATTGAAGATGACCCCCTCTAATATACACATTATTCTAAATGTCTTGGGTCTTGACAAGTAAAACATCTTTTTAAGGCGTCGCTTATATAATTATTTAATTTTTTGGCTTATAAAGGGCTTCCATTTGAAGTGTCGTTTGCTACAATCGATGAGGCGGAATATAACTGTACCTTTACAACTTCGTATTTAATTTACGCTTTAATTATTCGCATTATTGTATTTTACCGGCTATTTGAATATTTTAACTCATTTAAAAAAAATTATTTTTGTTGTTAATTGCGTTTGCTCTTTCCAACAAAAGTTTCAAGGAGCTGCGGTAAGGATCGCATTAGTGATTTAGCTGTACACGTCATTTTCACTATAAGCCGGTTTTGAATCTCGTAGAACATTTGCCATTGAATTTACTGTAGTTACTCGTGCTGGAAATATTGAAAGATTCAGCGCGCATTAATTAATTCGAAAAGTTATTGTGAGGAATTGAGGAAATAATAAAAAAGATTTGAGAAAAAGTTAATTTATTATTGATCATTGAAAGGGCGTGAAAAACATTGTCTAAGTAAACAGAAACCCCTATTTAACTCTTGGTGTGTAAGTGGCTATCCTAAATCAAGTCGTTTCGGGTCGTTTGCTAAAAACTAGGTTACAGAATCAAATGGCAGAAGTAAATTTATTAGAAGACGAGATTTCTGAAGACGATGATAATGACGAGGATTTCAATCCAGAAACAGTCAAAGGTAAGTTAAGTATCTTGTTACGGTGCATTATTTTATGAAGAGATATTTTTTACAGAAGATGTGCTTTGAGAAATTGATTTTGTCTTTTAGAACAAGAATTGTCAGACTCCAACTCGAGCGAACAAGACGAAGATGAAGAATCCTCATCGAAGAAGAGAAAATGTAAGACTAAAAAGAAAGGAAGCAAAAGACGCAAAGATGCCAATGGAGATTTAGCTTACAGTGATGACGAAGATTCTACTTCTGGGGATGATCAAGAAGGGAAAAAGGTATACACTGAAGAAGAGGAAAAGGCTCGAACGGATAAGCTTTGGTCAGGTAAGTAGGAAAGTTGTTTGAGAGACTTCGAATGTACATTTGAATTACAGAATATAAATCTGAGTTTTTTTGCAGAATTTTTAACTAGCGTTGAAACTGACAAGCTGAACAAAGGCAAGAAGGGTGGAAATATTCCTGAAAAAACCGTGACTAAAACATTTGAATTTGCGGGCCAAAAATTAACTGTCGAAGAAAAAGTAAACCAACCTATCAAAAGTATTTCCAAACTATCCACATCAAGCAAAAACAAAAAGTTGTCAGATAAAAGTACTGAAGAACAAAATGGTAATGATGTTGAGCCAGGATCCTCTAAAACTCCTAAAGTTGTTAATCGGCGCATTAGTTTTCTCAGTGGGGATCCGAATGAAATTGGTTTGGGAAACGGAAAAAAAGGTGGACTGGCGGCAGTACTTAATATCTTAAAATCTAAGAAACACACAACTAATTTAACCACACTAGAAAAGTCTAAATTAGATTGGGAGTCGTTCAAAAAACAACATCACTTGGAAGAAGATCTCCAAAATCATACGAGGAGTAAAGACACGTAAGTTAAACTTTTAAACATAATAAAACCTGTATCCTCTTCCTACAAACGAATATACTGGCAACATTTTATTTCATATTGTAGATTTGTGGATAAACAAGAATTTCTCCAGCGCACTGATTTTCGCCAATTCGAAATCGAAAAGAGCATGCGAACTAAAAGAAGAAGAAACCCTATGTAAAAGGTTTTCGGCTTTTAAGATAAGGTTAATTCCATATTATTCAATATACTTCACTTTGTTATTGAAATAGTAGTAAGTCTAAGTTTTTGCATTTAATCTTGACTTCCTTTGTTATTGCTCTCGTCGCCGTTTTAATTGACTAAAATGTAGATTAGATACAATCATCCCCACGGATGCCGAATAATTTGTATAAATAATGTAAATTTTTACTGTTATATGTTATGTTTTAATAGAAAAATATGATATAGATTTTCTCATAAAATATACATGGTGTGTGCAACTCTAAACCTGGGAAATCCAAACACAAGAACTTGTATAGCAAATAATTTTTTCTCCTCCCCACAAATGAACCCTAGCATCATATTTCGTTCCATTGCATGATACTGCTCCATTTCTGATCCTAAATCATTCCCTGTCATGGGTCACTTTTCCAGTTAATTATTTCCAAAGCTCTCAAAACCATACCGTGCCATAATTATTTTTTCGGCACTTTCTAGTTCATTAGCCATGGAGTCTTTAGCCAAACAAAATGAATGGCGACAATTCATTAGTTTCCTAATGAATAGTTCAATTACCAACAAAACCTTAACCCGAAATGAAAAATTCTCAGAAAAACTATCAACTTGAAAAAACCAACTCAAATAAATACGCTAACCAACATCAAAGCAAGCTGCATGTAATATGGAGGCTCATACCAACGTTTCAATTCATCCTGAACCTCTTTTTATACGTCATTTCATTCTCTAACTAACTTAAGACTTCAGTGTTATCTGATTAAACTTCATCTCTTCTTATACATGTTGGAATGCCATGCACAATTTTTTGTTCTAAGAGAACTCCTGCAGTGTCATAGACACATCTGATCAACTGATTGTTGCATTACTTGTCATCAGAAAAGCAATTCACTGAAGGGACATGATACTAACTATGAGCGATGGTTGGTGACCGTCCGTCCAAAATAAATATGTGGGTGAACACAATGAGTCACAATGAATTCTAGTCATTGTATATGGAGAATATGTTCCACGCACATTTTTGACATGTGCTTCATCTTGACCCTCATCGCCTCATCTAAAATATTTTTTTTACTGCTGTGTCCTTGTTCACTCTATACACTGCATAATAATGATAGAATTGCTAATACCAACTAATGTAAAGCACAAGTCTAGTCGTCGTATGCACTATTTATGCATTTTAGATTTCGGTTAAAACAATAAGTTATTCCCGTTTTCTTTAGTAGTTGGCTCCCACAGGATAAACAACAAGAGTTCACCCAATGAATGAAGCATTTGTCCTGTACATAAAAATGACCGCAAATACAGTCTAACGAAACGAGTCTATAACCCCTATTCACACTCACACAGAGGGTTAAAAATTCGTCCTTTTCACACAGAAGAAATCTTTTCTTGGAATGTATGGAAAACCCCCATAATAGTTTATGCATGGAGTTACAAAACCAAATGTCAGTATTCTTTTACATGTGTACGGTCGTGAGGCTAAAACAGTGCCCATGTCCATCCAGCTTCCTTATGTGTACGCTAGTTGTGCCAAGATGCCCCATACTGGGCTAACATCCTGTACCAGAAAACTACGGTCTGTCTGCACGGAACGTAATCTAAAAAAATCATTGTCATTTGGTCGTCTACAAGAAAAATGTTCGCACGAGGAAGAAATCGATACCATTAATGTCGATTCACAAATCAAGATTTTCATAGCCAAGACCTAACTTAATATGTGGCCAATGAAAATATATGATGAATTGTGTCATCAATCAGTGTACCTAAAAATCATCGGATTGACAAATCTGCCTAATGTAGGTTTATTTTTGCTTAAAAATAAATTTCCCACTTCTCCTAGTCATCAAAAAGTAAGTTTAGTTGTGGTCAAATCGGGTATAAACGAGTTATTTCAAGTTTAGCATGGATTGGTTCATGATTTTGTTGATGCATATGTTGATAATTCATTGCACTTTTCATTTCATAGTTTAACGTCTGATTGAACAGTTAGCAGACAGTTCAGTGTCCGTGAGTTTTGTTTAATCAGCATTCCTCTGATTGATCCCGAAATTATAGTTCAAGTAATGAAATATTGTGGTTTTGTTTACGGGTACGTTGGCGCCTTTTAGTATTTATTTTTGGCAAATATATAATCATTCAAACATCAAATAGACAGCGTTTTTTTATCCAGTCTAGCATTCCCAAATCGCAGGTATGCTTAATGCAGACAGTAGGAAAGTAGGAACACATATTGAACACTACAGTAATGCTCACAGGCGTTTTCCTGTAAAATGAAACTAATCTCTAGTATTGGTTCATAGTTCACAATACTGATCGAGAGTGCGCTGGCATTAGGTTATGGCACTTCTAAAATATAAATATTCCTTTTAATCTTGTTTTCATGAAAAACTCTTTGAACGGTTTTCTGCTTTTCATACAATGTTAGTTACTTTTCAACATAGTGCATGAATATTTATTACGGAAATGTTCTTTGGTTCTTTCTGTAGCTTACTAAAAGCTTAGTCACTAACTAACTAACATATATTGACACTGACATTAACTAGCTAGCCGTGCCTGAATAACTTAACTACAGAAATTCGCACCCACGAATATTACTCGAGGTTAAACACACATACAAATCTATCTTACGATGATTTAGTTTAAAAGAATGTTGCATTCATTCACAAAATGATTCATCAGAAGGTGCCAGACCCATATTGATATCAACCTGTCTTGAAAAACATGCCAACATTTTCATTCAAAAACTGTTTTACATTGTGCATAGTGTGTAGTGTTACATCAAATCGTTTAAATATGTTTGAATTATTCAGACACTGCGTATTTAGTATTTTCTGATAAACATTAAGAAACAGGTTGAAATTCTTTTTTTGAGTTCATGCTTGAGGAACAAATAGTAATCTGTGAAGCCGAATCTTGTCTCTACTTACTTTTTTCTTAAACCCTTTTAAGTAGCCCTTCATTTGTAAAAGAATGGATGCATTTGTCAAATCTTAAGTCGTTGACTTGCATCTTCAAATTGACATGAGTGCATTTGTATTGTAGCATACTTATGTGTAAGACCTAACTAACTGCTATGTTGTTTCATAGCTCACAATGAAACCTATTGTAAAAAAACAAAACATAAGCGGCACATATCACACGGACACAATATGTGACTGCAAAAGTATAACTGACAAAGCAGCATTTCCTATATATGCCAGGCGTACGTAGATTCAGAAATTATAGCCTCACTGATATTTTCCAGGCATTCTTATTTTGCGCATACATTTTCATGTCACTTGAATCTATGTTCATTCAAAAAATTATTCTATTTCGGCTTTAACGGCCAAATCCAAACCATCCAAATAACAATATCAATAATTGCTATTAAAAACCATTCTAACAAATAGAATCCTCCAATACTGTAACTTAACTACCTAACTATAGTATGCTAGTTAACCTGTGTAGCGAGTTATTATGGGAGCCTAGAACCTTCAACCTACGTCATAAGATTATCACCTTGTCGTATTCTTAAGAAAGATTATTACCATTTGTTGGACAGTAAAAAGAAAACTAGCCTACTCGGTAGCTAGCAAGCTGATTCATCGTCTTCACGTCATCATCAAATATGTACTATGTGAGAGTGAGTACAAAAAGCAGTCTACTCATTCCCATACAGTTTGTGCTGTGGAATTAATATTTACCATTTACTAACTAACTAACTAAAAATCGTCATCATATGTTGTTATGTTCCTTCTCCCACAGCATTCACGATGGGACCCATGCTTTGAGTCAGTCAGTTGAACTCAGTCCACAGAGCTGAGCAGTCGTATTCGTATTGGCATTCCAGGATTCATCTTTGTGTGCATTGTAGGCTGCCACTATAGCTATAGTGTTAACAGAAATAGTTCCAACTGTTTTTATTATCAGTGAATGCGACTTGACTTTGTGTGTGTTCTTGTGGAAAAAAATTGTTTGAAAAGTGATAAAATATGTGGGCTAAAGGAGTTCTGGCACGGGCTCTGTATTCCAACACCCCAGATGCGAGGGATGAGCTTAGTTTCCAAAAAGGGGATATTCTCACTGTACTGGAGTATGACTTCCAGGGACTGAAGGGATGGTGGCTTTGTGCTTTACGAGGCGAAAGGGTAAGCTTTTTCATTGATTTAGTGACGATGTAGAATTGAGTCAGTGTGTTGTTCTATTGTTAAGACAGAGCAAGGAGCAAAATATTGTGAAATAATTATGAAGAGTATATGTATAGGAAACAAATCTATGCTAAAATTCTATTTAAAATGTTAAAAATGCAAGTAGGCTAGAATGGAATGCATTTGCTAATAGCTTAACTTGCATTTTTTTACTTCTTTCGAATTCAGATCAACAATTTTTTGTCCATTTATGTAATACTATGCATTGGAATGCGACATTTCTAAACAGCTAGCTACTACTGACTAAATTATATGTTTTCAAGTAAGTATATAGTATTGTGCGGTGACTGAACTATATCTGTTTTTGATATGACCCTTAAGTTTGTAATGCACTATTTCCATACGAGTCTTTCTTTAGCTGTCATCATAGAAAAAAGATGATTATGCATGTGAAAGAATGAGAGCGTGCTTTTTGGTCAATCTGACTTGACTAGTAAGATTGAGTTGGGCTGTGTCAACTCACGTTTGCGTCATAAGTTATAAGGTTACTTGCTTTACCTTAAATGAATCGGGCTGATCTGAGTAGTATAAGTATAATGCATATGAAGATATTTACTAGGTCAATATTATGAATTGAAAATGAGGACAATTTTTCATACTTTGTTTGATTTGTAACTAACTAACGGTTCACAAACAAGGAATTGGCGGCCCATATATTCCATGTGACTGGATGTGACATTCTTGAGTATACTGAAAGGATTTTGTATTTGCTTAATGGCTGTAAATATAAGTTTACATGTGAAAGAAAAAATGCATTAGGACGATGGACCAATGTTTTGGTTTCAATGTTTGCGTTCCGAAAATGACGAGACATTAGTTTTAGGACGTAAGGTGCATTTGTAACAGATACACAGAAAATATTGGGTAACTTTAAAAGCTATTCCTTGCTTGGCATGGATATTTAGTTTTCCAGGCAAACAAAGAAACCGCCTCAGTGTTTTAACGAGGAGTTAAATTATGAAACACAGACACATGGGGTGCATTGATTTACATATAGATTTTAAAAGAGAATCTTCTACAGACCTTTCGTTAGAATATACACAACTTGTGCATCCGTTTTAAAAAACAACACTGCTTTCTCTCTAGGGCATTGTTAAACTCGCAGGCATTTTTCACTATATATGGAAACCGTCTGTACCAAGCTAAAAAAAGTTTCGTTAATTTAAAGCACTGCTGTTTTTACAACTCATTGCCCTAAAAATTTTAATTCTCATTGCCATACATGGTGCTAACTAACGATAATCGTAAAAATCTGCAGTCAGCCCATGCATGCACCAAAAATTAAACATTAAAATTCCAAGCTAGGCGCTGTATTAAATTGTCACATATGTTCTTCACGACTGGAATCGGGCCATAACAAATTACAAAAGAAAAGGTACATAAAAACTCATACAGCTCAAATGAATGGATTGTATACACATTCTTTGTGTGGCCATTTAACAGGGACTAACTAACTAGCTATACAGCAGTGTGAAAAACCTCCAGTGAGCCAATTAATTCAAGACGTGCATTTATTTATGCATTTCTTTTTCTCCAGTTTAACTAATAGTAAGCTACCGAACAAATTGAAATGGCTTTTATCAAATGCACAGTAGTATGTTCTTATTATGAGGTTTGTATTCACAAGGGGAGCTGGATAAATGTTAATTTAGCAATTTTCCTTACCAACTAACTAACCATGCTTGTGCACTGTACATCCTATTCATAATGCTCAGAAAATTGAAAACCCAGACCCTATTATTATTATTATTTCAGGACTGAGAGATGATGCCTCTATTAAACTATAGCAGCAGCTTGCTGTGTGTGTATGCGATGATAAATGTATGGAAGAAAAAAATTTAAAGTGTAGCCAACTCTATAGTTTATT
>Ga0210040_10004569_pt1 | contig 18016 bp, 14 predicted proteins | sample CryGeyCG12114_NA_FD_185462 | JGI IMG/M metagenome (GOLD analysis project Ga0210040, IMG submission 185462) | Groundwater microbial communities from aquifer - Crystal Geyser CG19_WC_8/21/14_NA (SPAdes) (version 2) | ecosystem: Environmental > Aquatic > Deep subsurface > Groundwater | place: USA... | reverse complement strand
CCATGACGTTCTCCTCGATGTCCTGCCCGCCGCCGGCGAGCCTGGGTGCGGGGACCGGTTGGGCCCTCACCCCTGGTAGGTGCGGTGGGGCGGACGCTGTGACAACCAGATGGCGACGTTCTTGTCCGCGTCGATCCGCGGCGGGCGTGCAGGGGTCCCGGTGGACCTGCCGGTGCTCGTCCGCCGGAACGGGCAAGGTGCGGAGTGCTCGAGGGTGCTTCCCAGGCGATCACCCTCATTCAGCTGGTCGATCCAGGAAGTGGGCAAGGGGTGCGACCCCACGGGCAAGGGTCCTTCGGACGCCGGTGGACGCGCTGCTCCCCACTGGACGTCGGCACCGCGGAGACCTCGGCCGGCCACGTCGTGCGTGGTGATCTCCGGCGAGACGGTCCTGCCGGTGTGCAGGCCCGTAGCCGGGGGACGCGGCGCACGAGCTCGTCATCGAGGTCGGCGCGGTCCATCGTGATCAGCTGGCTGACCGGTCTGACGTCGTCGGCGGCTGTCACACAGCGCCCGCGGCCGGTGTGCACGGCGCCTGCCCGTCCTCCATGCAAACCCCGTCCAGCTTGCCCGCCAGCCGATATCCGAGGTGATATACCGTCGGGCGCATGGACGCCGCGACACTTCTGCGGTCCGCCCGGACCCGTGCCGGCCTGACCCAGCGCGCCCTGGCCGAGGCCGCCGGCACGTCGCAGTCCGCCGTCGCCGCGATCGAGTCCGGACGCAAGCAGCCGACGGTCGCCACCCTGGACCGGCTGCTGCGGGCCGCCGGAACGGAGCTCGTGCCGGCATCACCCGAGCACGCAGCACTGCTGCGTCGCTCCCGACGACTCGAGGACGTGCTCGGTCTGGCTGAGGCGCTGCCCTTCCGGCGCGGCGGCGGGCTCCGCTACCCCCGGGTGCCGTCGTGACGACGCTGGTCGAGAAGGTCCTCGCCCTGTCCGTGGCCCTGACAGCAGCCGGCGTGAACCACGCCTTCGGCGGAGCGATCGCCCTGGCGTACTGCACAGAGGACCCTCGCGGCACCCGGCACGTCGACGTGAACGCCTTCGTCCCTGCCTCCGATCCCCGGCCGCTGCTGGCGGCGCTGCCACCAGGCGTCACGGTGCCGCCGGACACCGCGGACATCATTCGTGGGGAGGGACAGGTCCGGCTGTGGTGGGACGACACACCGGTCGACCTCTTCCTCGACTACGCGCCGCTGCACGCACAGGCGGCCCGCGGCAGCCGCGACGTGCCGTTCGCCGGCCGGCAGATCCGGGTGCTGGGACCGGTCGAGCTGGTGCTGTTCAAGGCGCTGTTCGACCGGCCCAAGGACTGGGTCGACATCGCCACGGTCGTCGATGCGGGCGCGGTGGATCGTGACGACGTGCGGGACGGGCTGGTCGCGCTGGCCGGGACCGACGATCCGCGGGTCGATCGCTGGGACGCGTTGACGAGCTGACCGTTCGAGCTCGCAGGGCCGGGGCAGGCGACGACGGTCGTACGCCGCCCCGTCCGCCAGACCGGCTCGGCCGGACCTCGTCATCCACCGTCGGGCTCCGCGTCGCCGTCCAGCAAGGGCTCGTCATACGCCCGGCTGGAGGTCCGGTGCGGCGAGGCGAGCGGTGCCGGTCACCGCCCTCGACCGCCGCCACGAGCTTGCCGCGGCGTGGGCCCATCGACACGGCCGGCCGCAGATACCGGCAACCGCCGCGGTCGGCACGTCCTCCGCAGCGCCTGAGACCATCGGTCCCCCGGGGGAACGAGGTCCGCCTTGCACCTGACCACCCACCAGATCGACCGCGCCGTCGGTGTCCTCGTCGGACAGGCGGCCGGCGACGCGCTCGGCGTGCCGTACGAGTTCGGGGTCCGCGCGCTCACCGGAGAGCCGCAGCTGCTCGGCGGCGGGCTCGGCGGCATCGCGCCGGGCCAGTGGAGCGACGACACCGAGATGGCGGTCTGCATCGCCGAGGTCGCCGCCACCGGCGCAGACCTGCGCACCGACGACGCGCAGCAGCGCATCGCACAGCACTTCCTCCGGTGGTACTCCGACGGGCCGCCCGACATCGGCGCACAGACCCGGGCGGTGCTCGCCGAGGCGCTGCAGAACAGCGGTCCCGCAGCGATGACGATGCGCTCCGTCAGCGCGGACCTGCACGCCCGCACCGGCCGCACGGCCGGCAACGGCTCGCTCATGCGCACCGGTCCGGTGGCGCTCGCCCACCTCGACGACGCCGACGCGATGGTCGAGGCGGCCCAGCTGACGAGCGCCCTGACGCACGCCGACCCGGTCGCCGGCGACGCCTGCGCGCTGTGGTGCTGCGCGATCGCGCACGCCGTCCGCACCGGCGAGCTGGACGTCCGCGTCGGCCTGCCCCACGTCGACGCGGTCTCCTGGGCACCGCTGCTCGACGAAGCCGAGACCGTGGCGCCCGAGCACTACGCCGCGAGCAACGGCTGGGTCGTGGCGGCGCTGCTCGGCGCCTGGTCCGCGATCAGCCGGACGGCCGGGCTCGTCCCCGGACTGCACGCAGCGGTCGCCGGCGGCGGTGACACCGACACCGTCGCCGCCATCGCCGGTCAGCTGCTGGGCGCGGCGCACGGCGCCAGCGCCGTCCCGGCCACCTACCGCCGCCGGCTGCACGGCTGGCCCGGCATGCGCGTGCGTGACCTGCACCGGCTCGCGTTCCTGGCCGCGCACGGCGGACGCACCGGCCCGGAGGGCTGGCCGGGCACCGCGAGCATCCCGTCGTACCGCTGGGCGGAAAGCACCGTCACCCAGCACCCGGACGACCATGGCGTCCTGCTCGGAGCCGTCGGGGCGGTACGACCCGGCGTCGCCGACGCGATCGTCAGCCTGTGCCGCATGGGCACCGACCCGGCTCCGCTGGCCGGCGTCGCACCGGAGGACCACGTCGAGTCCTGGCTCATCGACAAGGACGGTGCGAACCTCGACCTCGCCGGTCAGCTCGTCGACGCAGCCTCCGCTGTCCGCGAGCTGCGCGCCCAGGGCAAGACGGTGCTGCTGCACTGCGTCCACGCCCACTCGCGGACGCCGACCGTCGCCGCGGTCTACGGCGCGATGGTCACCGGCACGAGCCCGAAGGCGGCGCTCGACCGCGTGCTCGCGGTCCTGCCCGCGTCGTTCCCGCGGCCATCGTTCGTGGAGGTGCTCGAGCGCCTGGTCATCGCGCCCTGAGACCCCGCTGGCAACGTCGACGGACCTGCCGCACGTCCTCCCCAGCGTCGAGCTCCCACCATGCACGGTCTGCGGTCAACACAGGCGCTGCCAGCCGGCGCCCCAGCGCGAGTCGACAGCGGTCGCCGAGGCCGAGCAGCCGAGCCTGGTCGGGGTGCGACGACGTCGGCTTGGGACGCAGGGGCCGTCCGCCAGCTGTCGCCGACACCGGCGCTGTCCTGGGTGCTACTGCCTGACCGTGGCGACACCGAGCCGCCACGAGCCGGCGGCCCGCCGTCGCGGCTCCATCGGCGGGCGGTCGCCGCGGTCGTTCCCCACTCAGACCACCGATGCAGCGAGTCGGCAAGAGGCGTCGACCCACCGGCAAGGGTCCTCCGGACGTTGGTGGACGCGCTGCTCCCCGAACGACCAGGGCCGACGGGCCCGCTCCTCAGCCGTGGTGCGGCGCGCTGGCATGATCGCGCCGTGATGCCGCCTGCCGCCTCCACCGGCCGTGAGGCAGGAGCCGCGGGACCGACGCACACGGGCGTGGCGATCGCCGACGTGCTCGGCCGCGTCGGTGCTGGGCTGCTGCGGCCCGTGACGACCTCGGTCGCGCTGCTGGGGCGCCGGGTGAGCGGGGTCTGCATCCACGACGGCGCCACGACCGACGCGCTGCCCGGTGACCTGTTGCTGGCCGTCGGGATCGAGGCGACCCCGACCGCCGTGGCCGAGCTCGTCGAGCGGGCCGCCGCCCTCGGCCTGCCCGGCATCGTGCTGCGGACCGGCCGTCCACTGGATCCCACGATGGCGGCGCACGCGGAGACGCGCGGTGTGGCGCTGCTCGTTGCCGCCGCGACCCCGTGGGCCCACTTGGCGGCGCTGCTGCGCGCGGCCGTGGTCAGCGGATCTCCCGGGTCCGCCGACCAGCCCGACAGGGCTGTCCTCGGGGACCTGTTCGCGTTCGCAGCCGACGTGGCCCGGCGTGTGGGCGGCGCCGTGACGATCGAGGACCCCGGCTACCGGGTGCTCGCGTACTCGAGCATCCGCGCGGAGGTCGACGAACCACGCAAGCAGACGATCCTGGGCCGAGCGGTACCGGGCCCCTTCGTGGCGCTGCTCGAGGAAGGGGGCGTCTTCCACGCGCTGCGCTCGACCGACCGGGTGGTCGCCACCGCACCGGTCCGCGACCTCGGCCTGGGACCCCGGTGGGCGATCGGCATCCGGGCCGCGGGGGAGTTCCTCGGCTCCCTCTGGGTCGCCGAGTCGGGCGGTCCGTTGCGGGAGGAGTACGAGGACGTGCTGCAGGAAGCGGCTCGCACCGCGGCGCTGCACCTGCTGTACCACCGTCTGGAGCTGCAGGCCGACCAGACCCGGACCCAGGACGTCGCACGGGAGCTCCTCGCCGGCGGCAGCCCGGCGGACCTGCTCGCGACCAGCGCGGGCCTGCGCCTGGAGGACCACCACTGGGTGATGGCCCTGGAGTCCCAGCAGGCCCTGCCGCAACGCGCTCGGCTCGCCCGTGCGGTGAGCACCTACTGGGCCACGCTCGGCCGCCGGCGACTGGTCGTCGAGGAGGGGCCGCGCGTCTACACCGTCGTCCCCACCGGCACGACGGGCGACGCCGACGCGGGATCGGCGCTGCGCGTGGCCGCCGACGCAGCCCGCTACGCCTCCCGGGCCACCGGGCTCGAGGTGCTCGGGTCGGTGGGCTCGACGGCCGCTGCGCCGCGCGACATCGCTGCGTCGCGCCGCCGCGCCGACAGCGCACTGCGGGTGCTGCGGCACGGCATGGTCGAGCAGACCGTCGTCGCGTACACCGACGTCCGGAGCCAGGTGACGCTGCTGGACCTCGTGGACGTCATCCGCGAGCGCGCGGAGCTGTGCGAGGGCAAGGTCCAGGCGCTGGTGGAGGCCGACCGCGGCGGCGTCCTCGTCCCGACCCTCGCGGCCTACCTCGACTGCTTCGGGGACGTCCGGGCGGCCGCCCAACGCCTGGGGGTCCACCCGAACACCTTCCGGTACCGCCTGCGCCGGCTCCAGGAACAGGTCGGCCTCGAGCTGTCCGACCCCGCCGAGCGGATCGTCGCTGCCCTCCAGCTGCGGGCGCTGCCACCCGGCTGACCGGGCCGACGTCACCGAGCGGTCAGCTCCTCCCTGCTGGTGGTGAGCTCGTCGAGCACGTCCGTCCGGGGCGTCACCCCCAGGCCAGGACCCTGCGGCACGGCGAGCTGCCCGTCCTCGAGGACGAACGGCTCGGTGATGTCCTCGACGTAGAAGCGAGCCGAGCCGGACGTGTCACCGGGCAGGGTGAAGCCGGGCAGCGACGCCAACGCCACGTTGGCCGCCCGGCCGAGGCCGGTCTCGAGCATGCCGCCGCACCACACGGGGACGCCGAGCGCCGAGCACACGTCGTGCACCCGGGCCGCCTCGAGGTAGCCGCCGACGCGGCCGGCCTTGATGTTCACGACGCTGCACGCACCCCGCCGGATGGCGTCGGCTGCCGACGCTGCCGACACCACCGACTCGTCCAGGCACACCGGCGTGCGGATCGTCTCGCTGAGCACGCGGTGGGACTCGAGGTCCTCCTCGGCGAAGGGCTGCTCGATGAGCAGCAGGTCGAACTCGTCGAACCGGGCCAGCCGGCGCAGGTCCGTGGTCGTGTACGCGGTGTTCGCGTCCACCTGCAGCAGCAGGTCGTCGCCGAACTCCGCCCGGACGGCGGCCACGGGCTCGATGTCCCAGCCGGGCTCGACCTTGAGCTTGATCCGCAGGTACCCCTCCTCCACGTAGCCGCGGACCTCGTCGAGCAGCTCCGGGACGGAGGGTGCGATGCCGACCGAGACGCCGCAGTCCACCCGGTCGCGGACGCCGCCGAGGTAGGTCGCCAGCGACATCGAGGCCGCCCGCAGCTCGGCGTCGAGCAGCGCGGTCTCCAGGGCCGCCTTGGCCATGCGGTGGCCCATGACCGCCGACACCCGGTCGGCCAGCCGCCGGGCCGAGGCCAACGGCGCGGCCAGCGCCTGGGGCGCCAGGTAGTCCCTGAGCACCTGCTGGGCACCCTCGACGTACTCGCTGCTGTACACGGGATCGGCCAGGGCGACGCACTCCCCCCAGCCCTCCCCCACGTCGGTCACCACGCGGACCAGGAGGATGTCGCGCCGGGTCTGCGTGCCGAACGACGTCCGGAAGGGGCGCCGCAACGGCATCGCGATGCGGCGCAGTTCCACGAGCTCGATCTTCACGTCGGGTCCTCCAGGGACTGGTCTCGGGCGAGGGCACGGATGAGGCCGGCGACCAGGACGGCGCGCTCGGGCAGGGCGGCGACCGAAGCCCGCTCTCCCCGAGCGTGCGCGCCGCGTCCCACCGCCCCGAGCCCGTCCAGGGTGGGGACGCCGATCCCGGCGGTGAAGTTGCCGTCGGAGGCGCCGCCCACCGCCTGTCCGTCCGGCAGCGGGATCCCGAGCGCCTCGGCGCAGCGGACGGCATGGGCCATGACCGCCGCGGAGGCGTGGGACTCCAGCGGCGGCCGGTTCACGCCGCCGAGCAGCTCCAGCGTCGCGCCGGCGAGGGTGGGGACGAGCGCGCGGAGCCCGGCGTCGACGCGGTCCTGCTCCCGCGCCGTCCAAGCGCGGACGTCGACGGCCACCTCGGCCTCGGCGGGAACCGTGTTCGTCGTCGTCCCGGCACGGGCCACGGTCGGGGTGACCGTCGTACCCACCTCGGACGCGTCCAGGGAGCCGATGGCCGCCACCTGCGCCACCAGCTCGACGAGCGCGTTGACGCCGGCCTCCGGTTCGAGGCCGGCGTGGCTGGCCCGGCCGTGCACCAGCAACCGGTACATGGAGACGCCCTTGCGGGCGGTCTTGGGCGCCCCCTCGACGCCCGGTTCGAGCACGAGCACCGCCCGGGCCCGGGTCGCCTCCTGCTCGATGAGGCTGCGCGAGGTGGGCGAGCCGATCTCCTCGTCGCTGGTCACCAGCAGGTCCACGCCGGCGACGCCCGCCAGCCGGGCTGCGTGCAGCCCCTGGACCAGGCCGGCCTTCATGTCGAACACCCCCGGGCCGGTGGCCCAGTCCCCGTCGACGGAGAACGGCCAGTCTGCCGTCGTCCCGGCCGGCCACACCGTGTCCAGGTGCGCCAGCAGCAGGACCGGGCGCCGGGCGCCGGAGCGGAGCAGCAGGTGGGGGCGGTCCTCGACGTCGAGCCGGCGCGGTCGCTCGCCGAGGACGTCGTGCACCAGGTCGCCGACGAGGTCCGCGCACCGTGCGGTGAGGGCGAGCTCGTCGCTCGGCGACTCGGTCATGACCAGGCGCTCGACCTGCTCGAGCATGACCGAGCCGTCCGGTCGGGCGAGCACGTCGGGTACGAGCTCAGCCACGGGCCCACTGCCCGCCGTCGGACTCGGCGGGCCGGAACACGTAGCCCTCACCCGAGGACGCCCACCCGGGACGCAGACCGGCGTCCCAGTGGCGGGCCAGCTGGACTCGGACCTGCTCGCGCCACCGGCGGGCCGCCGGAGGGTCCTCGCGGCGCAGCGTGTCGTAGTCCTCGGGCAGTGCGACCAGGCCCTCGGAGCCGTGCACGGCGGCTGGTGTCCCCAGCAGGGCAGCAGCGACGTCGTCGGACCCGAGCAGCCAGCTGACCTCGAAGCGGTCGCTGTGGTCACCGGCGTTCACGATGTCGTCCATCTCGCCGTAGAAGTCCGGCCGGTAGTCGACGACGCGGGCCCCCAGCTTGACGAGGTTGAAGGACGCGTTGCGCCGGACCATGGGGTCGAACGTCCAGCGGATCTCCGCGATGCCCTGCTCCAGGCAGACCGCGCGCTGCCACAGCTTCAAGGCGTAGCCCACCCCCCTGGCCCGGGCGCCGGCGCGGACGGCCACCATGTGCGAGTGGAGGTGCACCCCGCCGTCCCAGCCGAGGAACCCCACGCAGGCGCCCACCGGCTCGTCACCGCGGACGGCCGCCGCGACGGTGCCCCCGGCGTGCGCCATCGCCATGAGCAGGTTGGCCTGCAGCCGCTGAGCCGGACCCCAGACGGTGCCCACGATCTCCTGGACCGCCTGCACGGTGCCCAGCGTTGCGGGGCGGATCTCGACGCCCGCCGCCTGGGCGGCCGCCTCCGCCTCTCGCCGGGCTGCGTCCACCACCGACCCGGCCAGCCCCGCCGCCGAGCCGTTCACGACCCGGCCGGCGTCAGCCGCGAGCCGTGGCGCTCGCCGACGTAGGCGCCTGCGTCGACGGCCAGCCGGCCACCGACGAAGACGTCGAGGATGCCGCGGGCAGGGCGGACCGGGTCGGCGTAGTCGGCCTCGTCGTGGACCAGGGCGGGATCGAGCACCAGGAGGTCCGCGACCGCGCCGGGGCGGACCTCTCCGCGTCCGCGCAGGCCGAACCGCTGCGCGGGCAGGGAGGTCATCTTGCGGATCGCCTCCTCCAGGGACAGCACCCCGGTCTCCCTGACGTACCGGCTGAGCACCCGCGGGAAGGTGCCCCACATGCGGGGGTGCGGCTTGCCGCCGCCGCCCGGGGGAAGCCCGTCGGAGCCCACCATCGTCAGCGGGTGGCGGAGGGCCTCGACCAGGTCCTCCTCCTGCATCGAGAATATGATCATGCTGGCCTCGAGCTCCTCGGCGGACAGCACGTCGACCAGCGCCTGGAGGGGCTCCACCCCGGTGTCGTCCGCGATCTGCTCGAGGCTCTTGCCGTCGTGGGTGTGGCTGCGCGTGGAGGCCACGACGATCCCGCCCCATCCGCAGCCGGCGACGTGGTTCTCCCACGTGCCGTCGTCGGACTCGATGTCGCGACGCAGCCGGTCCAGGCTGGCAGGCTCGCGCAACCGGCGCAGCACCGAGGGGTTGCCGCCCTCCTGGAACCAGGGCGGCAGCGTGGCGGTGAGCATCGTGCTGCCTGCGAGGTACGGATAGACGTCATGGGTGACGTCGACGCCACGCTCACGCGCGGCGTCGAGCAGCGCGAGCGCCTCGCCCATGCGGCCCCACACCGGGCGGCCGGCCGCCTTGAGGTGGGAGATCTGCACCGGCCGGCCGGCGGCCTCGCCGATGCGGATCGCCTCGGCGATGCTGTCCATCACCATGCGCCCCTCGCCACGCATGTGGGTGACGTACGGCAGGCCGGCCGGCATGACCTCGGCCAGTGCCTGGATCTCCACGTCCCGGGCGAACAGCCCCGGCGGGTAGATCAGCCCGGTGGACAGGCCGAACGCCCCGGCCTCGAACGCCGCCTGCGTCGCCGTGCGCATCGCCGCCAGCTGCTCCGCGTCCGGTGCCCCGTCGGCCATGCCCATCGCCGCCACCCGCAGGGAGTGGTGCCCGACCAGGGGTGCGTAGTTGGTGACGTATCCCGCGGCGTCGGTCGCGGAGAAGAGCTCCGGCAGCGTGCTCCAGTCGGCCTGCAGCGGCGGGAAGATCCGCCCCATCAGCCCGCGGAGTGCATCGCGGTGGGCGTCGGCGATCGGCGCCAGGCTGAACCCGCAGTTGCCGACGACCTCGGTGGTCACGCCCTGCGTGATCTTCGACTGGTCGTCCTCGGCCAGCAGCGGCGCGTTGTCGGCGTGCGAGTGCACGTCGATGAAGCCCGGGCAGACCACGGCACCGCCGAGCTCGCGCACCTGCGCTGCGTCCTCGCTCAGCCGCCCCGGGACCTCCACCGCGGCGATGACACCGTCCTCCAGCAGGACGTCGGCCGGGGTGGCGGGGCGGCCAGTGCCGTCGACGACCAGGCCCCCGCGCAGCAGCAACCGCTCGCTCATCTGGACGCCACCCGGGCCTCGTAGGCGGTCGGGACGACCGGCGCCGGCCCGGCGTCGGCCGGCCACCAGTGCTCGACCAGCGCGCGCCCGACGAGACCGTTGAGGACGACGCCCTCCGCCTCGGGCAGGAAGGAGAGGTCGGACGCCTCGTGGTTGGCCACGGCGTACACGAACCCGCCGCCGGCGCCGTACCGGACGATCCCGGCGTCCACGCGGGTGCCGGTGAAGAAGCCCGTCTTGCTGGCCACCGACAGCGGCGGCACGAGACCCAGCTCGCGGGCGTAGGGGTTCGCCAGCGTGTACCGCATGGCCTGGTCGAGGTACTGCTGCGTCGCCATGATCTCCTCGGCCGTGGCGCTCACCGCCGTCCCGAACGCCTGCCGGGTGGCGATGAGCCGGCCGAGCTCGCAGAGGTCACGCACGGTGGCTTCGCCCAGCCGGCGCACGTCGTCCCCGATGAGCTCGAAGTCGACGGCGTTGTGCAGCCGGATGCTGTCCAGTCCCAGCTCGCTCATCGCCTGGTTGACCGGCTCCGTCCCGCCGACCAGGTCGAGCACCATGTTGGTCGCGGTGTTGTCGCTGACCGCGATCATGAGGGTCGCGACGTCCCGGACGGTGGGCTGCAGCCCGCCGTCGAAGAGCTTGAGGACACCCGAGCCGCCGACGTGCTCCGAGGCCCGGAGTGCGATGCGGTCCGACAGGTCGGCCGCGCCGGCGTCGACCGCCCGCAGCAGGGCGATCAGGACGGGTACCTTGATCACGCTCGCGGTGGGCAGCAGCACGTCGGGCTGCCACTCGATCCGCTCCCCGGTGGTGAGGTCCACCGCCGAGACCGCCAGTCGGCCGGTGAAGCCCCCGGCGAGGTCGGCGATGCGTGCGACGACGTCGTCGACGCTCGTCACAGACCCGCCACCTTGCGCACGTACGCCAGCACGCCGCTCTCGTCGAGGAACTCGTTGTCCTCGACGAGCGGGGGCAGCTTGGAGACCTCGGCGCTGCCCGCCGCGTGGTACTCGTCCACCGTGTCCTTGTCCAGGACGATCTGGGGCAGCGGCGTCACGTCGGCCGGCGGCTCGGCGCCCTCAGCGACGGCCTTGGCCATCGCGGCGGCGTAGGCACCCCACCAGGCCACGAAGATGTCCCCCTCCGCGACCCATCGCGGGTCCTCGCGCAGTGCGGTGATGCCGGTCTCGTCCCCGCCGAGACCACCGATGAGCAGGACGTCGTCGCCGCCGCGGCCGGCCTCCTCGAGGGCCCGCAGCGCTCCGGCGGTGGAGTCGTTGTTCACCGTGTACAGCACGATGTGGTTGTCGGCCGGGATGCTCGGCAGCAGGTTGCTGACCGCCTCGAACGACGGCTGCAGCGTCGAAGCTCCGTCGAACTGGACGGCGTTGGCGCCGATCTTCGTGGTCGTGGGCGTGATGCTCGTCGGATCGACCTCGTCCATGCCCAGGAGCGGGGCGATGGTCGTGTAGAAGTACCGGACGCAGTCGTTGACCTGCTCACCCGCGGCGGCGTTCTGCCCGATGATCACGGTGGTGTTCGACGCGTCCCAGCCGCGCTCGGCAGCGATCCCGCCGACGATCTCGGCGGTCTGCTCCCCGAGAGCCCGGTTGTCGATGTTGAGGAAGTCGCACGCCTCGGTGTCGAGGTTGACCGAGACGCAGGGGATGTCGCTGTCGCCGAGGATCTGCGAGATGCCCTGTGACGCGGCCGAGACGGGGTACATGACGATCGCGTCCGGCTGGGCCTGGACCATGAGCTGGGCGTTCTCGGTCATCTTGGCCGGGTCGCCCGCGTTGTCGTACCAGGAGACGTCGAGGCCGGACTCCCCCTTGGCCAGCACGTCGTCGAGGTTGGTGTGGAGGACGCGGAACAGCGGCGCCGCCTCGGTGAAGTTGGCGAAGGTCATCTCGAAGGCGTCGTCCCCGGACCCAGCGGACCCGCCGGACCCACCGGAGCCGCCGCCTCCGCATGCCGTCAGCAGGAGCAGGAGGGAGGCGGCGGTCGCCGCCGTCGTACGGGGGGCATGGCTCATCGTGCGGTCCTCTCGGAAAGGGGGCTGAGTCGGTGGTGTCCGGCTGCGGACTGAGGGCTGCGGCTCGTGTCAGGAGGCGCTGCGACGAGCGCTGCGGTACTGGCTGAGGCCGACGGCGAGCAGGAGCACGGCGCCCGTGGCCATCGTCTGGTAGAAGGACGGCACGGTCAGGATCGCCATCCCGTTGGACAGCGCTCCCAGGATGAGGACCCCGATGACCGTCCCCGGGACACCGCCGACGCCTCCGGAGAGGCTGGCGCCGCCCAGGATGACCGCGGTGATCGACTGGAGCCCGCTGTTGGTCCCGGCCGTACCGGATCCGGTCAGCAGCTGGCTGGCCAGCACAGCGCCCGCCAGGGCGGCCAGGGCGCCGGAGATCACGTAGACGCTGACGGTGACGAGGTCGACCCGGATGCCGGCCAGGCGCGCCGCCTGCTTGTTGCCACCCACGGCGTAGAGCTGCCGGCCGTAGGAGGTGTAGCGCAGGACGGCGAACATCAGGAGCGCCAGGCCCAGGAAGATCCACACGTGGTTGTTGATGTCGAACAGCGACCGCCGGGTGAGGACCCCGGCGGAGACGTCGGCGAAGGGGACCTGGACGCCGTCGGCCAGGGTGAGCGCCAGCCCGCCGGTCACCGAGAGGGTGCCCAGGGTGGCGATCAACGGGTTGATCCGCGCCTTGGCGATGAGCACGCCGTTCACCACGCCGGAGGCGGCGCCGAGCAGGACCACCACCAGCAGCGCCGTCGGCACGGAGTAGCCGGCGTTGACGAGCAGGGCGAAGCTCACCGCGCCGAGCGGCACGATGCCGCCGACCGACAGGTCGAAGCCGCCGGAGATGAGGGCCAGCAGTTGTCCCAGTGAGACGATGCCGATCACGCCCACGTTGATCAGGATGTTCAGCCCGTTCCTCGTGGTGAGGAAGTTCGAGTTCTGCGACGTGAAGTACGCGGCGATCACGACGAGGAACCCGAACAGCAGCAGCGTCTGCAGGGCGCCGTCGCTCATGGACAGGCGGCGAGGGCGCCTGGCCTCGGACGTGCCGGTGGTCGCACTGACGTCCGGGGCGGGTGTGTCGGTCGTCGAGCTCACTGGTGACCTCCTGCGGCTTGCAGCGCTTCGGACTGGGACGCGAGCGTGGGGCGGGCGATCCGGTGGACGATCTGGCCGTCGCGCACGATCAGCAGGCGGTCGCTGAGGCCGACTGCTTCCTCGATGTCCGACGTGACCAGCAGTTGTCCGGTCCCCTCGTCGGCGAGCGCCCGCAACAGGCGGTGCAGCTCGAGGCGGGCCCCGACGTCGACGCCGCGGGTCGGCTCCTGCAGGACCAGCACCGTCGGCTTGGCGGCGAGCCGGCTGCCGACCAGGACCTTCTGCTGGTTGCCGCCCGAGAGCTCGCCCACCGGCTGCTTCAGGCTGCGGGCCCGCAGGCGCACCTGCTCGGCCAGCCGGGCGGCCAGGGCGGACTCACGCCGTCGTCGCAGGACGCCCAGCTTGGTCAGCGTCCGCAGCACCGCCAGCGACAGCGACGAGACGACGGGCATGACCAGGACCAGGCCCTGCGACTTCCGGTCGGCAGGGACGTAGGCGATGCCGGCGCGGCGGGCGGCGATCGGTCCGCTGATCCGCTTGAGCTGCCGCCCGTCGACGACGGTCGAGCCGCTCACGTCGTCGTGCAGGCCGCCGAGCGCCTCCGCGACGGTCTCGGCCCCCGAGCCGCGAACCCCGTAGAGCCCGACGATCTCGCCGGCGCCGACGGTGAGCGAGACGTCGCGCAGCACCGGCGTCCGCTCCCGGCTCCAGGCGGTGAGCTCGAGCACCGGGCGGGTGGCCGGGCGGTCCTCCGCCGTGAAGTCGACCTCCTCCGGAGGTCGGCCGAGCATCTGCTCGATCACCTCGCGCGGCGAGGTGTCCTCCACCGGGGCGGACTGCACCAGCCGCCCGTTGCGCAGGACGTGCACCGTGTCGCAGGCGCGGAACACCTCGTCGAGGCGGTGGCTGATGTACAGGATGGCCACCCCGCGCGTGGCGAGGGTGCCGGTCAGCGTCAGGAGCTGGTCGCTGTCGTGCGAGGAGAGTGCGGCGGTCGGCTCGTCCAGCAGCAGGATGCGCGACCGGCGGGCCAACGCCTTCAGGATCTCGACCTGCTGCTGCTGCGCCAGCGGCAGGGTGTCCATGTCCCGGTCCAGCGGCAGGTCCAGGGAGAAGGCACGGGCCTCCTCCTGAGCCCGTCGGCGGATGGCCTGCGGGCTCGTCGTCCCCAGACGACCGGGCACCCGCCCCAGGCAGATGTTCTCCGCCACGGTCAACCGCGGCACGTAGATCAGCTCCTGCGGCATGAAGGAGATCCCGTGCTGGATGGCCGCACGGGGGCTGGTCAGCGAGACCTCCCGTCCCTGGACCGCGATGGTCCCCGCGTCCGGGCTGATGGCCCCGGCGAGCAGCTTGGCCAGCGTCGACTTGCCCGCGCCGTTCTCCCCGAGCAGGGCGGCGACCTCGCCGTGGCCGAGCGAGAACGACACCCCCTCGAGGACTCGTTGGCGGCCGTACTGCTTGGTGAGTCCGTCGACGGACAGTGCGGCGGCTTGGCCCTGCATCGCCCCTCCAGTGGGTCGGTGCCGCCAACGCTAGAGCTGACAGATCGGCCGATCCACGTCCACCTCGACGAAGGTCGGGCCCGTCGTTCGTGCAGCCGGACGGACGGGTGGTGCTGACGACGTGACGTCACCTCGGCGCAACGCCGTCGTCACGACAGGCACGACGGACCGCTCACACGCCCCTGATCTGGAGCGCTCCGTGCGCCGCTCCTCCACCGGTCCCGTCCGGGCGGAGGGTTCACGTGCGGCCCACCGGCCGTACCACCGGACCGTGCAGGACAGGAGGAGCAGGCCGACCGCGACCGTCGTGACCAGTCCCGACAGCCGGAGGCGCTCACCGGTGGTGTCGGACGCCTTGCGCTCCTGCGTCTTCCCGTCCTCGACGCGGGCCGTCATGCCGCGATCGGGCCGGTCAGTCCCTGGTCAGCAGGACGTCACGCACGCCCACCGCCTGCGCGAGCCTCGTCCCGGCGACGATCAGTCGCTCCTGACGGGCCGCACCCGGTCAGGCGAGGTCGAGGACGAGCGGCGCGTGGTCCGACGGCCCCTGCCCGCGGCGGGCGTCCCGGTCGACCCAGACGTCGGTCACCCGTGCCGCCAGGGCCGGGCTCACCAGCGCCAGGTCCAGGCGCATGCCGCGGCCCTTCTGGAAGCCGAGCATCCGCATCTCCCAGAAGGTCCACGGATGCCGGGCGTCGTCCGCCGCGTGCGACGCACGCGGCAGCAGGTCGGCCAGCCCGTCGGGCCCGACCCCGGCCTGCAGCCCGGTCAGCGCGGCCCGCTCGGCAGCCGAGACGTGCGTGCCGCCCGCGAGCAGCGCCGGGTCCCACACGTCGGCGTCGGTCGGCGCGACGTTGAAGTCGCCGAGCAGCCCGAACGCCGCGCCCGACAGCGCCTCGACCTCCATCGCGGCGTGGGCCCGCACCGCGTCGAGGAACGCCAGCTTGTAGACGTAGTGAGCGCTGCCGGCCTTGCGTCCGTTGGGGACGTACAGCGACCACAGCCGCACCCCGGCGCAGCTGGCGCCGATCGCCCGCGGCTCCTCGACGCCCTCGAAGTCCGGCTGCCCGGGCAGGCCGAGCGTCACCAGCTCGAGACCGACCCGGGACAGCACCGCAACGCCGTTCCACCGGCCGGTGCCGAGGTGCACCGACTCGTAGCCCAGCTCGGCGAAGGTCGCTGCCGGCCACGCCTCGTCCGTGCACTTGGTCTCCTGCAGCAGCAGCACGTCCGGCGCACGGTCCGACAGCCACGCCAGCAGACGGGGCAGGCGGGCCGTGACGGAGTTGACGTTCCACGTCGCGATGCGCACCGCTCCACCGTGCCAGCACCCGCGCGCATCGGCGGCGCGTCCGGCCGGTCGAGGGCTCCGCGAGCGTGTGCCGCTCACGTCCAGCGTCGGTGCTCAGCAGTCGAACGCCGACCAGCACAGGTCGTTGCGCAGGCGCTGGTCGTCCAGCACGAGGTCCCGGATCGACACCGGCAGCTGGGCGCGCTGCCACCGGCACTCGGCTCGCCCCGCGGCGACCGCGCCGTCCTCCGGTGCAGCAGCGCGCACGGCCTTGACCGCGTAGGCGGCTGCACCGAGCTCGTGCGCGGCGACGTGCGCGACGACCGCAGCCTGACCGGCAGCGAAGGCCGCGTGCCGTGCTGCGCCGCGCAGGTCCCGGGCGGCGCCCATCGCGTGCCCGCCCGCGGCGCGCGCCGCCATCATCGTGACCTCGCCGCTCGCCCAGGCGCGCGCGTGCTCGATGGCCGCACGCGGTCGCGGGTCGTCGGGCCGGGCCGACTCGAAGTGGTGGAGGACGTGCTCCGCGCACAGCGCCGCCCACAGCGCGAGCAGGTGGTGATCCGGGTCGGTGAGGCTCCCGCCGCGGCGCAGCGTCACGAGGCGAGGGTCCCGGGCCTTCGCGAGGATCACACGCGCTCGCGCCTCCCCTCGCGGCTCGACCGCGTCCGGGTCTCGTGGTGCAGGACGTCGAGTCCCTCTCGCCCCTTCTACGTTCTCACGCGCAGGGGGGCTTGCCGCAAGTCCCCGGTCGTGCCTCACAGTCTCCTGCCGTACTCGCGAGGAGGGGGACCGAGCAGTGGACTTCGACGCCATCGTCGTCGGCGGTGGGCCGACGGGGCTGGTGCTGGCGAGCGAGCTGCGGCTGCAGGGCATCCGTGCGCTCGTGCTCGACAGGGACGCCGAGCCGACGCCGTACGTGCGGTCGCTCGGGCTGCACGCGCGCAGCATCGAGGTGTTGGACGCGCGCGGTCTGCTCGAGGAGTTCCTGGCGCTGGGCCAGCAGTACCCGTTGGGCGGCCACTTCGCCGGCATCGGCACGCCGCAGCCGGACGGGCTCGACACCTCCCACCCGTACGTGCTCGGCATCCCGCAGACCACGACCGACCGGCTGCTGGCCGAGCACGCCGTCCGGCTCGGCGTCGAGATCCGGCGCGGCTGCGAGCTCGTCGGGCTGAGCCAGGACGAGCACGGGGTCACCGCCGAGCTCGCCGACGGCACCAGCCTGCGCTCGCGCTACCTGGTCGGCTGCGACGGCGGCCGCAGCACCGTCCGCAGGCTCGTCGGCGTCGCCTTCCCGGGCGAGCCGAGCAGGGTCGACACGCTGCTGGGCGAGATGCAGGTGACTGCCTCGCCGGAGCAGGTGGCTGCGGTCGTGGCCGAGGTCCGCAAGACCCAGCTGCGGTTCGGCGTCGGGCCGCCGCAGGACGAGGGTGTGCACCGGGTCGTCGTCCCTGCCGAGGGGGTGGCCGACGACCGGTCCACCCCACCGACCTTCGACGAGTTCACACGACAGCTGCGGGCCGTCGCCGGCACGGACTTCGGCGTGCACTCGCCGACGTGGCTGTCCCGCTTCGGTGACGCGACGCGGCTGGTGGAGCGCTACCGGGTCGGCCGGGTGCTGCTCGCGGGCGACGCCGCGCACATCCACCCGCCGGTCGGCGGGCAGGGGCTCAACCTCGGGATCCAGGACGCCGTCAACCTCGGCTGGAAGCTCGCCGCCGAGATCGCCGGCTGGGCGCCGGAGGGACTGCTCGACAGCTACCACGACGAACGGCACCCGGTCGCCGCGGACGTGCTGGACGACACGCGGGCCCAGATGCAGCTGATGGCGGTCGAGCCGGGGCCGCAGGCAGTGCGCCGGCTGCTGTCGGAGCTGATGGACCTCCCAGGGGTGACCCGCTACCTGGCCGAGAAGATCGCGGCCCTGAGCGTCCGGTACGACCTCGGCGACGGGCCACCGCTGCTCGGCCGGCGGATGCGCGACGTGCAGCTCACGAACGGGCGGCTGTACGAGCTGATGCGCAGTGGCCGCGGCCTGCTGCTCGACTCGACCGGGAGGCTGTCGGCGCAGGGGTGGGCCGATCGCGTCGACCACGTCGTCGACGTCGGCGAGGAGCTCGAGGTACCGGCGGCGCTGCTCCGACCGGACGGCCAC